>JGI24158J21664_10005674_pt1 | contig 16340 bp, 10 predicted proteins | sample Ectturendosymbi3_FD_21664 | JGI IMG/M metagenome (IMG submission 21664)
AAAAAATATCTAGCATATCTTGTCTTTTTGTCCTTTGAGGGCGGTGTCCCAAACTGTTGCTAGCTTCAAGTCAAAATGTACGGCACCTCCCAAAATTTCGGGCTGGTTGCGCGGCTGGTGTTGCGATCGTCCTTGTACCCGCGAAAGACACATATAATGAAAAAACACGAAGTAACTAGTCATCAGTCACCCCAAGGGCGATGTAGTCAAATCAATCAGCAGATTTTTTTTATAGAAATCAATTTCACGTAACTCTACGCATACTTAGAGCTGAAATATTATTCACAACTGAAATAGTGTTAGAGTTACTAGTAGATGCAATGTTTGAAAAGTGTAAGAAAATAACAGCAAAGACCGTATCTAAAGACTGCAAGGACCTGTAGACCTGTTTGTCTAGCTGGTGAGGTGCCTGTTCTGGTGAGAAAACGATGTTGAAAAATCGCTATGTTGTTATCCAAACACCCACAGTAAATAATCATAATTGATCCACCAGCTGTGCGCAAAGAAGGGTCGGCTCCACACAATAGGGCTAGGATAGCGCGTTAGCACGACTGGGAAAACACAGGCACGAACCGGTCGTTGCTTTTGTGTCGAACTATCGATAATTGGCGCCGACGCGATCGCAGTAGACGTTGGTTTCCCGGCTGCTTATTGTATCAGGTTTGCCCGGCGTTTCCTAAGCCAGCTGTTGCAGCATTGTGTATTCGTCTGGGGTCATTTCGGTGCTCGAGCGGCAATCGTATTCCTGCGTCTATCGCAGTTTGAGTGCCGGAGTCGTCAACTGCTTCATTGTTGACTTGCATTGCGTGAGTTACAGTTAAAACGAGGACGAATATTGCTTTTCGCTTCGTCCATCGGTTTCAACTTCGCACCTTTTTATTAAACATTGAAAGAAAACAGCGAACCGCACGGTCTTTCTCCAGCTACGAGGTCGACCTGGATCCCAGATATCCCAAACGCTTCGTTTTCCATCTGGTATTTTAGTCCTTCAGCAAAATTAGGGATTCACCGGAATCAAGATTTTCATTTCCAAACGTGACTGGAAGTCTTTTACTTGGTTGTGTACCTCTGATTTTGTTCCAAATTCACAGAAACGCTCAAAGCTTACGCAGTAATGAATTTTAGCATATATAAATTTAACTTTCAAGCATACGATTACTGATTGCACAGCATTTTCTACTAGGTCACCAACGTGAAATTAACTTGCAAACTAATGCAATGTCAAAAATTTCAGACAGGAGTTTAAGAGCTCAATGGAAAGTTTTTACATCTTTAGTAAAAAAGTATGCTTGGTATCCACCGAAAGGAATCTTTCCACAGCAATGAATCAGACACTGCGATGATTATTATCGAGCATACATTTCGTCTACTGAGCAGGCACCATCAGCTCCGTTAGTACATGAAGTATAAAATGGAATTAAACAAACCCACAAACATTAATGCTTCCAGCTAAGAAAATTTCAGTTGAACGAGTTCAACACCAGCTGCCCGCCTTACATGGGAAGCGGCCACTGTAGGAACAAACGAATCAAAACAAACTACCAAGTGTGACGTAACTAACAAAATAATAATACGATTAGGCTACAGCAGGGGTCTCAAAAATACGGCCCGCGGGCCAAAACCGGCCCGCAACTCCGTTTCACCCGGCCGCAATGACATTTGGTCAATAATGAAAAAGTGATACATTTACAAAAAAAAGCTTGTTGATTGTATGTTCCGAGACAGTCACATTACGTAAGGTTTTCGGGCCTCGAACTGTTGTGTAATAGCTTATGTGGCCCTCTGACAAAAAAGTTTGGAGAGCTCTGCGCTACAAGATACGTAACTGGTATTATACTTGCGAGAATAAATTGACATATCCACACAGTGGGTTTATGGACGGTTGCGACTGGTCTCGGACAATAAAAGCCGAAGTAGCGAAAGTAAAACCATCCCGAAACTTTCAGGTAGGTGCATAGCAAAACTGCGTTAAAACACTTCATAATATTGAGAGAAAACAAAAAGTAACTACGATATGAAGCAACAAATACCACATCTTTCCAGCTACCTAAGTAGACCACAACACTATGCAGATGGAAACCGTGAAACCTCGTAGGCCAGAGTTCAACACCGACGCTCTGCAAAGAGTCCTGATCATCCAGGTGTTTTGCTGGTTTGTAGCTAATCAGAACACACTTACCAATCGTAAACCTAATCTGAAACACATAAAAGTTACTGGCAGTGCCTATGTACGAGTATATGCACATCGACACTGACACTAGTGTATAGCAGTCAACTAAAACATTTCAAAAACATGGAGACATGAAGAATAAAGAACAAATAAACGAAACCACTAAAATGGATAGAAACAGAAAATATGCAAGCACAAAATCAAATAGCACGCAAAAACGAGCAAAAACCTTTGGTCACACAACAAACAAAAAAAACAAATACGGGTGAAATATGAAAAAGCGAAGAGCAAAATAGGACTGACCCAGAGCTTCCAAAGAGAATAGTGACTAGAAATAGCTCAAACCGTGAAAACCACAAGGAAAATAAAATCAAGAACTAGTCATAACGTTTAATTTTGAAAAAAGAAAAAAATTAGTGAACAGTGAGCAGTCCGTCTAAAGGAAACTTGTTAATCGTTTGTCCGACATTGCTGTATACAAAGTAACTATAGGTAGCCAGATGGCATGGTTGCAATTACTAAAAAGGAAAAAACTTTTTAGCTCTGACGAGAGGTTAAGTACGAACAAATACTACATGAAAGCTTTGCCTGCTGCATGTTGAAGTGAAGCTTTCAAATGCTCTTATTGTATAATGATAAACAGTTTTTGCAGTGCTTTCAGATTCACCAAAATGTTAAACGCTTTGTACTGTTTTCTGACTGTAACCGAAACTAGTCTCAAGTTTTTTGCTTCAGCCTGCACCTCTTTATGAAACACTACTTTTTAACGGTTCCAAGCCAAAAGAGAAACCGAATTAACATTACATGTATGATAACTTTGACAAAATCACACAAAAACCGTTACAATTACTAATCCGATTGTTACAGGACAAAACTTTGAAAGTTATTAGTTAGGAATAATAGCTCGTTTTTGGTCCGAAGTGGAAATTATTCCTGATTCCCGGCCGGAATAGAATTCCGATACATCCCTAAAAATTATGGGTCTTCTCTCCTGGTTCTGTTCCGACACCGCCACATACTAATGAATTCAGAGTCACTCGTCAAGACGGTTCAGTTCGTTGCCTGAAAGTGCTATTTCCTGTTTTATTTTTTTAGCCGAAATGATGAAGAGCTTTATTTATGGGTTATGACTGGATATTCTTATAAACTTCGAGCGTAGAAACATGCCTTTCTATTACCTCTTTGTGGGTGAAATAGGGGGACAAAATCGATTTAAACTATTCACTTGATCGCCGTGAAATATTTCCTATGCATTTGCTCGAAAAAGAATTTTTTGGACGAAACTCAACGTCTTGCTGGAGTTGGCAAATTTTTTTTTTGAAAAAATTCTGAAGTCTGGTTAGTGTCTGAAGTAACCCCCTATTAGAAGTCATTAGCTTTGTTTTTTCTGATTAAATGCGTTGACTTGTAAAACATTAATTAAATGTAATGAATCCTTTGTCACCTTATACAGTAGAGTCAGTATGTCTTTTTCGTCAACTCGGTTAAATTAATGACAAGATGCATTATTTGAGTTCAGTCATTAAGTTTTGTTAAAAGAAAACCATTTGAAAATTCGCCCTGTATAGCGTTGGCGTAATGTACTATCCGCAGCTCATCTCGCTATTATCGTGTCATTCTCTGTGATAAATGATTCAACAGTTAAGCGAAAATTAGGCGCTTGTTTGAAAGTTTCTGTCACTCGCGGCCAGGGCATTTATTTTCAAAAATAAACCTGACGTCGTCGTTCAAATCCACTGAGCTCATTGCATTGTATTAAAATTACCCCACTTAGTGCGCGAAAAAGTTTTGCCAAAACTAAAATTTACGGAAGTATCATAATTCAGCAGCAGTCCCACCTTGTTATTCGAAGAGCCAAAGCGTGTTCTTACTATCTAGCACGACTTTGATTGTTACTTAAAACCGGATTTATAGCAAACGCACGAATATCTGTTTGTGTGAGGTGAATTGTTGTAGAAGCAACTCGTCAATTTCATGTAAACTTCTAACGCTCGTGTTTTCACATATTTTCGTTGGGTTAAAAATTACTGTCTTGCTGAAGACAGTTCATTCAAGTGCACGCAGCATGAAGGGCAGAATTTCAACAAGCAAAGTGGAAGTTCGCTGCAGTGTATGTTCGCGGTTACGTGTGCTAGATATTTTTGCGGGCTCTTCCATCGTGTTTCATGCAAATGCTTCTGCACATTTCTAATCAGATGTTGTAGAACTCAAAACGATGTGCAAAAAAATCATAATAAAAGATCTTGCAGAGTCGTAGCGTTGTCGTGACCTTGGACAAAGTGACGAAACAAAGCGCATTTTGTCCGTCGCACGTGGATGTAGATCGACCCTTGTGATGATATCTCCGTTCGTTGCAACTCCACTGTCTCGCTGCTCCTTCTCGGACATCCTACCTTTTGCCTCCCGAAAACTGCGCAATACACAGTATTTTCATTTCTTCCAGCCGGGTGTTTGCCGACGGGCCCGCAGGTAGGACGAGCTACGTCGGTATGTGAAGCGCACTTTGTAACTCCAAATATCCGAGACGTTTTCGCATATTCACCGATCGGGCTTGCTTTTTGGACGTGCCACTGAGTGCCTTTGTGTTTGCCGAGCTATAAATAGCGAGTGAATATGTTTGGGGCCAAAAACATGGCAGGCAGTTTTGTCTGCACAGCGGACATTCAAGTTGGTTTTGTTAAGACGTTTTCCTTCGAGCATTTCGCTTTGGGAGGTATTGCGAGTGCCCCTAACTTGCTCTGATCTGAGCGTGGGCAGGTTTGGAAATGTACAATATTCTGCTATAACTGCACATTCCATGAAGTATTTCGGCGTTCATCTTCGCAACCACGGGTGTGCAACGCTGCCGATCCTGTAGCCGCATGTTATGCTTCTCCTTAGTTTCAAACCGCGCAGCAATTGCTTAACTCCGCTTGACCAACTGTTGATCGCAGTCTCGTGTGAGCAAACAACTCAGTTTTCCACAATCAAAACTATCAGGTATAAGTTGCACAGTTATCAAGTTGTTTTGATGGTTGAGAGCGAAGTTAAGGAAAATATCTCGAAGAATTGTGCTCTCAACTAAGATCTGACGATTGTGTGTACAAACTTTTGTTCTTGACCATTATGACTAGCTCAGTGAAGCTTTATGTTTTGAGCGGCAATGGTATCGTAAAAAGATAAAGCTTTTTTAAAAAAATAGTGCTTGTCAGATGAGGCGTGACATCGGCACCGAATCGTTCGTTGTGCAACGGTCGGATAAACTTTGCTGTGATCGTCAGTGTCGCTAGGTAGCGCTGCAGCACTTCGAAGTCACTTGCAAGTGCAAGAAATTAACACGGCCAGCTTTTTCCTTTTTTATTTGCAATTAAAAAAGCAACAGAGAAGATACAACGCATGCAATTTTGTTCTTTCACCCTGCCTCGTTACTGAATGCTTCAAATGTCATGTGTTTCCTCTACGTTTTCTTAACGCTTGCACCGAACCTGGTGCAGATTATAAAATATCCTCAGGCTCCGACAACCAATTAAGATAAATACAATTTTGAAATTCCAGTTTCTCAGCTCGGCGAGCGCCACACTATCTGCAGCATGAATGACAACCATTTTCCGTTGTTTAAAACTCAATAACGGTTGTTTTGAGATGTATAGTCGAGACATTCAAACTCAAAGCTAACTTCAGCTGATAGAGCCACAATGTCTTCAATAACGCTTGAAGGGGCTGTATGCAATCTGAAGCCTATATTGGTGGACTTCGTACTTAGAGATACTGTTGCACGCTGTCAGTTTTAGATGAACCGTAGATCTTGGTTGCCGATATACAGCCGCAGAGTGGAAACGCTTTATATTACGGGCATTCCTGTTGAAACACGAATAACACTTCAAGTCGCAAAATGTTGACGTTAGTTCTACTGCACTGCTAACAAAAACCGTGGATTCGTTTTGCGAATTCGCCTTATTATTAACATAGAGATTGTTCGCTTGAATAACTGCAAATTTTCTAGTGATTGCAATTGCCGACTTAGACTTGTGAATTATTGCAATGATCAACAAACTACAATTATTGATCGCCTCATCGACTGTGCCATTTCCATTTTTTGCTTGCATCATGGATCAAAATGCGGCCTCAGCAGGTTGGGGTCAGGAGCTGAAATGAAGTTGTCTTCAAAACGAATACTATGTGTTGTCGCTATCCATCGCTTGAACTTCAGCTGATCTAAGCAGAATTTAGATGATAGATCGTGTACGGTTTCCTTGAATGTTCGTTCGTCATGCTCAGATAGCTTGCCTGCCCAGCAACCTTTATTTATTGCCGACCGCTGCGACCTCGCTTGAGGTCATGGCATCACAGCCGGCCTTGCGTATCGCCTAGCCGAGCTGACCGAAGATCGTTCATCTCTCTTCGTCGAGAATGTACGATCGACAGGACTGCGCTGTTCGCTGTCGGTGCGTTGTGGTTTGCGTCGTTTGCCATGGGCTCTTCACCTTGATACCTAGTTTTCATAGGTCTACTTAACGTGGATTTCGTCTCTGCCTCCGATACAACTGACTGTCCAAGCAACGCTCAACCGCGTCAATTACCTGAAGCCCTATTGCTTTACCAGCGATTAGTTAAACGTTGCGTGCACAGAAAATTAGTCAGTATTATTACATTGTCATGTGTCATGAAGGCAAAGAAAACTGAATGTGAATCAAGTGAAGCTGGGCTTTTCGCAATAGCAGGCGGACAAGCGCGCTATCGAACTGTCGTCATGGCAATCGTACCAAATAAAACATGTTTTACGATATCTCTCAACAGGAACAAATCGCAAGCAGCTGATTGTGATGTACAAGCAATGCCGTGGCATCGTACCGATAATATTCTTGAAGTCCGGTGATTTCAGTCGGTGAACCGGTGCTGAATGGTACATTACTCAAACATCTTTCCTTTTAAACGCTGTAGTGCTGGGTAAAACGGGTCGTGTTTTCTTGCTCCTGTTACTTATAATAGCTTGTAAATTATAATAGCTCTGGGTAATCTTTTTTCGCCAAGCATTTTATTAGATTCACTCCAGTTGACCAGCAATCACGGAGAAAATTTGCTAAAGATGTTTAAATGACAAAACCTAGATGGGGGATACCCCTCAAAGATTCATTCTTTGCGCCCCGTTCTAATTGGTCTGCGAACCGCCACAGGTTCTTGTTTCGGTGGCGAGTGGAACGCTGCTGTATGGCGAAGTTCTTTGTGTTTTCAGCGTAGCCATATAAATTCTGTTTGTTACGTAAGAATCTGATTAGTTACATGCAAGCGCTCTGCATTTCAATTGCACCAAATGCATATTGATGAAACGTGTGTCCGCAAGCCAGACATTCGATTGAGATTCCGTTTTTTGTTGAAATCGTGAATTTTGGTTTATGGAGTGCCATTGTTCAAGTAATTTCCAAATCGATAATCTGGCACGGTCTGTTATGACAAATTAGTGAATTTGAAATTCTTTGCTTGCTGAATGTTCCAACACACATGGTCTTGTCAAGCATTGCGAAAATCGGACTGTGATTCATGCTTTCCTCGAGGGATAATGAGAAAAGCATGTAATGGGGAGTAGTGTGTGACGCGCGCACATCCGAAGCTTTCTGGCACTGTGCGAGTTGACCGCTAAATTGTCAGTTGCGATGGTTTGCTTTGCTTGCTTCTGAAAGCTTGTCGGGTGATTGTGTTTGGCTGTCGAACGCACTCTATTCGGCGATGGCAATCGTTGCAGAGAGCCCATTCGAAATGCGTGGGCGTACCGTCCAGCGCGAGCTATAATTTTCGGGCAACCCACGCAGTGCATCTGCGATTGCCGATGTCACGTGTTCTCCGTTGTCTCAGCAACACCCTGTTGTTGAGTTTTCGAATCGAATGCGCGTCGACTCAACCCGTGTCCCTGCTAACCTCACTAAGTTACTGAAGCAACAGTCATCCAAGCTTAACCAGGATGTTTCGAGGCCAAAATCACGCACGCCACGAAACATGCAGACTCGCTTGAACACGAAGTTTGTCTGATGAATTCTTGAAGCGGCCTCGACGATTGCTGCGGTCACGTGATAAACGGCTGCTCCAATGTTTGCTCGCTTGGTGGGTGGAGCGCGTCTAACCCTTGTGACGCAGGAGCTTTCTCAGCATTAGACAATGTCGGTCGTTACCAAATGAGGGTGAATTGGGACCGCTGCGAAACTTGATCAACCTTTATCGATTGTTGTGGAAGTGCTCGGTCAGCTCCGCTGTAATCGGATGCGAGGTAGTCAGGTCGGTTTTACTGCTCTGCGTTTCTCACCTTATCGTTCTCCCAGCTACTTTAGCAATGACGGATCCTTCACTGGGACTTCATTCCAGTGCGATGTTTGGTATAGCATTATAAAGTTCCTGCTGTTGCTTCAGCTTCCGATTTTGCTTGTTGCAATCTCACCATCGTTTCATGGTTCGCTAGTTCCTTTTGACATGACTGCATTCACAGTCGCATTGTCTGAACGCAAAAGGCAGCATGCGCAACCTGGCACCTGATTGGCTTTCGCAAACTACCGACAAGTTACATTCTCCTTGAACGCCTGTTATTTACTGGACTCGCTGCAACGCAGAACGTCATTTTGTTGATGGGATGCTGCTCTTAAGAACGTCACATCCGGTATAAAATGACTCCAACCTGCCCGAAAGCTGAAAGCGCTATTATTTGCTCACGGATAACTGCTCATTGACAGTGAACTAGCTGTTTTGACCAACACTGCATATTATAAAACAATGCGCAAACCATTTAATGTTCGCAAGCAAAGTGCAGTACCTAAATGACGATCCTGCCTAACCGTCACATGACTTTCACTAGGTGGTGTACGATTGGCTATGACCTGGTTGATCAATAAAATAAATGACTGTAGACATTTTTGCATAAATTCAATATTTTCGCTGCAAACAATTTATCTTGTTGATAGGTATGAATTCCGACCGTTAAATCTTTGACGCTGCAGAATAGTATGTTAAAGGAAAAGCCAACGGTTTTCACCAATCTGCTTTCTTTTTTCTGTTGCCGTGTATTGCCATACACTTCGATACTAAACCTATGATTGGTATATTATGGTGTAGACCAGGGTTTTTTTTTAAGGAAAATGTTAGGTACCCTGTATGGGTCTGTAGGGACCCGATTTTCTCTGATTTTAGGGACCCGATGATAATTTTCTCTGATTCTAGGGACCCGAATCGGGTCCCTAAAACGTCTTAAAAAACCTGGTGCAGACACACGTTTGGTTAAGGCATATGAAGATTAAAAGATTTTTATTACCAGCAACCAAACAGTGGTTTACGTTTTGAAAATGCTTTTAAAAGATTAATCATTTACGTGCGCCTATGTCAGCACATGCCTTTTCTTCCCAATCAAAGAAATGGTTTGGTCAAGTTCCTGTATCTGCTTCTCGTCTAACTAGGAATGATCAGTCTGTTTTGTCGCAAATTTTGTGACCCGCATGAAATAGCACATGTCACGCGATTACGTTGGCAAATTACTTAATGTGATACTTTTATTTTAGTGCCAGCGATCAGGTTTAACAAGAAAATAATGAATACGGCCCTTTTCAAATATAATTTGTGGCATAGCAGTTTTCGATTATTTGACAATCACACAAATGTTCAAATCCAGCTAATTGTTTGAACGTGCTGACCAACGCTGATGTTACAATTTTGTTCACTGAGCGGTAATGATAACAATTTCGAGGACGATCGGGATGTAGTTCTGGATCTCCCGAACGAACTCGCTGGTTGCAAGCTTTTTCCTCTGCGTTGTTTTGGAGCGGTGTTCCCGAAGGTTTTATATCCTGTATTTTACGGCTTAGAAATCAGAAATTATGTGGGAACACAGGCTCAAGGAGACGTGACGACGGCTTTTGCATTCCCAGCTGTTGTTCCATTGCAGCCTAAGTTTGCCTGAACCCAGCAACTTGTTTACAGTCCGACCTACCCACTCGTTACTTCGCTTCTCGCTCACTTATTTTCCACGGAAGCGGCCCTGTAACGTGAGATGTAAACGCTCTGTGTACGCTTGTAGCAGTCGTCGAAGAAAGCAAATACTGTGCTCTCCGCTGGGTTGCAGCTCGCTAACCTTGCTGCAATGCGCGTTCTGCGCATGCTCTCTTAGCACCGTAGGTGATAGCTCGAGGGTAGCGGGAGAACACTGCTATGTAAGGTTTGGAACGCACTTCACAAGCGCCATTGTTCTCATTTGCTTCGGCGAGGGCGGATAAACAGTTTGATACAATTGTTTGCAAGGCAACACAAAACATGTTTGGCAACACGCTCTAACACAGTTCATTGAATGGTTAGAGATCTTATTTCCATCCGCTATCTATATTGCACTCTGTTGCACGCTTTGCAAACTCAGCTCCACAACAGAACACACGACGACAGACAGACAGACAGTATAAACCAGTGGTTCTCAACCACGGTTCTGAGGGCCGCATGCGCCTCCCAAGCACCCTTTGTGGGGCCCTCAGCAGTCTTTCAACAATATTTTGTGCAACAGACTTCCTTCTGCAATAAACAAAATGTGTCAATTGACTTGTGTTAAAAATTTTTAGTGCGGGTCTCTAACAAAAACATGGGTCTGGATTTGGCTCCCTTCAGCGAAAAGATTAAGAACCACTGGTATAAACAGAACTGCGGTATAAACAGAACTGCGGTGGAGTTACCTCGGGTAGATCCGATTTGAACTTTGCGACTCTGCTTAGTGGTGTTTAGCCTATGCAAGGAGGGGTGCGGTTGATCGTTTCTTTGGCATTTGGCACAAAAGCAGTTCTCACTGTTCGGAAGTTCATTCATTGCCCGCTAAAGTGCACTTTTGTTTCTTGTTCAGGCACACCCTGCGCTTGCGCCTTGTGCTTCTGAGGCATTTTCCACAACTTACGCGAACTCGCTGTATGACCGATGGAAGTATTTAGACTTTGTGCTTTTCCGCTTCCGGGCAAAAAAGTTTCGAAGCTTGTTGCGTGTCGTCATGTGCGGTTTGATGCTTGCGCTCTTCGTTCCGATATGAATGGGATCTTTATGGTCCGCAGCGGTGTTTGCATTCACTCCTGAACAATAAAGATCACTGTTTGCGATGTGCCAACGGTTTGCGACATTTGCTCGAGAACACCACAGCAATAAAACACCTTGTTCGTTTTTGCCTGAAACTCGGACCCATTGAAAAGTAGTCGAGTCTTTCGAATGGTCGTGCTGGAAACTTTCGTTCGAACATTCGCCATCTCTTGTTGAAGAACTTTTCGAAATTGCTGTTGAGCTTTCAAGGGATTATAAAACACTTTTATGCTTTTTTTACCAATAAGTACAAAGGGCGTAATTTTGGCTTATCTGGAGATTTCCTTGCTACTTTACCCCATCAGACTCAGCTTTTTCATTTTTCAAACTCGTCCTTCGAATGCCCTCCACTTCGTGAGATAAGACTTGTCAAACTTAATTTTACTTCCTGTCAGTATCCAAGTGCATAAGTTCACTGGAGTAGCGAAAGCGGGATAACGTTCACTGTTTAAATGCCACGCAAACTCGCGCTGAGGCACGGTACCATTGTGAAAACAAACGTCATGGACCAAGACACCGCTTGCAAGTGCATATGCTCCAATGCTGCAATCATTGCAGCTGGGATTTTTCTAGCCTTGCTATTCAGATACTTTGACATTCTGTTAAATGAAGAAAACGAATTGTTGGCGATGAACGATTTTCTGCCAATCGTCACTCCTATGGTTAGCGGAAAAGCAAATAGTGTATCTAGTCTTGAGCGCTGGACTGAAATGCAGTTTTGCATCGCGGCTGAGTGTGTCGGGGTGCGTGTAATTGATTCTTGTAAACACAGACGGTTGCCATTTCTCGCAGCTGTGGCCTTTTGCGTCGCCTACGGGCGAGAACTTGTATGTAAAGTGCATGTTTTTCTGAGCTATCGCGAAAACGTCTGTTTTTAAAGCATCGATCCGCAGTAGTAACGAAATCCTCTTAGAGCAAGTGGGAGTGCCGTCGTTTTGCAGTCGTTGATTATTGTGGGCCAAACGTTTTGCGGTATGTGCAGTACCCACCAGGATTTCTCTGTCATTGTTGTACGTTCTTAAGAATTGTTTTTCAGTTTTATGCCGATTTGGGGAAGTATTTCGCGATGCGAACGTGATCCTTGTCCGATTTGCGACTGAAAATCGCGCACGAGCAAGTACCTGTTACGAAGTTTTTGCGTATACGTATTTCTGATCGGCCTGCGTAGTTTCAAACTCTCAACAACTTCAATTTGTACGTTGACATTTTTATGGATATTCTCCTGTGTGTGTAGCCCCACTCCCGTTACGCAGCGTGCGTGAAATAGCTCAACGGCTTTATGAGTTAATAGAAATGCGAGCTGCTTCGCGTTTGCTGAGCATCTCATAAGAGGCCTTGACAAGAAACATCTGGAGCAGTTTCTTTCGGTTGTGGTCATTTTTGTGAGGTATCTTTGGCAGTGGACAAAGTGCTTGCTGAAGAGATTACACGGTTATGGCCGCTTGCACTCACCCACTACACCAATAACAACAGTTGTTCTGCCAGCTTGATTCTTCACTTGTAAGTATTGACACCACGCGCAGCGCGTAACGGAGCGCTTATCGCTTAGAATGTCGAAAGGTTTAAGGCTGTTAAGCAATCACGAACTTATTTGAGAATCGCACGAAAAATCATCTCGTCACTTGAGTAGTCGACCACAGTGAAGCACGCTGATCGGTTTTGCCTGGATTTTTCGATTTGTATTGGTCATGATGCACCGCAAGCCAGACTAATAGCAAGGCTACAAGACCGAACGACGCTGTTCGCAAGTTCGTTTCTTTTACCACCGTTTCGCAGCAACGAAACGAGCTTCGGATTACGATGAACGATCGCGTTGACCTTTGACTTGCACATTGCGATTACTCAGCTGATGCAGTGCAAGCCGAAGTACAACTTCTATTATTATTATCTGGAATCAAGTGTTGCTTTTCTATAAAAAGAGACCGTACGAAAATCCAATCACTACTTCGCAGTTCTGCAAAAAAAACGCTTGACTGCGTGATCCTCGTTAACCTGCAGGCGGTGCTAGGATTGCTGCGTGCTTCATTGTTGATAGTGTTTCACAGCTTTGCAGATTTACGCGATCGTTGTTGTGAAAACCCTGGAGCGGTTCTGTGCATGACGCCATTGGTCCGATCTTATCGAGCTGCCTGCTGTAGGTGATTTTCTCCTTTCTCGCATCTTCCACATGATCTGTGTCGAACACATAAGATTTCCAGATAGCGTTGCACCGACCAGTTGCGCACTCATTAGAAACGGCCACTGAGCAGCAGAGCTGCAATCACTTCTCCATGACAAGATCTAAGTTTGAGAAATAAATGTTCAACATTTATACGTCTTGCAGCCAAACCACCGGCATGAACCAGCAAGCAGCACTGAGCTGGTTCAACACTCACGGCGTGGCAGCGCAAATGATTTACACTTGGTTCAGTTTTGTAATAGGTTTCCATGGACGACGGCAGAATCGTTCCGCAGTGGTGCTCAGAGTAGCCTCGCAAGTTGCCCAAGCAAAAATATTGCTATTCCCGTAAACTCTAGTGTACCCAATCACAGTAAAACCACAAAATATTAGAGGTTTTGTTGAAAGTAGTCACCAATCCACCATACTAAACTAAAATCAGAAGGAAATATATCGTTCCCAATCTCGTGCAAATCTTCCCAAAGACTGCGATCCCGGCTTTAATTTCAAACTACGAAATCAAAAAAGAACGGAAGAACTGCTTCCAAGCGCCTGTAGTGCGGTTATTTCGATGACGGGCACTACAGATCTTGCAACTACTTGAACATGTGAACTGCTTTGATGAAGCTGTTGAAGTGGGTTAGTTTGGTGTTGGGAGTTGTTCAAGTGAAACTATTGTAAGTATCAAAGTAGAGGAAAAAGATTTGTGTAGACTAACTTTAGAAGAATTACTTCGGTACTGATCACCACTGCCTTGAGGGGATCCGAATTACGGAATTTCGCTGACTACAGCCAAGTGAACGTAAAGTGACGTATGCAGCTGATAAATGACCTTATAGGTTCGCCAGCAGACTTTGAAACATATAGCTGTGCTCGCATATATTCTTAGATGATAAAGTTATGCAGAACACTGCGAAGCGATGGAAAAATACATCTGCGTTTGCTGCCCGGAAAAACTTTGCCCGCTTTGAGTCTAATCTGAAAAATAAAAACATACATCAACATGGCAGACGGATTGCCTTTTTCAAAAAATTTCTGAGAAAATCTTTTCCTCACGTTTTGTGAGACACAAGTTTCATATAATGTCAACACTACAAGGGTTTTTTTCACCGCAGCGAATGTCACTACCGTCGAATACTTAAGCTCGCATGCACTTCAACAGGGATACACCAATGTCGCGCCACTCGGATGCATCACGTAGCCTGTTCACATGGCGCCTTTTATTGTGGCCTAATTGTGGCTTTTTGTCGATTGTGGCTTTTTATTTGCTGAGTCACGCTTAAGAAAGCCACTTTCTCAAACGTGACTCAGAAAATAAAAGCCACAATCGACCAAAAGCCACAATTTGGCCACAATGAAATGCGCCATGTAAACAGGCTAACAGAGTTGTAAGTTAGACCGGGCTTTTCGGGTCGGGCCTGGTTCGGGCTCAACTTTGTCAAAATGTTTTAAGCCGGTTTCGGGCCTGCACACTAATTTTATTCGCAGCGATGGCCACTTTTGCCGCCACTTACTGTTGAAGTAATCGAGTTGATTAAATCTTCATTAAAAATGATTAATTGGGGATTATATATTCATGTTTACTTTCCTACGCCACCAATACCCCGCAGTTGCGCATATCTTGACTGTAAACTTCATCAATCGGTAAATTTGACTTTCGGACCTAATCGGGCTTCAAACATAAATGTCAGCCTCGATCCGGATTCGAGCTTCCAAATGAGGCCCGTTTACAACAATCATTAACTGCATTATTGCAGGAATATGAAGTTGTGTCATTGCGAATGCCGTTTTTACAACTCCGGTATGAATATTGAAAGATCACATTAACTGCATCGAAATATATCAAAGTTGGAAAAGATGAAAGGAGAGCTCGGGGTGGCCGCAGCAGTCCTTCGGGAAAACGTCGGGATGCTTTCATAAAAACAAAATCTTTTAAGAACTGTAAATCGAGGGGTATCCCCGTTTCCACCCAGAAATCTGTGAAGGTAAAAACTCGAGCTTACAACCGATTGAATTGTCGTCAAATCCTCCGGGGCAGCTGATATCGCGAACCTCCCGTGAAGAATCAGTAGTTACGTCATACGCAATTAGCATCACAGGATGCTTGCATCCTAATAAGCAGCAATGTGCCGACGTCTTATCCTTTACTGAAGGTTTAACACCGCTCATGTGTGAACATCAAGTGTGGGTGTTTTCGGGTAAAAGTTCTTTGAATTTAAAGAACAGCAGAGTCGGTGATCGGTTTCATATATTTTCAAGTTTGTTGGTCTGCAACCAATTGAAACGTGGCATACGCTGCTTCGAATTGACTTCAATTTTTTTTAGACACTGAACAATCCTGTTGCACGAATCTGTACGCGAATGTGTAGTCTGCCGACCTACATCAAGCAAGGAGTGTTCTGCAGTCGGCTCGTGGGGGAGTTCTGTTTTGCCGCGGAAATTGCGCAAGGTCGCGTGCGCCTTTGTACGAAGTGCTGCTGAGTGATCGTTGTAACTCAGCCATTGCAGGTAAGAATGCAGTGAAATAAAACATATACGAGATTTACATTTCTAGTTAGGGTTGCCAGATGGCCGGTATTTTACTGCAATTTTAGCAGAGACCGGTAAGAAGCCGGTATTTTAAAAAAAGTGCCTGAAGCCGGTATTTCGAAAATAAATAATTTGCGGTAACTGCGAAAAGAACAAACGCTGAACTTCTCAAATTGTAATGACTTTAGTACTGAATGTTGTCAGGACAGTTCCTTCAGCGAAGTTCGTTTACTACTGATGGCGCAACCCTTGATGCGATTGTGACATCACACACACACGCCAAAATGTAATGAGTCAGCCAAAATAAAGGCAAATTATTACTTTTTGCTCATTGATCGCCGGTGCCACGATATATTCGTGGCTGCTGTCAATGCTAGAACGCCGGTATGGTTTTCGTGCTAGCGCTCGAGTGGGCAAGGCGTTGAT
>JGI24158J21664_10005675_pt1 | contig 16338 bp, 16 predicted proteins | sample Ectturendosymbi3_FD_21664 | JGI IMG/M metagenome (IMG submission 21664)
CATACATTAGGCGCACCGGCTTATAAGGCGCACGATCAATTTATGAGGAAAAAAAGGATTTAAATTGCGCCTTATGGTCCGTAAAATACGGTATTTGAAAAAGAACAACTGCGTCAACTTTTAACGCATAAGAGCAGTTTAATTTGATTTTTACGCTGACACGGATTCCGCTTACTGTAATTTGACTGCTGGAACTCAGCTATGATGCGCAGCACATTGTTCATCTTGTTCGTTCTCTCGTGACTCTCGAGGCCTCCGGTGTCCGGATGGGCGGTATCGATGTACATCACGTCAGAAAGATACATTCCTGCAAACAAGCGACCACGCTTATTTACTATTTCCGCAAAGGATGAGTTGCTTCTGTCATATTCCAAAACTGCGTGGTTTGTTTTCCCATAGAAAAGAATGAGAACAGCAAGCCACGGTCCGTTGTTATTACAGTAGCAAGGTCAAGCAGTTGCTGAGGTAACTCGAGATGCGGAGCACCGACGGCCCGGCTGCTTAACGAGCACTTTTCGTGGCTTCGCCAAGCTTACGAGTGAACCGTATGTTTGGTTAATTGCAAGCGCGAGACGACCTCCCACCGAAAGGCACCGCGTTTTCGCAGTAACGAAACAACATTTGAAGCACTAGAACAGAAACAAAGAAACGTTACAAATACTTTAACGCTTTAGTCGGGTGCCACGTCTGAAAAGCAAAACCAGACGACATGAGCTTCCACAGCAGTTTAGGTCGCTGGACAGAGCTGTCTGCCGTAAAGGCCAAGCATACGCGCATAGAGCTCGGTTGAAAATTGTTATGGTAATGGTTTATATTCATGCGTTTTTGCGACTCAAATCGCGAAGTAACACGAATGCAGCAAGAGAAAAAGCAACAGCATCAAAACCCAAAAACCAAATTTTTTGTTGTGGCCCGAGGAAAAGACGTTTCGTAGGATGTGGCTGCAGCTGAAACATCAAGAGCCGGGCAGCAACGACACACACACACACGAGCGCGTACGGCTTCCACAAAATCTACATGTTTCCCGCATTGAGTCACAGCTGCGCTCTTCGCTTCGAAGAAAAAAACACAGCGGACATTGCGCAGCTGACGGCTGGCTGGCTGCTTGCGAGTGACATCGTCATCTAGGCTTGCTGCCAAAGTTACGCAACAGTACAGTCCGACATTCTGAACTCGCTTGCCGACGGCTGAAGGCGTGGAAGCGAGCCAGACCCCCGAGTCGTTCAGGATTACGCCGAGTAGGCGAACAACTAATGCGACCCCGAGGACGGATTAAAGCCGAGCGAACGCGCGCGGAAAGAGCGCTGTGTTTTTTTTGCCGTTGGCCTTCTTGCGTTAAAGCGGCAGAAGCTGCAAGCCGTCGGTCAATGGCATTGTTAGTAAACAAGGAAGGTCGAGCGGTGGCGACTGGGCTTTATGCGCGCAGGCAAAAGACGATGTTGCGCGGGCGGGAAAGCTGTCCGGGCGCCAGCCTCTCGCGCCTGGCACTCCACTCGAAACGAGAGAGATAGCGATCGGAAAAAGGTGATTTTTCTGGTTGCCGATCAGGACCGGCGGCAAATGTGCGAACGTGCGGCCACTACGCAGCATTGCGAGAAAGTATGGAGGATCCTTGCTACGTGCTTGCGCTCTTCAGTTCCATCACTTAAACAGCTGAAGGAAGGGCCAGGCTAAGCGCGCAGCGAGTCGGGTTGTGTGCCGCGTTATAGAGTTTACTCGACAAGGCAGTTGGTTGTTTGGAGACCAGCTTTTTTTGGAAAGTAACGAAGTGAATCCTTGACAGGACCTGTAAAAATTGCGTTCGCTAGACTGGCAATACGCATCACAGCTTGCTGAACGAAATGCAAGCTGCACAGTGGCAGCTCAGCGATACGCGAAGTGCTCAGCTGGACTGCCTGTGGCTAGTTGTAAGGCAGATCTTTTCACCTTCACGTAACTGAAGTGGTGGTCGGCCAACTGTGGTTCAGCAATTTTTACAGGCCGCGTAACACTTACTGTTGTGGGCCGCGTGCTGTGCGTTTACTGAACTGCAGACCTGCGCTGGTTGCGTGGGCTAAACCATACGCTACTGAACTACAGAACATTAGTAGTGTTTTACGTTCATAAACATTGTTTTTGTCATTATACGGCTTATGACATCAACATTAACAGGAAACTCAATACGCCTGGGCGTAAGTTCGAAATTGGCCCTTTAAAAACAAGCATTGGTTTTAACTACGACTCAAAGCGTGGTTTACGCCATCATAACGAAAGTTTGCCGATCGTTGAAACACATCTCGTTCTTTTACCTGAAAGTAAAATGGTGCTGGATATTGTTTCCAATTTTCAAGCACCAGCCGGGCAGCTTCAAATGTTATGAATGAATTGAGAAGTGTCTCACAGTATAGATCTCACCGCAATTTCAATGCACGCATGCAGCCAGGGCGTACAGCATCAGATTTACACACCTCATTACCGTCGCCGTCAACAGTAAACTCACGTCTAATGACGCGTAAACTACTCCGGGAGTTGTGGAAACGTCTTGTTGTGCACAGCGCGGCGGTAAATCAGCGGGGAGCGCTGGTAGCGTGAACGAAGTTCATTAGTTACGAGGTGGTTGCAAGTGCAGCAGCAGCAGCAGCAGCAGCAGCAGCAGCGTTCGTCGTCCGCTGGACCGACAACTTTGTGAGCTTGACAGAACCACGTAAACCGCAAGTGCTTCGCGCCTGCCGCGGTTCTGAACGCTAAACTGCGGTTTGAAGGTGTAGCGGCGTCCGAACAGCAAGCACAGAGAAACGATGAAACGCACGGCGACACTGAGAACAGCAAAGGCGCGACGAGCGACTTGCATCAGAGGCGAGTTGGACGAAAATTTCTCAACTGTGGGGCGCATCCAACACAACAGCGACGCGACTTATCGTCTGTAAAGGAACGGGAGACAGTTTTCCGACGCTCACCCGAGCGGAGGCGAGAAAGCTCCCGAGTGGGGGGTCGGAGGGTGAAGTGCTGGCTGAATTGCGCACGCGAGCGAATGGAACGATCCGTGTCTAAGCTTATAGACAGACAGTGAGCGATTTGATGTCAGTGATAGCTGCTGCTGATGCCTCTTATTGCTGAGGTATGCAGACGCGGTAACACTTATCCGCGGAAAGCAGGCAACCCGATAGGCTGTGATCTCGTGTGCAACAACAGGAATGAAAAAACGGTTTTTCTCTCTGCCAGTTTCATCATTTTTTCGTTGCATCAAGCCGATAATCATGAGCAGGGCATTTGAGTCCCGTACAAGTCTGGACGCTCCGTTCTGTCGGAAATTCGCGCATTGATGTGCAGGATACGGAGATGTGAAGCCAAACGACGAGGTGGAAGAAACGTACAAAAGCAATTGCCAAGCGTCAGTGCAGTTCACAGTGGCAGCAAGGCGCGTGAGCAAAGGCGGTTGAAACACGAACAGACTTTTTCAAATAACTTTCAAAACCGAACGTTGAGCAGGACCACAAAAGCCGGTTCGAGTAAGCGAAGGGAACAAGCCATTACCGAAAGTAACGAAGAGAGACAATAGCCCGAGTGGTTAGCGACGGAACCTCAAACGCGACTCGCCTTGAAACGCGACACCGGCAAATACAGACTCAACTACGCAGCCGGAACAACGTTACACGAGCGGCGCGTGAACATCAGTGCCCGGTGATAGTCTTCAGACGACATCCATCAAAAAGCAGTCTGAGGGTTATTTTTCAGGATCTTGAGACGACAATATGACTGAATAGATGGAGCACTTACGATAGGCCCTTTGTTTCTGCGAGCTGTTGCTCGTGTGGGAAAATGCGGTCAGCTGGTTGTACAGGGGGCGAATGCCATTCGAGGCACTGTGGTGACTTTAAAACAAGTGACACCAAACGCTTGAGCGACAACAGGCACTCACGTAAACGCAATTTGCCAGGAAAGCGACACAAACTGACAGACATTTCAGGAAACGCTTATGTTGCTTTTGCAGTAACCTGCTATTCGTGCAAACAAGATTAAAAAGAGTTGTCTATTTTGGTCAGCAACTTACAATTCTTAACAGCTACTGCGTTCTTACAGCGTTACGATTTGAGAAATGCATTTCGTGGTATTGTGCATAGCATCGCTTTTCGTGGCATGCACGGCACAAAACGGTGATCTGGCGGCCGTCGACCCCTTGGCCGCAATACAACCACTCCCGGCGCATCTGGCTCTACCGCCAACGACCAAAAGTGACGCTGGCATCGAAGGCGACTTTGACATCGGCGCTGCCGGCAGTGACAGTACAACAACGGGAGGACGCTCCAGGGACTCGAGCGCCTCGAATAAACGCGACGTGGACGGGAACCTGGTGTCAGTGGCCGCCGGGAACGGAGCTGCCATGCATCGTTTCGTGGTCGAACGCGATCAGCTGATCAAAACCGCAGGTATTTACGTTAACTACACCCTAACGTGGCAGTGGTTCTCAACGGGGCGACCTTAGGAACCCCAGAGGATCCCAGTGAAAAATCTGGAGGCCCTCAGACTGCCAAAGTGTTTTCTTCTATCCCTCATGTAACAATAAGCTAAGCGATTGGTCGCCACAGCAGTATCTTTAAAATGGGGGTTCCTGGTGTTTGCAAAGGTTAAGGCGTATCTCAGGAACGTAACATGCGAATGATAAACAAACAGCGGAACAGCGGCGTCGGCAGAATGCTTCCTACCGCGAAGTTTGTGAATGTCCTGAACAGTGGCTGCAACGACTCTGGTAAAGTCTACGCGGAATGTCATCCTTAGTCAAACAACGTACTCTGATGATGCTGGCGTCTGCTCAGATTCGTCGAATTCTTTCCTCTCAGGTCTCACCCAGAAGCAACAAAAGAAAACCCAGAAATAACCAGGCAGGGTTCCTTTCAAAATCAGCTCAGCCTTTAATCGCGACTGCAGCCAACGTGACATTCCACCGCACTGTTGTTTGCGCAGGTGAAAGTGGCGACTGCAGTCACACTTTCCTCCTCCCGCCTGACATCCCGGATCGATCGCGCGTCTGCGTCGCGTCAAGCGCGCAGGTGTCGCCGGCGCCGGCGCGTCACCAAGGACAGGAGCAGGGAGGTTGTGCGAACGAGCGGCGACTGACGGACTTGTACAGACAAGGTACATGGTTTTTCACGACCGTTTACATGCACGGTGGAACGTAATAAACGACTTCGCTGACGCGGTTTTTCGACGCTGGCGCGTAACTCAAGACTTGTGCGTGCTTTTCCACACAATTCGAACTTCTTGTAGAAGTTTCTGAGGCCGTCGTGCGACCGAGACAACAGCGCTGCGCGAAACAGCGTTCGCACGACAGTCTGTCTGCGGAACGCGCGCACAGTAACACAAGCGTCTTTCGACAGTGCTCACGGTCAAGTCTCAAGTTGAAACAGCGAGAAACGACATATTGCGCGAGAAGCAACGGCCGTCAAGAGAAACTGCTCAACTGCAGAGAGACGTGAGTTGCAAGCACTGTCACGCGTTGTCGTCATCAGGCACTTCGCTGTCTTCTATGCTTCTTGTTTAAAAAGAAGCAAGCCTAAGGCGCTAAGAAGAGTTGTCCATTGACGGCTCCGGATTGTGTAGAAGCACCAAACGAGCTGTTCACCAAGAGGCGGCAACGGATCCTTAGTGGCCACAAAAAAACGTGTTCGCATCAAGAATTACCGCTGCACTGCGCGCCTGCCACCTGATTCGGTGCTGCAAAAATCTTATGCAGCTGTTTTTACCTTCACACCAGGCAAAGTCTGCTTTGCGAGTTAGATATATCGGACTCTGCAAAACGAGCTGGCCCGGCCCTTAGTCGAAAAGAACAAACAGCGCGCCACAAGCCTGACTCACTCGATTACAACCCGACCTTGTCGGGTTTTTCATCCATTACAGGTGAGTTACCTGAAGCAAGAGACCAGAATCGCCAACGACCGGGTTTCCCAACTACACACGCAGCTGTTGCACGAGATGGTCAACAAACGCGACGGACGGGCGGAGGTTCTGAGTCTGGAGAACCGGCTGCTCAACCAAACCGTAAAGCTTTACGCGCTGCGGGTGAGTTCGCGAGCTTCCGATCAGAAGGAAAGCAAAACTTCGTGTCTGGGGAGAAAAGTTTGGCCGATATGTTGCCACTAGTTTTTCCGCGTTCTTTGAAAAAAGTCTTGCTAGCAGCCCCAGCACAAGGCGAAAACCTCTTTCAGTCAAGGTTGCCAACTTTTGACGCGACGAAAACCGCCCAAAAAGCTCCTGATTAGTTGAACTCAAGCAACCGTGCGACAGACAGCAGAATGTTCAAGTTAAATTCGAGCGCTTCAAGCCGCGCAGTAAGCTTTCCCTAAACACAATGCCAGGCTCGCAACAAGCGTTGCCGGTGTGGGTGTAATCTGGAATGACGTAAACACACGCCACTGCGAACGGTACGTGATGCAAGCGTCAACGTTTGCTAGACAATATTGCCCTGGATAGCAGCGTGCCTGTTTTTAGTTTAGGTTTCCGTAAACAAGCAGGTTGAAAGCGCGACAAAAGCAAAACACGAAACGGAAGTCGCGGCTGACCTGTAAAATGCTTTAAAGCGTGTCGCACTTAAATAAAAGGTGCTCTGTGGCGGTTAGTAATTGACTGACTGCAGGACTCTGCACGGTTGCTGGTTCCATAAGAAGATACACCTCCATCCCACAAAACAACTGAAAAAACGAGATGTGAACTGCGGCTAATAACCTCACATTTAAACCCTGCGCAGGCAAAGCTCGTGCAAGTCCCAAAATCCACATCGTGTCAATCGCTTTTATACTTTTTTAAGGTATTTTTTTATTTCCAGGAGCAGCATGCGCGCTTGCAAACTGAGCACAGCGCCCTGCAAAGCCAGGTGACGTCACTGAGCGAACAACTCGAGAAATTGCAGCGGATCGTTGAGAACGCACATGGGGGGGAGCGGCGAGAACAAAGGCGAGGAGCGAACAATAATCAGCGAGTGAGTGACTTTTTCCGTTTGACTCTGGCGATATTTCTAGTCTTTGGTAAGAACTTAACCCTTCCTCTCCATAAAGTGGAAACCCGTCGTGTAATGATGATTGAGTCGTCGGTTGACGACTTATGCATCTTATGCATAAATATATGCATAAGACGGGACCAGCGAGAAAACGACCCGTTCGGAATTTGAAACGACTCGTTCTTGTTGAATGAGTTGGGAATTTAAGAATTAGCGACGTCTTCCGAGACGCGTCCTTATTTGTTTCCGGAAATATGTTTATATTTGAACGAAAACGTGCGCTGGAACTTTCTCAACGCAGAATTGAACACCGTGAAAACTCAAAACAAAACCAGCCCGAATGACTCAGACCTTCATTTATACTTTATTTGCCAATTTCACGCCGTTTGCGCTCACTCGGTATCGAACCATCAAATGAAGCCACGAGGCGATTTTCTTTACGATTGCTGTTTATGCTCAGGCGAAACAAACGGCGGCATCTTCGAGCGTAACGGATCCTTTGATGGCGATTGAGACGCGAGCGGTGGAAAGCGCAAGTCCGCAGCGCGGACGCTCCAACCGGCGAAGAGCCCGAGCAGGTACCGGCGACTTTTTATTGCACACCGGCTTGAGCCGTTTGAAAGAAGACCATGCGACCGAGAGCAGAGATATTCACCGCTCGCTCGATCCACACGACGTTTTACAAACACACCAAGCACTGAGCGCTGGAACTCTTGAAACGATCGCGAAATGATAAAGTGGCCGGTTCGTGACAATTGTCGGGTTGTCCAAAGGTCGTCGCGGAGGTGTTGAGCCCTAAATTGACCCGAAATGCGATTCAGGCAAAGATTTTTTTTCTCATATTTCAGAAAATTGGTGCACGTCCGTTTTTCTCATCTCGTTTATGCCGCAAAAATATTTCATTAAGCAGCAATGTGATACCTGATAACACGCGAAATCCTGCAACAGGTCACCTTGCCAAAATGTTTCACAGCTATTTTATGTTCGCACGCTCACTAGAAGCGGAGGAATTGACCCGAGTCGTCCAAGCGCACATTCAAAACCAATCGAGAGGCTAAATCTCGTTCGAGCACATTTTCACACATACATAACAAGCTTATTATTGCCGGCCCTTCGCGTAATTGGGCAAGGCTTCTCATTCATCACAGCTAACTGCGCACAAGACGCCAGCGGAGACTCGGAACAGCAGTCCAACAGCCAAATGCACCTTGCACGATCACTGCCCGCACAGTGTCAACAATTGCGATCCCAGCAAACTAAATAGCATCGATAATAATGAAACTGTCGTGGTTGAGGCACCGCCACCTGCAGGGCAAAAAGTACATGTTGAGTATGGGCGATACTTCCATTTAATAAAAGCTTTCTACGTTAAGAAGAACTGTGGATTATTATCAATAGTTTGCGGCAACCACGTAAAGAAAACTAGCATCATATTCTTGCACGAAAATCCCCCATCTTGATGATCAGTTCTTTGAAACTAACTGACAAAACGCACAGCAGCATCAAGACACCGCAAGGGCGGCGCAGCCGAATCCGATTCCAAATTGCTTTGCTAGGAAATCGATTTCACGTCAGCGACGCATCTTCAGTCCAGCAAATTTGCAAGCAAAAGTTTGCATGTGAAATGACAAGAAAGACTAAAGCAAGACCAGAAGAAGTGCGCAGACTACAGTAACAAGCCCATAAAGCTACCATCACTAGAGTCAAAAAAAACAACTAACTCCAATACCAAACACAAAAGGCTCAGGAGAAAAAGCTATTCGTTTACAGTGGTTTGAATGGCCGCACTTCACCGATTGATGCAAGGATTTGTTATGAGATCCATCCGGGCTGCCGCCGCACCTCTCTCGCGGACTATTATCAATATCTGGCCGCGGTCAGTCGGTCGCTCAGCAACGCAAAAGCGCCACGTCGGATCCACTCAACGGTGAGTGCCGTGACCCTGGCGAATGTCCAGCGGCGATTGTTCCGTGGGAGATTGCACGCGTGGCCGTGAAAAGCCGTCTCGCTTGACCGAACACAGGGGGTCGGCGTGCCTTCGCCCGATTCGCGAGGAATGCTGACAAGGGTCATCGTGAACCGGGCGAAGGCACGGATCAGGCGCGAGGCTGACGCGCGTCAAGTGCTTCTACAGCGTCGTCGAGATGATCGCGCGGTCGCTTATTGTGACGTACGCCGACAGGCATCGGACTGCAGCGTGCATAGCGCAAGACAGCGGGAACAACAACGCCAGCCTGGCCTGGCGGCTTAAGGTCACGAAACAGACAAAGGAAAACACAAAGTCAACGCGTATGGGTAAGCCGACCAACCACCAGGATGCGTTCGGCCAAGAGGACGCTTTCTCGGCGCGAGCCCCAAGCGCACAATGAAGTACTCATGCTTTGAGAAAGGACGGCGAAACCGTGCGTGGTCGAAGCCCTCGTTGGCAGATCCGAGTGCTCCACGATCGCTTTATCTAAACACGGCTGTGAACCTGGAGTCTACGTCTGTGTGGACAATTGCACTTGGCTGCGAGCGCAGTTTATTGTTGCACCTCGGGCGTATGTGCTTCGCGAGACGACAGCGAAACCACCAACTAAAACTAAACGTCTGCCGCCAGACAAGGGTGCTTTTAGGACAGATTGGTTACTTTTTTATGGGGATTTGCAGCAACTAACGACGTCGATTTCGAGCGAGAGCCGCGCCGCAAGCATGCCTCAGTTGTCGCATCGCCGTCTGTTGTCAAAACCGGGTTGAACTCGTCAGTTGGGTTGTTTCGCGAACAATTTCGCTGTGGTGACCCCACTCGAGTTCTAACGAAGCGTACGCTGACATTCAGACACAAGTGCAGCGTCCGCAGCGAAGCATATTTTCTGCGGGCACCGAAACAACAGAACTCCTTTGCTTTTCCACGTCAACTTGTGGTCGCAGAGTGCGCGTTCGGTGCAAAAAGGAGACTCAATCGATGCGCTTTGAGGGCACGGCGGTTCACGTAGCGTTGCAGTGGGACTTCGAAAGGCGTTTTTTTGCACAGAAAACAAAGTGACGAAAATCAAACTATTTTTCGCTCCATTAGTGGTGAGCGCAACTAAGTCCCCCCAAAAAACGCGGACCAGCCACGACATTCTACACAGGTTCTTGAGAGTTTTCAACACGCAGTTGCGATATTCAGCAAAACAAGAGTAAACAGTCTAAAAGTTTGGGCTGAGAATTGCTTGTTTTTTGCTTCGCAGGTCCGTTTCGCGACTGCAGCGAAGTCCAACGGTCCGGCTACACGAGGAGCGGCATCTACAAGCTGCGCGTTCCACGCACTCAAACGAAAATGCGTGTATGGTGCGACCTTGACCAGGTAAGTGAGTCGTGATTTGCCGGGTCGAGCGTCCATTAGCCCCAGGGTCAATAATCACGCATAAGCACCAGGCCTTAACGTCGGCGCCCGCTCTAACGCTTTGCGCAAGAACTAAACGCACCGCAGTGAAATGAATCGACAACGAAACTGTGTACGTTTTGTTCAGGCACCGACCACTCTCGCTGCAACAATGCACGCGCGTTTGGCGTTCGCTTTATTTTAACACGACGTTCTTTGTGCTGGAAGGACAAGCGGGGACGGCGATGTTCCCCGAATCATGCGTTTCATGTCGGCAGGTGCTGTTGCGCCGATCAGCTCGCCTCTGACAGCGACAAAAACAATTGTTTTCGCGACAAGTCAGTCCCTCTACGACATGTACGGAAAACACGAACGAAAGTAAACAGATCCTTTCCGTCCGCTGTGGACATGAGACGCGTTACAGGATGTTGTTCGTTTCATGTACTTCATGTACAAGTAATCGCTATCATTGATGTTGCTGAATGGGGGGCCTGTTTATTGAAGTCACATAACGCACCGTCGACCGTAAGCGCGCATTGTGGGACTACCGTACAGCGTTTCGCTGAGGTGCACTACCGCCGTGGGGAAGCTTGGGTTGCGCATTGACGTATGCCACGAATGCAGAGATAAGCTTTCTGTGTCATTAGCTTAAGGCGGATAATTCAACAAGAAAATCGTTTCGCCACCCAAGTCGAATGACACGCTTGACGCGAAGCACTTCTGACGTTCAATCGATGGTAATTGGCAAGTGCAGGGCACGAGGCGGGCCTGTGTCGCCTGCCTCTCGGCTTCAAAGCCGGGAGATTCTGCGTGAAACGTTCGTATTGCATCGGGAAAAAAATTTCTTGTCGATGATGTCAGCGGAAACGAAGCCTGAGCGAAGGTATCGCGCGAAGCGATGGTTTTAATCGGCTCAGCCGAGATCCTGTCCGCCCGCGATACAAATCGTCAATTTACGCTGTTTGGAGTGAGTAGATGATCGATTAGACAACGACAATCGGTATCTGAACTTCATATTCCGAGCTGCCACCGTGCCGCGACCACGCACGCTTAAATGTGACGGAGTGACGCGGCGGGCAGTTCGTTCGACAGCAGTCGGTGCGAGATGGTGATCGGTAGCCCGTGCAGCGATACGAAAGCGAACGGTAACCCTACCGTTTCGGCACTTGAAATGCACCATCAATCGGCACCTCGCGCTACAAGAACCGCACACGGTCGCGCCGTGCTGGGGGGGAGTAGCTGCGACGCCGAAATCGCCAGCGCCAGCGACGTGGTTTACATGAGTCAGCGAGCTGAAGGAAACCGGCGCGTGGGCCGGAGGGTGCACGCGGTGTACGAACAACAGATAGAATGCACCCTCGAGACTTGGCAGCAAACCGCAATTCGCGTTTTCCGTCATCTCGCTCTTGCCACAAACAATCCCGTCGCGGTCCCTTTTACGAGAATGATTCAGATTATTGACAGGGCGGCTGCGATTGGTCGATCGGATGCTGCAGTTTATCCCATGAGGTGCCGACTAAGTAGACGAGATTACCCTTCAACCTCAACAACAAGCAAACGCCTTTGTCTGTCAGCTTCCTTTCAAAGCCTATTTTTGCCCCCGCAACAAACGCAGCATAACCTCATTATATACGCCTGCGTCTGGCGATAACAAGCGATTCGGCACGCGTTCGCTGTTAGCACCGTACTAATTCCCCTTCACATTAAGCAGCTGTGCTTCCTGTTTGTGTTGTTGCAGGACCCCGGCGGTTGGACGGTGATTCAACGGAGATCCGCGGACCGCGTTAACTTCGATCGTAACATGGCAGGCTACAAGCGTGGGTTCGGCGCCTTGAGAGGAGATTACTGGCTCGGTGGGTTACTGGATGCGCGTAGCACGAAACAAGCGTATCATGCCACTTTTTAAACGAACCATTGTCTTTTAATTGCCGTTCGAACCCCTAAACAGGTCTCGACAACATCCATCGCCTGACCAATCAGACCCACGTGCACTACAAGCTGCACATCGACCTGGAGGACTGGGAGGGTCGCAGCACTTTCGTCGAATATCAAAGCTTCCGCATTGACAGCGAGGAGGACGGCTACAAGCTGCACATCGCGCACTACAGGTAAGCGACGCTGCACTGCTCAGCAACGATAACAAGCCGCGTTGCGTGCTAAACGCGCGATTGAAAAATATCGTAACATCTCGCCTCGCGTGGCGTTTACTCCCCTGTGATAAGCTGCTGAAATTCTTTCTTTGGTCTTAAATTCCTGATCGCCCGCTGCTTATGACGATGAGATTTATGACCTTCACATTATTCTGTCGTTAAGCCGCTCAACAGGATACAGCGCTTTATTGCAAGTTGCTATCGGCGGTCGCCAACTTCCGACATAAGCGGCATCTCTAGACGCCGAGCTCGCTGACATGTACCGCTTGTGCGCTGTGTGTGACGCGACAAAGACTTTCGCTGCAACGCTATAACGCCTTGCCGTCTTTGCAGCGGTAACGCTGGCGATTCTCTGACGTGGCACAACAACATGATGTTCACGACCAGCGACGTCGACAAGGATCGGTTCCCACGAAACTGCGCGCTGCTGCACAAAGCCGGATGGTGGTTCAACGCCTGCGCGCATTCGAACCTGAACGGAATCTATTACAGGTGCGTTCGTTTCGCAAAGCCTTGAACTTTCGCGATAAGAATCGAAAGCGCAGAAAGGCAGGTTCAACTGAATCGGACGGTTGTCAAAGAAAAGGTCAACTTTGCCGCCGACGGCTAAGACGTCAATCGGTTTAAAACGAGCCTTGGCTCGGCTTGCTACTGTACAGCGGCCGCGCACGTCACATTGACAGGTTACGTTTGACCTTCGAAACGTCACAGGGTCATGACGTCATTCGCACGGTGGCGAGAGTTTGTACAGTGCGCTTAAAGAGAAAAGCACTGGCCCAATGTCAGGACGCTGTACTTGGAAACGGTTCACGAAATTACGTGGGAATTTTCCCCTGGACACCAAACTGCCCAACATGGCCTTTACTTAACACGTCGCAAAACAAAGGACGCTGTGTCAAGTTTCCAACACTTGCCTTAAAACAAAAATAGCGATTATAGCGACTTGCGAAGCCTGTCGGTGAAGTTGCGTTTGTACGTTTCTCAGGGCGAGCGGTTACAGGGGTCGGTACCAGGACGGCGTCTACTGGTCCGAGTGGAGGGGCGAGTCCTACTCGCTCAAGTCCGTGTCGATGAAGATTCGGCCGATCGAGTGACGTCGGCGGGCGCACAAAAGTGCGCAACGCGCCCGGGGAAGATGGGACGCGACAACGACGAGTCTCGGCCGAAGCGGAGGAGGAGTGATCGATGCGCAGCCGGGTAAAAACGGGGCGAAGCCTGCTTGAAACAGCGAGAGAAGACAGGGGAGGAGGTTCGCTGCGCGCGCGACGTGCTGAGTAGGAGATACGATCGGTTCGGGACTTGATTTTGCGCCGTGACTTTTTGCTAAACGACTGCAACCGCCCATTTCTTGCAACTGACTTGCTGCGAGCAAGGCATGATGATCTGCGCGTTGATCTTGGCCGATCGATCGTTTTAAGGGAAATTTTGCCACAACTGGGCGACAAGTCTTCCGCGCGCGCGAAACAATCGGCTATCGCTGTGCGTGCGACTTCTTTTCAAAACACACATTATTTATCGACTTGTTGTTTTTCGAATAAATCTTGTTTTCTGTTGCTTTGTTTCGACGACCGGGGGTGTGTGAACTTCGCGAGAAGGCGCAAAACAGCAGCAGCAGCAGGCGATGACAGGGACCGCGCGTGCTCGCGAGTCAGGACGCCAGGTGCGGACCGCAAATCGCAGCAGCTTTGGCAACAGAGACAACTGCTGTCAGCCGGAGCGACATCAATACTAATCCCTAACAATGCAATGATTAGATGTCGCAGAGAACAAGGAAAGCCTCAAATAAATCGGGAGAATGTAGAGCGCGCGTTGCCTGGGGCGGAGATCTCGAGCGTGCATTGCCTGTGACGTTTTCGCAATCAGGAAAAAGCAGAAAATGCCAATGGAGCTCAGACAAATATGCCGACGTCTGCATTGATGAGGTAAGTATTGGTATTCGGCCAAAAATCAGGAAGCAACAAGTCGCGAAAGTCGAAGTGCCTGCCTTCACGGTCCGGTGCGCGCGGTGACAAAGCTAATTTCGTTAAACGGAACGGCTTCACTGCTCCTTCGAGAGGCTTAATAGACAGGGGGGATTGAATTCGCGACACCTTACACCGCCGTTAAACGCAAAGCGGGACACGCGAGGGAATAACTCGCAGTAATCTGGTGATCGGCTAAGACCTGGAAGCGGGCATGGCACGCGAAAATTTCGCGCATAACTCGAGATCGTGCAGCGATCAGAAACGGATGGGGGGAGAATTGTTACGTTTGAGCTTATAATTGGAGGAAGCGGCGGATTATATGACTTTGCGTTCGCACTCACGCATTCTGTTGTTGGTTCTTAACCTCTCACGAAGGCATACGTTTCGGCAAACCGAAACCTCAGCAGGCGAAGTCGAGGCTTTGTCGCTTCGGAGGCAAGAGGGGCAATTCGAAACCTTTCGGTTTTAATTCGCGACCGAAGCGGCAACTCTTCGCGCGACGCNGAACACTTGCGCTNCACAAACAATGTCTAAACGCTAAAAGGTCAAGTGCTGCGAGAGTCAGAAACCAGACCGCTCCAGTCTCGAGCGTCGAACTGCAGCGTGGGACCTGACAACCGCCAATGTCTTCGCCCCTGTTTTTTTTCGGTGATGGACCGGAATATTTTTGGAATGACCGAAATAGATAAGTCAATTCGGTCATAATGTCCGAAAATGTAGGCTAGTGAATACTGTTGTACGAAGGGTTTTAATTCGGCTATGCGACAAATGAGCGAAATGTCTCAGCGGATAAAGAACAGCTTCGCCCACGAAGGAAGACTTTTGCAAGGACTGCTGGTCAAAAGGCGCGTGCAAAATAGTATTTCTATTGGGGGGTTCAACTTGGGGCGGCCAAGAATATGGATAACGTATATTGTGAATCAGGGGTTCCTAAAGTGGGGGGCGTCGCGACCCCCTGCTGCGTCGTTTCGAAGGGCGTCGCAAGCTTACATTCACCCTTGCTATCATGATCCATAGGGACTTCAGAAAAACCTGCTCAAACCCAATCGATGAACGCGTGAATGTGTCTGCAAGAGATTGTGACAGTATTGCGTGCAGTGACGCAACAATAGTGAAACGCGCAAAACTAAGAAACAATTTGTGAATCTTCCGCGTCGGTTGATACTGTAAATAGGATCAGCGCGTCGGGAGTTTGTCGGGAAGCACTGATGCTAACCTTAGCGGAGACTTGTATTCTTAACTTTTTTAGACAGGTTGGCGATGTTGCATGAGTAAACTAGCCATCGCTTTTCAAGTCGCTTCACAAATCTTCCTGGTTCTGTTGAAAGAACTTCTAGCTGATGAAAGCTTTTCCCGCTTAGCTTAGCAGTGGACCACCCATGGGCGGACTTGAAGAAAGCAGAACAACGATACGGACTATGTTCTACAATTGCCTCGAAACACTCTTTTTAATATTTTAGTACAGGGGTTCTTTATCTGGGGTCCCCGAACCCCTTGCGGGTCCATGAATGTGCTTTCGGAGGTACGTAAACCACAATCCAATCAAGAAAATCTTTTGAAGATAGTTTTTATCCACACATTTGGGCCGCAATATTCAGCTTAATCGCACCACAAGTTTAGCCTGACATGTTCATGCTGCAAGTTGACTGACCATTTTTTAATTTGATTTTGGTGACGATAATTGGCGGCAGGCTGAAGCCTGAAACTTGCTGCTTTCCGCAGCGATTGGGGTTATCGCGCTAAGAAGCGATCAAACCCAATTCCCCAACAATCGAAAAAACGTTAAAAAAGCGAAGGGTCCGCAGCGGTTTTGGGTGCAGTGAAAGGGAGGGGGTGCAGTGAAAGGGGGGGTGCAGTGAAATGGGGGGGGTCCGCTGCAGCGACGAAAAGTTTGTGAACCACTGGTTT
>JGI24158J21664_10005676_pt1 | contig 16338 bp, 10 predicted proteins | sample Ectturendosymbi3_FD_21664 | JGI IMG/M metagenome (IMG submission 21664)
CCTGGTGAACAGTTGATTGTGCTTGCTAACGGTGACGACGAGAGTGATCTCGTCGGGTGATCTCTATTGTTGCTTGCTGCCGCGGTGCGAAGCTTTGCGCACATGCCGCTCAGGATTTCCGATCGCAACAGTGTAATGCTCGGTACTCCCACCGAGTGTCGCACATTTGTGATATATGACGTCGCTGGTCAGGAAACAGGACTCAATTAATTCCATTCAGTTTGAAATAAACAAGCATCATTACAGAAATTTTAAGTAAGCCCTTAAAATATTTTATTGGCTCCTGCACAGACCTGAATTTTGACTCCGGCTCCGGCCGAAAATCCAAACTCCGGCCGGAATCCACTCCGGCACCGTGATCATCTCTAATGCAAGTGTGCCACCAACAACGTGGAGCCCACATTTTGGAAAGGACATCTTATATAAAGCATACAAAATAATTGAAACTTTAGAGAATGGATGGATTCTTTTAATGGATTTCTGTTTTGTTAAGTCAGGCATTTTTTAAGGAAAATGTTAGGCACCCCGTATGGACCTGTAGGGACCCGATTTTCTCTGATTCTAGGGACCCGATGTTCAATTCTAGGGGCCCGAATCGGGTCCCTAAAACGACTTTAAAAATCTGGTTAAGTCACCCCTGTATCTCACATATGGATGCAGCCCAGAACAGTAGAAGGAGCTTGAAAGCAAAGTTGACCAGGATATAAAAATTACTTAGTGGAATATGTTGAGGAAACTTTGGAATAAAGAAGTTTTTCTTTGACTCTCCAAACAACTTACGAATACACCTTTACTTTTCACTCCAAAATCAGATCCCACGTCAGTTTTCAATTCGGTCTTTGTTCTTATTCTCAAAAATGGACTTTATATATTTCGTTACATGTTGCTGTTACGAGACGACAACTACTTTTTTATGCTTATGTAACGCTAAATGCAGTGCTTTTTTTCAAATTAACTTTAGCTCAAAGCGTTCTGAGCAACTAACCAGTAAATTAGCGCTATAATAAGGAATTGAATAAACATCCAAACAATAAGAAGATAACAAAACTATCAGAGATACGAAATAACAAAAGACAAAAAACTCACTCTCCACAAACAAAGAGTTCGAATCCAAAATGTGACGCGGTTGTCCTTCCCAGATTATGTGGACAATGGGAGCTGATGGATGTCCACACATTTTGTTTAGTGTCCATGTATTCTATGGTATTTAAATACGAACTACTGCTAGCATACCCGCCTGAAAGACATAAGTGGTTCACTAACCAGGGTTTGTCAAAAAATCGACAAAACATTAAAAAATGAATGAAAGATCTCACCACAAACGTATATCTTTGCATCTATCGCAGCAACACCACACCAGAATCTAGCGTTGTTCATGCTCCTTCTATCTGTCATCGTTTTGTTGAAAAATCGAACGACTTCACAAACGGTTGAGCTCCTAAACACAGCTGCACGTTACGAGAAATGATCCTGTCGTTGCAACGTTGACTTACACATACTCAGATCGTAGCATATCAATTTTACACGACAGCCATAAAACAGCTAAGTGAAAATGCATGAGTTACAATTTGTTAGCAGTGCGTTTCTCTTAGACTGGTGGTTTTCAACCTTGGAGTCGTGACTCCCGTTTCATTTGAAAAAGTGTTTCATTTTGAAAAAAGCTTAAAAAGGGATTCTATAATTTTAACAGAGGCCATTCAAACGTAAGCTTTTCAATAGAGGTGGAAGCAGACGGACAGTTGGCATATTTGCATGTCCTACTGACAAAAACTGAAACTTGAATTTAATCAACTACCTACAGGAAAAACACTCATGCGGGACTGTACAATAAATGGGAAAGCTTGTCGCCATTACAATACAAAAAAGTGTAATTCAAAGTTTATTACATCGTTCCTATGAAAATTGCAGCTCTTATTAAATTAATCCACAAAGAATTCCAAAACATTAAACGCTGTTTTCTTTTGGATACCCGGACTGGTTTATAGACAAGCAAATCAACTATTTCTCAACAAACGTTATAAAAACACTCCTAAAAACAAGCAAGAAAAGACGGCTGATATTCGAAGAATTCTTCTTTACCTACCCTACCTTGGTGAAACATCTCTACAACTAGAAAAAGAATTGCAAAACTTTTTTAAGAAAATATTTGAAAGAACTTGCTTATCTGTCTTTCATTTATAAAACACGTACGATTGGAGATCAATTTAAGTACAAGGACAAGCAAGCACATCTGGAATGATGCACTGTGGTATATAAACTTAAATGTTCGTGTGGCCATTCTTATATTGGAAATTTGAAATTTCGCCTGTATGAACACAATCCTTTAAATCGAACCACCAAACTACCGATGTAATCAAACATTTATACACATATCCACGTCACTTTATGGACTTTAAAAATCCCGAAATCTTGGCTTCTGCTTTTAACTACCGCGAATTATTAATTAAAGAGACACTTCTGATACAGGAACAGCAACCCGAGATTAATGTAGACAATTTTTCCACCCCTTTATACCTCTTCAATACGCAGATTATTATGTCAAATATCTGGCTGATGCTCAGTTCTTATGTTGATACATGTTTCGTACATTGTTGTTAGTGTTGACGTAGACCAGGGTTCGGGAATCTTTTTGGTTAAAGGAGCCACTAAACCTACATATTTTTAATTGTATTTCCGTGAGAGACATATGACATTTTTCAACACTTAATACAACTATCTTAACTAATGTGTGCATTTTTAAGCAAAATCAACAATTTTAAACAATGGCAAATGTCTGAATTTTCTCTTTAATAACATGCTTCTTACTGTTAATGCGACTTCTGGTGCTGCATGGTGTTGCTGATGGATTTGTAGGAAAATTACAGAAAAAGTTTCATCCGTAACAATCGTGTTAAGAAAATATCAAGCGAGCCAGATGCCGTCATCAAAAGAGCCACTTCTGGCTCGCAAGCCATAGGTTCCCAATCCCTGTTGTAGACATATGGTGTTGGTTGTAGTACTTATTTGTTAAAATTTTTGCACCCTTCGTTTCCAGTGTTCTGTGAATGGCCTCTTGTTGCTGGTCTTGGCTTGTTTGTTTTGGCTTGAAAGCTATTTTCCATCTTTGAGAGACATATGGGGACATATCCTGAGAAAAACTACACAGTATCGGAAAACCAAAAAATACGGTTTGCTCACAATTTGCCTGACCAACACAAAAAATTATTCCACAATTGTTCCATAATCATTCCAAAATTATTTCACAACTATTCCACAAGTTTTAAAATATCTCTCTCAGATTTTGTTCTCTCTGCATATCCTCAAAAATATAAAATAGCTTTTAAGCCAAAGACATATATTATCTATCTGCTACCTAATTTATACCTTATAATACATGTTTTCCACTTCTATTCACTTCTATTTATGCTTCGTATTTACACTTCCGTATTTACGTTTCGTTTGTTCCACCCACATCCGTCACGCTAAACCATTCTTCGATTAATTTAGACATATCCTGAGCGGACAACCGTTTTAGCAACTTTTCAAATTGTACTTCAAAATGGTCCTCAAAATTTTCGTCAGAGCTCCCAGTGTCCTGAGAATCCCAGCATCCCCAGAACCCCCACTACCTTTTGTGTCGCTCCCGATTTTTCCACCGAAAAATCTCGGCTTCAGAGTAAAAAAAATTTGACTTTTTCTGGCTTAGTTTTTGACAATCTTTCTAATCATGACTTTCGCTTTTTTGGGGTTAAACACCACTCTACTTCAACATTGTTTGGTTTGCCATACATTTCTTGATTTAATTTAATACCACTTTCACAAGTATCTCAAGTTTGTTTTCAGTTGAAAACCTATGTTTGTAAAAGGTGTCATGACAGAATCTTTTTCGTTGGAGTGGAAAATTCCCAAAGCATGACATAATTTTGAGTTGTTTTTATGTTTAACACGGAAATTCTCAAAGGAAAAATATAATATTTTTCAAAAGTACTTGAATCAAATGATAAATAGCCCAGACGATTTACTGCAATTTCAGGATTCTGTATCTCGAATTTATCAATATCTTTGAAACTAACAGGAAATTCAATTTTATCGAAGTTTCTGATTGTTTTTTCAAAAATTTTGTTAATGTTTCATTATTATGACTAAGAAGGTGTAATGCTCGGGTAACACAGTATTCAAAACATTGATTATCAGAATGTTTCATATTTATCAAACCCTTTTTGTCTGCGAGAAACTTTGGCAGCGGAATCCATGAACTTCCTCTCTAAGGTTTATATTTCACCGTGTGAATTTCAAGTGACACAATCGAATGAAAAGCCCATCCAGACCAATTCATTTGAAACGTTGCCCAGTTTTCAAGAATTTGTTCACACATTTCATTCCACAACCCATCCAAGTTTGTAGACTCGAGAAAAATTTCTGTTTTTGACTGAAAATTTCGCACTTTGACAATGGTTTTGTCGATAGCCGCAGGAATGGCGTTTTCCATTCTTGCTCTCAGAACATTCTGACCTTTGTCTGTGGTTTGAATTTTTCCAGAGCTTTTTCTTTAACAGCCACCAAAAATACCTTGGTGTCAAAGGGTTTTGATGCTGTAATGGTGTGTTGTGTTGCAAAAACCTTTCAAAGCAGATTTTTTGCTTTCTTCTAAATTTAATTTTTTTGGGGTACAGGTTCATGACTTTTTTCTTGAAGGTTTCCCAAGCATTATTGATTGACTTTTTGATATGTTCTGGAACATATCGCAACAGCCAGTTACCGCATTTTCCCTGTTTTCCAAGTTCTTTACCAAGTTTTTGCGTTAAGCCTTCTTTCTTTGGTTGCGGTGGTGGAACGTATTGCGTTGGTTGAAACGTCTGAACCTTTATTTCTGGATTTACACTATCCAGCAGACTGTTTTCGGAGCCGCCATCGTGCACGCTCGGCAACGGGCCACCGTTTCCTCGCTCGACCTGTCTGTAAACAATTGTTCTGCATTTCGTTCAATCCTCTGATAAATTCTACTTGATTTGGTCTTTGAATTTCTTCAATACTTCAAGACGACTATTGGAAAGCGTTCCCTCAAAAGTGTTTGCAAAGCTTCTTTTCGGAGATTTGAATAGTTTTCAATATTATTTCTTTTTGCTAGTTGTTTCAAGTATTTTACAGTTACCATATTTTTTTACTCTTTTACTATATGGTTAAATTTTATTTAACTAAATTTAGCAACCTCAAGAAAAATTGATAAACGTAGGTATCTATTAATTACATTAATTTTCATTTATTTCCCATTCAAATTACAAACTTTTCCGCTTTAGTACGTAAAATAGGTGTAACATTTGTTACAAATTTTGCAGCCTCTGTCAAATTTGGAAAATGTTTTGTTTCGTTTGTTTCAAGGTCAGTTACCTCGAGCACTCTTCAATTCTGTGTTTCATCTTGTTTTTTTTTCAGTTCAACTACCTTTCCAATGCGATTTTTTTCTTCTATCCTTTTCCACAATTGTTTTTTTGTCCATATGAGACAATCTTCTGACATTTGCGTCTTCCAAAAAGTCATCATTGCTGGTCTTGAAACCTTGGGTGCAATTTCGATCACTTATTTTGAGTTACGGGTCTCTCTCACTGATGCTGTTATGTGCATGAATTTAATAAATAAATCTTTGTTAAACATAGTGATATCGTGCGTTAGTTTTTAGTCATTGTGATTTTCTATTGTGCAAACGCAACTGCAGTTCATATGACTGACTGGATATTTTCGGAAGGGGGTCGTTAGCTTAAATTTGGTTGCAAAATGGGTTGCTGCATGAAAAAGGTTGAAAACCACTTTATTAAAGGAATGGTGCATTTGCTATTTACCATAGCCTGACTGGGATTAGATAGGAAAAAATAAGCCGATGTTAACACCATTCGCCTAAAAATAGCAGATAATCATTGATTGATTCCTGATTATTGGATGCTTATCGTCGTGACATTATCGTGGCCTCTAGCACTAAACATCACTGCTGAGATCAACAGCGTGCTCATGGCTCAGTACACGTAGTGAATAGCCACGCTGGTCTAGTTCAACTGGAGTAGCAACAAAAAACTTGATGTCATCTCAGCACATGCTTAGACGGGCTTATGTTTACTCTGCAGTTGCCCTGCACATCCCGATAACGTAACAAAGGAATAAGCAGATGGAAAGTTTCAATTGAAAAACATGTAGTTGTATAAATGGAAGTGCGCAAGAAGATTTAAATATGAACACGAGGCAAATTGTGAATTTAGGCTTCCCAACTTTGGATGAACACTGTGCAACGAACGAATATGTAGACAGAATGTTTAACCATTTGAGAAGTCAGTTGTTGACTCGTGCCGCTACTTCACAGCCGGACGAGTCAAATCCAGCCGTTACCTCAACCGGGATTCAACCCCTCAACCTGACGAGTCAAACCGAGTTCCACAACCTGACGAGTCAAATCGAGTTCCACAGCCTGACGATTCAAATGGAGTCACAGCTCCAAGCCGGGCTGCAGAGACATATTTTTGTTTTCTGTGAACGCGATCGGGGGCAAAAAAATTGGTCAAATTACTTCCCAAAAATTGGTCAAAATTACTTCCCCCACAAACGCTAAGCTGGGGTGCATTACACCCATATCATACATGGCTATAACTCGCCGCCAGAATATGCTAGAGAGCTGTTCAAGCCGTCTAAAGACTCGTGAAGTCTTGTAGTTTAGACCGAAAAAAACTTAAGCTTGAGATGTTGTTTTTTTGTTGATGTTTCCAAAATAAGAGGATGTTTATGCATGTTTCTGCACATTTGGATGGGGTCATCATCCCCTGCAAGTCGACCAATCGAACCGATTTCGTGGCTCAAATTGTTTGGGATTCTAGGCTACAATACGAGTCTTTAGAGGGTTTGATGGACTTTGTAGCGTTTCTGGTTCACAAATTATGGCAAAATAATCTGAAACCATATAGGGAAATCCCCACTAATCCCCTAGGGAATTCTTGAAAAAATTGGGGTCGTTTTGCCATAAATTTGGCACCAGAAACGCTAGGAAGTCGATTCCAAACTTCGAAACGATTTCCAAAACAATTTTGAGCCAAAAAATGGCTCATTGGATTGGCGCCCAGGGTCAGGTAAAGTTGGCCAAAGATGCAAAAATATGCACTCATTGTGACGTCACCAACAGAAAACCCCAAACCCAAATCAAATAATCTTTTTAATCGAAACTATAAGACTTTCCAAATCCGTAGATGGTTTGAACATCTCTCTATCTCTAGCGGCTGGCGATGGGCGTTAAACGGTTGAAGAATAATCCGAAACGTCTCAAAATACAACATGTATAGTTTTGTGAAGGTTTGTTTAGTGTTGATATGCTTTCTTCACTTGTGCAAACTAAAGATATCCTTAAGAAAGCCTCATACTTAAAGCAACATAGCTCGAACTTGCTGAAACGTGCGCAAACAAATTTTGACTATTTAAAACGTGTAAGTTTCTACTTTAATTGAAACTAATATTTATTGTTTCCTGGGAAACACAAACCGCATAATCCATTGAAATTATCAACTTTGGCGTGAAAGAACACAAAACTAAAAGCGCATCTGTGTATATTCCTGTAATCCAATAGAGCACTAATATCCATCAGGCAAAGTGATAATAAAAACAATACATGTATTCAAAGGTTTTGAAATCTGCCCTTACTCTTAGTAAGCAGCAAATTGTAGTTAAGTTACCAAGTAACCATGGCGTGGAACGCCTGAATGCAAGAAAACCCACCAGAGTTCGCGTTTCGATTCGGGTGTTTAACAAAAATTCATCACCGTGCATACGGATTACACGTGTTTTGTTTTATCTTTTCACCACTTACCGTAACGTCTCTGCATTCCGCCGATCAAATAAGCTTCGTCTGAAAAAAATTAGTCTTGCTTTAACAACAGCATCGCGTTTTCCAGGACATTTACCCATTTACTTGAAAGCGTTCAATCACACAACTTNCTATAAACTGTCACANTGAAGACTTAAGAGCGGAGGATTCGTGAGGTCTAGCAAAAAATGTAGGCCTATCGAGACCTACTCAACCGCGTGTTTACCGAGATCTACTGCGACTACAGGCTTACCGTGTCTTACAAAAATAGAGGCCTACATGACTTGTTAGAATAGGAAACTTCACTATAAACTCAAATACCAAAGAGAACTTAGTAATGAAAATTTTCAGAAACAGTCTTTCAACACCTTAATACGCCCCTTTCTCGGAGTTTTATTATTCCATTTGAATAAGGACTGAGGAGGCGTAATTTTACGTGAAATCATTTTCCTACAAAAAATTCGCTGATCGATTCCTTGCTTACACCGATCTTGGAGAGTCCATTCTAGAATAAAGTGTATTAATTAAAATGTGTTACGGTTTACTTGCGGTGGACATGAATCGAGTGACAGGAGGCAAAACAGGATTATATTGTTTGTTGAATGTCTGTTAACTATTAACTGACAAGCTCTTTTCTTCCCTCTCAAGTAAAGCCTAGTAAACTGTCATGACAGTTTGGGTCAAAAAGGTTTCCGTTGCAGCAACGCCAAGGAAATGTTGAATTGAACATTATCTGGTCAGTTGCCCTACTTCGCCAAAAATCGTTCCTTGCTGGGGACACACAAAACACACTTAAAGCACCAAAACTACATGACTGTTTTTATACTCTAAATAGACAAGAACTTCGTAAAATGCAAATTTTGGGTTCACAGCATACGAACATCAAGTACCTCCGACAACAATCGATGAGGAATAACTCAGCGATATCGGCTGACCAGGTAACTGCTGGATGAAGGTAAATGTAGGTTGAAGCTGATATACCTCCAGTAATGGAAAGTGGCGCCCTCCAACAACATATAGGTTGCCTGCAAAAATTGGTCATCTTCCAGTGTTAACATTGGCATACAAAGAAGCAAAATTAAACTTTGTCCATCATGCACAAGGACAACGGCACGCAGACGAACATGGAATGAGCCTTTGAGTAAATATGAAATCTGGATCAGTTAAAACCTCAATAAACAGCGCCGAACCATTTTGGGCAAGGTTACAATGGTTACATGTTTTGTAAAGAATATCACTGGCTGAAGTTAAAAAGGTCATGGCAAGCTAGAATATTACTATAAACTTGGTTACTACAGTTCCTTGATCTCCCATCGACTCATTTACAATCAAACGAGACATGGAATTAGCTAAAAATGAACAATGGCATGAAGTGTCGTCATCACCTTGCAACAGTGATCGCGTAATTCGAGTCACTGACTCGTCTCGAATAACGTTTTGTAAGATGACGTGGAAAATCGACTCCGGTCACATTTTGTACAAAAAACTTCCACTCAATTCACATTCATTTTACTGAGTCCTGTTTCTCGATATGAGACTTGATTGAATCTTACTGGTGAAGGCATTTAAAACTCAGTCTGAGTGGGTGCCTAATCTGGACACTTGGAAATGGTTTATCGTTGCCTTAGCCGTGCTTGGTTGATTCTTGTTCCGGTTTTATGTACTCAGAAGATTGACGTCTTATTATTTCCTGTGCCGTTACAGTTTGATGCTAGTTACACACCGTTATAGAAAAGCTTACTCGCATTAAAACCTTGAAAAAATGAAGGTATTTCAAAACATAGCCTACATTTTGCTTGGGATTAGAGAAGTTGAATTATGTCGGCACATGAAAAACACAAAAGACAAGAGTACGAAAGACATGCTTGATTTCAACCCTTTTGGGATTGCACCTGCGCTTGTGGGCTAAGCTATGTGATTGCGTAAAAGCAAGCAAGTCTGAAGGTGAAACCATGATAAAACGTTGATGTGTACATTTAAACCAATTTTACATTTGTTGCTATCTCTCTTCTTCAGTACTTTTTCTTTGTTGTTTCCTTACGTCATACTTCCTTCCTTATGTGTGATTATCGCACATAAGGGAGGAAATTACTTACACAACCATCCATTCTGTCAGCACTTTGGGTTTTCACTTTGTTCAAACTCTTTTTGGGATGCTCTCTTGTTGCAAATGTGGAGGCTAGTCTTATTTTCTGGCCTATAAGTCATGTTGACCAAGGCGTTTGCTTTCGACAGTGATTCTGAATTCAACTGAATTCAAAACTTATTACTTACATCTGAACTAGCAGTTACAGTAGTGCTTTTACTCTAGCATAGCTTTGGAGTAGCAGAAACAATGACACAGAGTTTTGCTTAACCATGATTGAACATCGCTTATGTTTTTAACATTGTGAAAGTAAAATTTCAAAACATCCGTTCGAACAGTTTTTTCAGTCAGGTTTGCGAAGTGAAAACGAAACAAGGTATAAAAAGAGCCAATTTTGAATTTGTTCAAAATTTTAACTAAAATACAAGCATTGCCTGTAAAGATAATTACAACTGGCGTCCAATAATATTTTGCAAACAAGTTCCCAATGTGCACCAAAGATAAAAATTGGCCAAATAATCTTGAGAAGTACAAAATGGCATCTAACGCGAATCACAGTTTCAAACTAAAACATTAATAACTGCGCAGAACTTCTGGTGGCATATAAAAATGTAGTAACATGATTTGTGGGACACGAGAATCAGTTGACAACCCTATGTCTTTTGCGAATCGACGTGGCCTTAGGAGCTAGCCAGGGGGGAGGCAATTGCCTCCCAAAATTCCGAAAGTTGAACCAAAAATTTTCAGGTTAATCAAGCTTTTGGTGTGTAAGCCAAATAAGTACTTCAGTGAACATCAACGAAACTACTCAAGGAACCTACCTTACTTCAGCTTTTAGTCAAACCAGATCAAAGCAGTACGGTTCGCTGATATAAAACGCGTGGTTCGTCAAAAGGATGAAAAGGTACGGTAACATAACCCGTTCAATATGATTATCGGCCAATCAAAAAACCGTATTACTTTTGTCACAGAGGAACAGTTCCATCTGACAAACTGAACAATTTCAAAACAACGTTTCAGACAGTAATGATCCGCTTACCCGTTTTGAGGCAAAACTAAAACAATCATGCTGGTGGTAAATCTTCCTGGTGTGACTTTTTGCAATACGTGTATGTGCGGCTTTACAGTTTGAATAAGCGGCTAACCATTGCAAACTTGCTCTTGCAGGAAAGCGAACAAAAATGCATATTCTCCAAAACGCTAAACAACAGTTTTCACACAGAAGCAAAACTTATTATACGCACCTTGCATGATAAACGCAGTTGCATCAAATGGCGGACTGCGCAAGTTTCCCTCGATTTTGAAATTCCGACTATCAAATGATATGACTTGCGAGGTTCGGCCTCTTACATCGCCACACATGTACATAACGCCGTTATCCTTTGCAATGACATGCGTGAAGTAGACTGGGAATGTTGGTTTAGGAACCTTAAATCAAGAAAGAGCTCTCTAAACCACATGATGCTTTGCAGTTGAAAGAAGGTGTGAATTAACTAACAAATTATTTGAGTACATTTGAGTACAACAGAGAAGAGTTTGTTTTCATAAAATTCTGATTCACTTATATGCATGAACGAATTGTTCATTGCTAAGTAATTCTTTGACACGAAATAGCGATCTGCAAATGGCTTTTTCTCAAATCGCGGATTTCAGTTGTGAAAATCGACAGAAAAGTTCTAAAAGCTTCCAAGATCTTTTGCAAAGCTGTGATAAATATAAAGAGAGTCCTACTATGCATACCACAAAGAGGTAGCCATATTTCCGTGGTTATGTACGCAATCTATCCGTATCTAAGCACGGGGGAAAATACACCAGTCAAGGACTTGTTTCTTCTGCGGCAAACGTCGGAATAGCATTCCACAATAATAGCTTCTTGCTTCGAATGAGGCGGGTCGAATGTGAGCACAAGATGACAGTTTTGAGGAAGCGACATAGTAAATTTGCGTGAAATTTCAATGACGCACAAGCATGTCAAAGCAACATGCTTCTCACTATTTTCTGCGAATAACTGCTTTCTTTTCATGTCAACTTGTACCCTGCCAGTGACAAAAGTTAATTGCAATACATCGTAATCGGTTTCATTTTAATTAAAATATTTGTCTTGGTAAAACATCCTGACAATTGCCGCTTCAAGTTTTCGACAAGGTGTGTGTCGTAAAACACGAGGTGGTTGTCGTAAAACCCGCGCGTATGAAAAAGGCAGTAGGTTGAGTATTACCACGAAGTCAATTTGTGCGGAAGGTTTAACGAGAAAACCCAGGGCGCCTTCCACAAAAAACTCTTGAAATATTCAAGAAAAATATGAATGTCTTATCAAACAGGCATACCATTATTTTCAGATCGTTTTCATCGTGTTTGTCACCACTTCCGAATTTAACAACTTGGAGGAAAGCATCACTGCTGCCAAATAATTAGAGTTATAAAGCTGTCCAACTTCTTGTATACGGAATTATACCTCGTTAAGAAATATTGTTGCCATCAAACAGTTGTGCTTCAAAAGATTAGAAAAAACATGTCAAAGGTAGTTAAGCAGCGCATATTACCAGCTCAAACATATGTTCAGACGTGTTATTTCGCAAACAAAATGCCAGAAGTAGGTTTTCAAAAAAGCAAAACCGATGGGCGGCGAAAAAACATAATATTGAGGATTTTTAACGTACAAACACGATGATTAAAGCGTGGAGCTGTTACTAACGCAAAAAGCCTTCAAACGTGAAGGTAGTAAGTGAACGTATAGCAATAAGTGCTGCAGAAAGTAATGACACAACATTTTGAAACCATCATTCCCATAAAAAAGTGGCTGTCCTTATAAGCACATCAAGGCATAAAATGCAATCTTCCATTTGATGAGAGCTGAAAATTTCATGAAGCAGACAAGTGTTTACGTGAAAACTTTCAGGACAAACAGCAGCTCTTTTACGCATATCGTACTACTTCGTCTCACCTCCCGCACATTCACTCCTCCAGAGCAAATCTCGAGCTCGTCAAAATCCCCTTGCAGGCTCATTACAAATATTATAGCTCGTCCTCCTTAAAGTGCAAACATGACGGTAAAAAAATAATAATAGCAATTAACTTCGCCAGAAAACATGACAAAAGGTTTATTCAAATCTATTGTATTCGAGTTTTAAAAGCATATTCGAATGCCAAATTTCCGAACTTCGCGATTCGTTTTCACGTGTTTTAGATTACACTTTTAGCAGGTGATCACGCAACCCACTAGCTTATTTGTGTCAACTTGGCTCAAAATATTGCAATAGAGTTTTATGATGAACAACTGTCAAAGACCAGATATTATGTCGTCGAAATCCAAACACCCGAGAATACTGAGATAAACCTGGCACGACGATCTGGCATGATGGATTGGATGTATATCTTTACGCACGAAAAGTGCGTTTTTGAGTAAGAGTAATCTGAAAATTCGCAGTCGGTCTGCATATACAGAGATTCCTAGACGATGTCACTTCCTATACAATTTGCAACGGCCTGTTTAAAAATATTACAATAACTTGCAAAAATACTGCAGCACACTGGAAATTACGAGTCGCGCATACAAGTTTAGCAAAGCAGGTACACACTCAGTGTCGCCTACAGTATTTAGGAATAACGCATGACAAGTTTCTTCGAGTTGTTTCAGTTTTTAGGTCGTAGTGTCGTTCATCCTTCAACACCACGTTTGAAAGTATGGGTGGGGTTCCGGACTGTGGCAGGATCTTGCACACAACTCGTAATGACTTCGACCATTTCTTTCATAGTTATTCGTTTTCCTGAATAATCACGTTGCAGCTCTAGTATCGCAACCACTGCCGGGTGGTGTGCACAGAGATCTGATACGATGCATCTTTCGTGGAAGCTTAAAAACATTGCCACAACACAATTAAGAGTCGGTGAAGCAGCCAATAGCAGCTGTCGTCGCTTACAGGAACAAAACAACTTTTTGCCCCCCCCCGGTTCATGCACCACGCCTGCTGCGACACAATCCCGGGGCATGAGCTCCACATATACGTAGTTACCGCTTCGCAGTTCCGCTTGAAAGATGAAATTTTAGATCCCCAACTTTCCTTTACGTTGTTGTATCCAATGGACAGATAAAAGTGAATTTGTCAAATTGAAAATTGTTGTCCAAGTGCGAATGCCATTTCCACTAATCATACAGAACGGCGATAAACAGCGCTCTTCGGCTTCAAACCCTGAGGCCAATTAAAGAAACCTCATTTTTTATAGCCTTTTTCGTCTAAGGGACTTCTGCAGCACGGTGCAATAATTACCACATGCGCCTTCCCTCATAACGCATCGGTTAACACATGAACGCTTACAAAACTATGATTACAGATCTGTTCAAAATTTCTGGAGGCAAGCCCAAACAATACGAAAAATTCTTACTTCTGCCTGGCTGTTTTTCAAACAAGTTAGGCTCGTGGTGAAAATGAAAAGCGTCATCAACAAGATCTCGACATTCCGAGAACTGCTTCACCAAACACTGCAACGAAAAACTTGAGTGTTTGCTTTTCGCCTTATTGCAGTGTCACGACGCAAACCCAAACAAAGCTCTTTTAATTTAAAAAACAGTCAGTATCATAATTCCGCGTTCCATACAGGGGATTGCAAATAATAGCTGAAAAGAGTGCAGAACAGAAAAAGAACATAATCTCTTGAATCAGGGCAACCTAATCGAGAATGGGTAATTGAGCAATAACGTAAAGAATGTAAAGAAACGTGATGCTCTCAATACAAGGGCGAAGCTTACTCTGGGGACGTAAATTATAAACTTCAATTTGCATTGAGGTGTTTACAAACACCAACTCTAAGAATGGATAGCGAATGACTTTAGTTTTCTATTGTAACAATATAGCACATTCTATTGTAACAATATAGCACATTCAAGGACTAACGATGCGTAGTGGTACGTGAAATCGATTTCCTATTAAAAACCTGAAGATCGACCCTTTCTTGTCTCACATGTGGAGAGTAGTTACTTGAACAGCTGGATCGAAAAAAATTTCAAGCATTCATGATCTTACAACTGAGTAGCTCCTGCAGATGGTTATTTTATGAAGATATACCTTGTATCAGCAGGAATTCACCAACCGGTTTCAGTAGAATGATGCGAAAACAATACAGGGTTTATTTTATAAATTACTAGGAACATTTTCATTCTGCGAAGTATGCTTTCGCTATCCGATAAAAATGGCACAAATCTATGAGCTTCGCTGACTGTGCTTTTACGTAGTCAATGATCATCAACGCAAGATAGAAGTAAACTATGGGGCGCCGTTCGCAAAAAAATTATATCTGACAGATTTAGCACAAAAAAACACCGTATCAGTCAGATTTAGCTAAATCTGCGCACATTTAGTTAAATCTGCGCACATTTAGCTAAATCTGTGCGCATATATAGCGCTGAAGGGTGTCGGTCGTGACGAAAAGCATGGTATCCTGTCTAAAGAAGATCTTTGTGCTCTGTGTCAGTAATCCTGACAAAAGCTAGGGTACTGCGAGGCATAAATACCCTGGCATTGTTTGAAGCAAGGTGGTTTCGGGTCTGAATTATGTCTGTTTTTGTTATAGCTTAATATTGGTTTGTGTAGACGATGCATGGTAGTCAACTTGTGGTGGTGGTCTTGGCTTCATTTTTGCGCCAAGTTTCAGATTTGTCATTGCCGTTGCCGAACACAGTTACTGTTAGAAAGTGTCCTCCATTGTTGCGTATCTAATGTGTATTGTCTGTGCTGCACGTGGAATGATTGTGAATTCCGAACTGTGGGCCTGAGGCAGAAACGCAAGTAGGCTACATAGGAGCGGAAGATAGGCATTAACTACATTCTAAAATCTAAATTATCTTTATGTAATTACGCAATTACGGAGGCCGGTAAAAATCCGGTATTTTAAAAACCAGTACCTGAAGCCGGTAGTTTGAATATATATAATTTGCAGTAACTGCAAAAAGAACAAATGCAGACTTCTCAAATTATAATGACTCTCGTAGTGAATCAGGGCCGTCGCCAGCGGAGGGGCCAGTGGTGCCCGTTCCCCCTATTTGAAATCTGTTCCCCCCCAGTTGCTGCATACATCCAATATGGTATTTAAAAAAATTGGCCCCCCTTGTGGTTTTTGTCTCCTCCGCTGCGAAATCTTGGCGACGGGCCTGTAGTGAATTTTTGTCAGGACAATTCCTTCACCGAAGTTCATATAAGGGCAAATTGTTACTTGTGTCTTAACAACACTCATTGTCTCTCCATTTTCTCTTTTCCTTTCTATTGTTTAGTCATACTTCGCATCTTCCGTCGTCCTAAACCTGATCTTTATGAGCATTTCTTTTGGCAATTAATCGTGTAACTTTCGTAGATGGGGTTGTTATCTGAACTACTACCGTAGGCTATTGCAGGCAGAATGCAGAAAAATCATAGAAATGGAACCAACGACAGTGACATTGTAGTGA
>JGI24158J21664_10005677_pt1 | contig 16338 bp, 14 predicted proteins | sample Ectturendosymbi3_FD_21664 | JGI IMG/M metagenome (IMG submission 21664)
GTGGCCCGCCACAACGTTTTCAGTGGCCCGCACAAGCATTCAGGAAAATCGTTAAATCTGAAAGTTCCTCCAACTTCTCATAGTAAATGTTACTGCTGTGGCTATAAACCGAATGTTGCTTCTACTTCCATTAAGAAGGTACGGCCCTCCGTCATCGCGGCCTTCTAAGTGGACCCCGAGCAAAATTAATTGCCCACCCCAAGTCTACAGGTAGCCAAGCCGAACTGCGACTCTTTGTTTCGTCATAAAGGGTAACGTATGGTGGAAACGCATTTTTCTTCCGATAGCTACTATCCTTGTGTCACATCAAAAACGTATAATGCTAGCCAAGCCATTTACAGCACATGCTGTTGCGTGGTCCGTCAGAAAAGGTTTTAATCAGTTGATTTGTAGAACGAAAGAGCAGAAATCATGATTGCAGTGTTTAGCTAGCGCGGTGCCGAAATCTGTAATGCCTTCAGGAGCTAAAAAGCGCAAAGTTTCTAAGGAGGAAATGCGCAAGAATCTGGCAGTGTTAACTAAAACCCCGCGACTGAATCACTTATTTTTCAGCAAAACTTTCAAGCAGCAACGTCAAACTAGTGTGGGTTTAACCAGAGCACCTGAAAATGTAGGTGAAAATCACGACATAAGCTTCGAAGTACCTTTCACGCTCAGCCTGGCTGGCCATATTGACATGTTATTTTTCTGGTGTTTTTTTGTGTTTCTGGTTTCTGCTTATTGTTCGGGTGAATGTTGTTTCCTGCCGAGTGTCAGTCTCTCGCCTGTGAAATATTTTTTCATATTTAGTTTATTCTATCCTCTCGCAGCTAACTGTATAGGTACAGTTGAGTAAGTACAGTCTCGACTACCGGAAAAAGCAAGCGAAAACGTTGCGAATCAGCGAAAACGTAATTTTTACAAAATATGAGGTCATTAAATACGTCATAGAGGCCCTACAGTGAAAATTGCCTCGGGCCCCCTACCCTTTAATCCGTCTCTGGTGGGACATGTGCAAAATGATCTGTACACAAAGGAGCAAGGGCGTCAAAGGTTTTTTCCCGGTTAGGCAAGAGTGGATTTTGCCAGGTGGTGGCCATACGCATTTTTCCAGGAGTGGGTCAACAGTGGTGAAATTTCTTTTTACCCACTCGAAACTAAGAGACAAACATTTTTTTACTAAAATGTTAATTAGAAAATATGAAATTTCGAAATCCAGGGGGCAGCTTGTCACGTTTTTTCGTTTGATGTTTTGTATCCTAAGTTATGATATCTTATCTTTGCTGTCTGATCATATGAAGCATGTTAGTTTCGTTTAAAACACGGCCACATGGCCTGACGTACCTGCGGTAGGTACCAGGCCAGAGAGGCATGGGCGTCCGCAGAAATTTTTCCAGGGGGGGCAACGTCAACATTTTGCTTACTCTCTTCAGGTTGCAGGCGATCCAATACCAATGTACGTTCAATAACACCTTACCCTTTCTACATTACAAAGAAAGTGCCCACGTTACGGCAACAATCAAAAAAGGCGCTTTGTTGACGGCAATAACAAGGTATATTACGATAACTCACACAAGGCTATTTGCAGATTTTCAAAGCAGGGTACTTCTTTTTGAAGAAGCATTGCCATGGTCTTTAACGAAAGAAGCATTGCCATGGTCTTTAACGAAAGAAGCATTGTCATGGTCTTTAACGAAAGAAGCATTGCCATGGTCTTTAACGAAAGAAGCATTGCCATGGTCTTTAACGAAAGAAGCACTGCCGCGGTCTTTAACGAAAGAAGCACTGCCACGGTCTTTAACAAGACCCCAAATTATGACTTCATTTTACCTAGCACGGCTTGTCATCGCCACTTCGAAACAAGAGTTGCAAACGCCTGGGTTCACTTCCAAAGCGATCAACTACCCTTTCAACAAAACTTTGTTTGTCTTTGCTAATTTTTTCACGGTGAACGCTCATCATGCATAAACCGGACAAGCGTTCATCTGACATTGTCGATGGAAGCCAGGTTTTCACTCTTCGCAAAGTACTAAACGATCTCTCTGCGGTGCAGGTCGTTACTGGAAGAGTTAGAGCAATACAAATTGCATGACGGACAGCTGGAAACAAATCAGCGTGCTTGAGCATTCCGTGAAGTTCTCTCCAACTCCACTGTGTAGCTCCTGATTTCTCTCCACATTTCGAACCATGTTGCAGCTGCAGCTTCTAAATTTTCAACATTGTACAGCGTCTTCACATCTTCAACATGCTTCATGTATTCTTTCTCGTTCATTTGAATCATGTGCTTTGGATAAAGCAAGAAAAGGCTGAAACACTGCTTACTTTCAGCAGAAAACCGGCTTTCCAGTGAATAAATTACCGAATCTAAATAAGGCACAAATATCGACTTGCAAAAATATTTTTCCACTGTTGATGTGCAAACATTTGCACGAAATGCTTGGCGTGAACATTGCCGTGGAAGACGTAGATCGAAAGACAATCTTTCGGCTAATTTCTTAACTTTTGTGAAGATATCTTTGAATCGCTCTTCTGCGTTCTGGCGGTGACAACGGAACACCGGTAGCAAGTCTTGGATATGATTGCACACCTTTAAAATGTCAAGCTGAACAGCTTGAAGTTCTTGGGTAACCGGCTCTAGGCGCGCTGAGCAGCTTGAAATTATAACCAAACTAACAAGAAACGTTGCAGAACTAAGAACATTTCAGCTGATGGGCCTCCTGTCCAGTTTTACCTGTGTTTGTGGTAGCCAATATGCACAATTGATGGAATATTTCTTCGAAGTTGGCATGAACAACCCGTATGCTTTTGTACTTTGCAGTCCATCGAGTGACGCACAACAAAGGCACATTTGGAACACATCTTCTCTTTGGACTATTTCTAAACAGTTTATAATAGCTTTTATGACACCAATAGAATTTCCAATTTCTGGAACTGAATTCAGGTCGTTTATTGCCACATTTAGTCTGTGTACAGCACAGTGCACAAACACTGCTTTCAGGTACCTTCTTTTAATTTTGGCTTGACCCCACCTTTTCCTGCCATCATTGAGCCCTCACCGCGTAAAAGCGCTTGTAAACATGGCCTTGCCTACAACAGTTACTGAAATACGAAGCTTTTTAAGCTCATAAACAAGCTCATAAACGAAGCTCATAAACGCCTTCATCATCGCATAGGACAGCGTGAATCAGATTCACAGCTCGTGCTTGTGTGTTACAGAGTGAGAGACACGTCAACACAACCATCGTAACCTTGACCGAGCGTGCGATCTAAATTTAAACGAAAATTTTCAAGTTGCTGGACTGTAGCGTTTGCAACAGACTCAGCGTCCAGTTCATTCAGCACTGCAAAGCCCACGAACTCTTCACGAACCAAATTATCTGGCTTGGTTGTGTCGACAAACCTCACTCCAAGTGATAGCTGCTCCTTTCCGGATATATCCGAACTTTCATCCGCAAGTACTGAAAATCCACAGAAATCGTTAACTGCTTGAACAATGTCCTCACGCAGAATTTCTTCACATAAAGTGAGTAACTGGTGTTCTACTCGGACAGACGTGTATCGAGCATTTGCTGGAACCTCTTCAATGTGTCTTTGTAGAGTTGCATCTCCACCTTCGATGCGAAACATAAGTCCTTCATATTTCCTGTTGTGCTTGATTTTCCTCGCAAAGCCAAATCGTGAGTGGCACAGAATACAATCGTAGAATCTACACCATATAATTTCTTCCTGTTTTCTTGCACTTGCCGTTTCAAAGCGGAATCGATTTGACATACGAAGCGTTTACCAACATTGCTTCTGATATTCACAAACTGCTTTGAATCAATGTCTATGGAAAGAAGTCCTTTCTCAGCAAAGAATCAGACACTTTAAGATCTTACAGAGTATACATTTCGCCTACGTTGTAGGCATCATCAGCTCTTATTCAAATAGAAACTGCTTTGAATCAGTGTGAGCATCTCTGTGCCATTTTCTAGAAATATGGTTTCTCGCACTACCGTGAAAGTCTTTATACTTTGTGAAGGGTGTCAAAATAAAGGCACCCTGCGATCCACGGTGAACAGGTTGTGGGAAAATTACACAATACTTACACAGAGCTCCTTTCAACGCAGGGGAGTATGCAAGCCAGGGTGAATACTGGTTTAACTACACGTTCCGGAAAGCACGTGCTCCATTTGTATCCTTTTTGAAATCATACTCAGCTGGAGGTATATACGAGTTTTCCAAAAGGATGTGCTTTCTGTCATCTGGTCTCGCTTTTGCTGAATTGACATATAATCCAATATCGTTATCAATGCGAACTGCAGACATCTGAGTCTGAATTTGACTTTATAGTTAAACTATCCACAATCAGCTCTCTTTAGTCAGTACCGGTTGGACTTCACTTCTCAATCTTTTATCTGAAATTTTTTCTGCACTTCGGCTATCAGAAATGATTTTTCTTTTCATAAACTGCCCAATATCCATTGTTCCGACCACTTTCTACAAATAAGTTATAATTTAGAAATAGTCAACGGCCAGAAAAATAAAGTGGTGGATAAACGAAAATTAGTGACTCTTGCAAAACTGCTTTAAAGCAATGAGAATTAGATCTGCATTTTGACGCGACTATCGGACAACTTTACTGTAGAACACCGCGCAGGCTTAAAAATTGAGCAGATGAAGTATGAAAACTCTCCATCGCAAGTATAGCTTTGCACTCAGTACTCACTCACAAGTCAGAACTAAACTTATTCCCACAAGCCTGCATAAACGTATTCTAACAAATCACGTAGTTTTATACTGTGTGCAAAGAAACTTGCATATAAGCGTAGTTTGAGCAATTCACTCAGGCACATTGATCACACTCTTGTCAGCAGTCACTGTTTCGCTGAATTACCTGCTATGATGTCTGCGTTCAACAGTCACATGCGGCAAAACACCTACTACCGTAACGTGAATAAATGCTTTGAACATTTGTTGCCATGTCATTGTTGCGCAATAAAGAGCAACAGTAGAACAATTCACTCGCAAGTTTCGCAACCTGCATCTGTAGGCAAGGGAGCTGACATGAATGAACTTCAAGCTCTTCACTGCATGACACCAGAACAGTGAACCTGGCTTTTGTGCAGTGTGAGTGTCATACCGGCAAATAAACTGTCATTGCAACAATTAAATCAATTAATCGGAATTAAGCTGCTGACTTCAGGTTTTCTGGATATTTTTGGTTCTTAGTCCCAATTTCCAGGGGGGGGCAAATGCCCGATTTGCCTCCCCCCTGCGGACGCCCATGCAGAGATGGTGTAGTAACTCATGGATTTATTCGGTGTTACGGAGATGTTCATGGAACCAGGGCCGGCCTTAAGCCGATGCAACCGATGCGGCTGCATTGGACCCCGCGCCATGGTGTTTGGGCAGGTTGGTTATTGTCAGATACTCTTTGCCCCGATAATTGTAGAAAGGCTTATAAACTTCATTGTTAGCAGATAATTATTTCGTTTGAATGAACGATAAACTTTCTCTAATTACTATCGAACGCTATTGAACATGCTCAATTCTCATGCTGAGCGTTATATCTGCGCTCCACCACGTCCCACTCTTCATGGATAGAATTTGGTTGTTACTAATGGCAGTTGAGACTGAAGTAGTCCTGCAGCTACTGCAAACAAGGTGTGTAGTGATTCGGAAATTAACAGGTCAAGACGAGTGTATTAAATTTGATGGCAGTTCTGCTAACGTGACGTATTTCAGTATTTGAAAGATTCTTCTGTTTTGGAAAGTTTTTGGTTGGTTGCGGGTAATCTGCATTTTAACAAAGGCTCGCAGTTTTGCTTCATGGAAGATTTAGACACAAACTAAATACTTCATTTTGACACAATAAAATTAAATGTACCACATTGAAACCAAACGACAGAAGATGAGGTGTTGCTGGTCTTGTGGACACTAAAGGTCTCATGCAAACCAGGGAAAATTTTTGTGAAATGCTCACACTGAAATTTGCCTCCTTTTCTTTGTCCACAATTGTTCGGCCTTATTTGTCGATCGTGCAAGTACTTTTATCATTTGTTGGCCACATCGAACTTTCATTGTGATTTGCCTATTTGCGATGGTAAATAGGTAGAAAAACCACCACTTCAAAGTCCATGCAGGTTCATAAACGTAAAGGACACTTAAAGCTGCTCTGAACTACGCTAGGCAAAAATTGTTAATGTTATCCAGCACACGCGTTCCTGTTTATCAATATGTAGGGCGGCTATATGTTTCTGTTTTCATCAATCAATCATGCGCATTATATACTGCCTTTGATAAATGTTTCTACAACTGTGACGTGGTAGTTAAAAATCATTGTACATTACACTACTAATTTATAAAAAACAGTTTGCATTCCACGTCCGTGTACAATGAAGCATAATTAGTCAGTTCTATTACAAACTTGGGTTTTGGGAAACTTAGGGCAGATGCATGGGTTGCTCTCTTAGGTATATTTGTCGCGACATAAAGCGATAGTTGATCATGTGCCCAGACGTTACCTTTGTGCAAGAATGCGTCAGCGTTTGTGGTTACCGAAAGTGAGATAAGCAATCAGTTCATGTGCAGTTTTCTCCAAGTCAGTTGTTCTTCGAATGAAAGTGCCGTTCAACAAGAGTGAAGTAATTGCATTGGAAGTTCCGTTCGCTTGCTGACGTAACTTTGCACTTGCGCTCGCCACTCCATTGCAGAGTTTCCTTTACAACGGCTTGATCACGAGTGGTAGCGGTACTCAATCTTTAATGGCATAAAAGGATCCAAACCTACCAAACCCACAGCCTATCTGCTGGCACACATTCACTTTACTTTGCTAACTGTAAAAATTACCCACGCAACTAGACCAACTGTCCTATCTCACTTCAATAACGTCATTTTCCGATACCACTGCGTCATACAGAAAAGCATTAGTTCTACTGAAATTGAGCAGCATTACCTTTGCAGAATTCTTCACTTCACCAACCAAAATTTAATGTTGATAAGCCCACCTAATGAATAGGCTACAGCTTGTAACGTAGCACTTATTGAATATCCTACTGAACATTAAAAAATAGCATTTTAAGACGTGCCAAGAAATGTTCGTCGCCAATGCCATTAGGTGTTAGATGATGTAATCATGTGCCGTTGTGGCGTTGCTAAGGATAGAACTAAAGGATAAAAAGGATTGATCTCGCTTTGGCAATGTACCGTGATTTCATTAAAGGTATAATTTCATCAGATTTGGAACGGTGGGGCAACATAAACCTTTAACTACTGGACCAGTAATGCTTGCTAGTCTTGCGATCGAATGTCATTCCTGTCCTTTGTTCAGAGGACTTTTACAGGGGTAGGGTTGATGTCTTGGCTGGGGAGGAAGGTATAGGGACTGGGGCACAATTGCCCCCACGTAAATGAATTAAAATATCCTGATTTCAAGATTTCAAGACAAATACTGGGGTATTTTAGTACCAGTGGATTTGACCGAGACTAATGAGTAAACTTATCAATTTTCTCATTCCGCAAACACATTTCCCAGTTGTAGGTTACCAGTCTAGTGCTTCTAAACATAAAAACTGAAAAGACTTACTAATTTTTAATCAAGAAATTGCTTCACCCAAGAAGATTCCGCCCAGAGCCCCCAGCCCCCTGCTACCACTGCTATAATGCCTGGATTTGGATGAGAATTAGTGAGTTGAGCAAGGCGATGAGAAATGTTAATATCATCACACATGTTGACACCAGAGCTGAACGGACTGTCATATTTTGCGATCCAGATCCAATCCTGATTTTTTTTAAAACTCAGTCCAAGTCCAAACACAGTCCAAAAATTGTTTCAAATGGAAAGTCCAAGTTCAAATGCAGTCAAATGTTTGAAAAGTCAGCCTTTCCACAACAAAAATGCCCCATTTCTTTTCCATTAACTAAGCCCAAATCCGGTCCGGATCATAATTTTGAAGAGTTTAACAGTCTGGATCCAATCCAAATTCAACAAAATTTGCAATAGTCCGGATCCACTGCAGTCCAATGCAAGTCCGGTTCAATGCTCATCTCTGGTTGACACCAGTTTTCTGTGCGAGATTTATTATGAGTTTGTCAGCAGAGTCATCTTTGGTGTACCGTGTCTTGACATTCTATGCTTGTTTTTTCTACTGAACTCTTCAAGATCATTCCAGAAGATTATATAGCTTCATTTGTGACCTTAGGTCTAGCATAAGTCTCTTAAGTAACTTATTTTCAGTTTGCCATACCTTGTTTTACAATTGCTGCTCCATTTTTTTCATACTTATCGTTCAGGAACTCTTGACATTTCTGACATCTTATCTATGGCATTTTTCTGAAAGACCTTGATGTCTGTGAGCTTTTCCAGCTTCTCAGACAGACTGGCTGTAATTGGCTTTCTCAGTCATTTCAGATCAGTCATTTTCAGATTTATAAAAGTAAAGAGCTGTAAACTTTAAAATACAGTTCTTTTATGAAAATCCAACTTTTCATAACCTTGTTTGATCGCACTGCAATAGCTGCTAGTGGGACTCGCGTTTAAGTTGACAGCACGAGTATAGCCATGATAGCACGCTGATTGCACGAAATTTACGCTCCCAACTGCAAGGCGTCAGGTTGAACGCAATAGCATTGAACTAAAAATCATAAAACTTATGTTTACATCCTACCAATGTGGATCAGTTATAGTCTACACGCACATTTCGTGCTGAACCGAAGCACTCCCTATTATCATAGATTAATGCGTTTCGCTGTTTTGTATTTCAGGAATGTAAAAGAAACTGACTGAATAGCATCCCGCACCTATATGAACTATTAAATTGCTTTTTATTTGAAAATATGGAAGAGGAGAATGAGCCTCTCCGTCGCTCCAGTCCGTCCAGAGCTGACCTTAAACATGGGGAATGCAGCACAGGCCAGCGTCCATCTTCACAAATCAACAGTGATTTTGATCATCCCTCGAACCAATCCAGAGAAACACTGCGAATTCGTCGTTCGATCACTTTTTTCAACAGCGTTATGATTTCAGCTGGCGTCATCATTGGTTCAGGAATTTTTATCTCACCAAATATGATTTTATGTAAGTATGATTCTGAGTTTATCCATCATCGTTTAATCTGACGTGCGACACACTTACCCGTACGCGAAAAGAAATAATTGAAAACTTTGCGTCGCATTATCTCTTTGACCTAACAACTAAAGCACAAAGTGACGTAACGACTAAAGCACAAAGTAACAAGTAAAAGGTAATTTTGAAAGAGGGAAAGGCAAATTAAAAAAGTAATTTTAGAGAAGTAATATCTTTCAAAATTATTAAAAACGAGTATTAATATGATAGATCTCTTACGTCAACTCAGTTCGATACAGTGGCAGATCCAGGCAGGTGCAGTTTGGGGCAAATGCCCCCCCTCCAAACGTTTGTGGTGCCCCAGTGAATGGCGTCCTTTTGATAAAAATGCGCCCTGCTTTAGTGCCTATCAAGGTAGAAACAGATTTAAAATATTTCAATTCTTTGAACTTCAGGCTTTACTTGCCGGACATTTACTCAGGCTTTTACTCAGGTTCTCTATTTGTTGAATAACTGCAACAACGCTGTTTTGAAATAACACTACTGTTTCGTTATTTCTTTCTCGCGTGAGAACTGCCAGCCTTACTCAGATTAGCTGTCACAACCGTGGTCGTTTTCCCTAGCATAGTTCTGAACTTATCCTTGACCTGTGCAAAATTGGTCGTTTTTCAAAAATTATTTTTGTTGCCTGATGGCTACCTTCAAAGGAACGGCCGCAGTTACGTGTATCTGACGAAAGATTGTAGAAGCCTTTCAGGATTGTTGACAGTACAATCTGTGAGTTCGCAGTATGCCTGCATCGCCGTTTCGTAAAGTTGAGTGGATGAGTTTCCTGTAGGAACTAGTGCCCTTGATTGAAACATAATATAGCGTGTAAAAAGGTATAGATCAGGGGCTTCCAGCCTTCATCTGACAATGTACCCCTTCAGCATTTCGGCTGATGAGCATGTACTCCCTAAATTTCATATGAGAAATTAATTATCCTGACTAAACGATAGATATATTTGACAGTAAGCATAAAATGATTTCTGAAAATAATATTCACTGATGTATGCATACAGGTTTTAAGGCGTTTTATGGGTTCAAAACGTGATTTTCCTGTGCGGACCAATAAAATTGGTACTTCCACATTAAATCTGGACAACCACGAAAAGTTTTAGGCTGAGTTGAATTGTTGCTTCAATTAACGTCCAAAACCGATTTGCTTCACACCTAACAAGTGCAGTGCAGACAGTAACCTCGCCTACTCAACACAATCATCTCTGAAATCCAATCCAACGCAACAATTAATAATTTGACAGCATTACGAGATAAAGAATTACATTACACAGGCTTTTTTAAGGAAAATGTTAGGTACCCAATATATACCTGTACGGACCCGATTTCTCTGATTCTTGGGACCCGCTGATAATTTTCTGATTCTAGGGACCTGATTTTCAATTCTATGGGTCCAAATCGGGCCCCTTAATTATTACGAAACATCAGTTTTTTTAAGGTCTTTAAGAGGGCCTTTGAATGCCACTGCGTCTGGTTCTTTTAGGAAGCCAAGTCTTTTCCATGGTGTCAAACGTTTTCAGCAAGCCAAGCCTTTTCCAGATTTTATACATTCACTACATTCACTTTCTTGTGGGGTTATTTTCAGAAGATACAGTAATGTCACAGCAAAAACGTAAAGCTGCCCATCCAAGAATAAAACAGTATTTTTGTAGTAAGCTTAAACAAAAATTTCTTGCTGTTAACCACCCAGTAAGTGCCAACGCCAGCAGTCGTGCCTGCAAAAATTCTTTTTGATTCTGCTGTGCAGGAAACACAGCATTCAACTGTGAGAATCTCAAAAGTATCGTCAGTTTCAGCTAACAGTCAGTAATACGCATCTAACAATCAGACTTTTCAATCATGGATTATGCTGAAACGTTTTGATGAATCCCCACAAATGAATGTGTTACTGTGGAGCCTGAGCCTGCCAGGCCTCCATGCCCATACCGCTTGGATAATCATCTCAGCTCTGATAACTCCCAAAAAGCCAATAGCTTGGAAAAAGCCCAACGCATTTCACTATTTCATGCTATTCATCAGCATCGCATTTCAGATAAAAGTTTAACACGGTAGCTGAGCGCGTATATCTCATTGGGTTTTAAAAGAAGAGATAGCGAATTGAAAAATAGCTTCCTTGCAAACCTTCATTGCCCGCATTGGCGATAATGATCGGCTTTGCGACCTCCACCATAAACGTTCTGTGGCAGTAACTGAGTTTATTATGCTGATCTTGGAACATTTGAGTAATCCATTGTTTCTGATGTCAAGCAGAGCCCATGGTGGGCTAGTATGGTCGACGAGACAACCAATTTTGCTGCATGTGCTGTTCATTCCACTTGCCAAAACCTGGCCAGAGCAAAGATTTTCAACTCTGCATCGCGTTAAAACCAAGCAACGAAACAACTCTGAATGCTCTCAAATGTTTCAATGAACGGTCCAGAAAGTCTTCAACAGAGGGGCTTTACGTTTGTGCAGCGGGACTTAAAATTCTGAAAATTGACGAACTCCACTGATTTATAGTATTTCATATTTCAATTTGTGGGACTGGAAGTTTTGTTTGGGGGACTAACCACAAAGTCGCCCATGCCGACGAGACCGAGTCCAGAGCAGCTCAATGATGAGGGCACACTTGAGATTGATCATGAAATTTGTGATTGAAATGGTTAAAAGCAAATAATAAACGGGAGAGTGATACAGCGAGCACTAAAGACCCCAGAATCTGCAGATGACGAGTAAGAAACCCATGCTTTCACTGATGATAAACAGCTGTTTAATGAAGTTGAAATTGAAAAAATGGTTGAAATTTTAGTAAATAGTACTAATTGTGTGCTGTGACTGCCAATACTGTAATAAACAACATGTTTAGGAATTATTTTGTACGTTTTGCTAAAAATAGCGGCCTCATAAAATTTCTTGGTGTTCCCTTCAACCAAACCTTAAAAAAACCCTGTATGTATAAATATTTGGGAATAAATAATATGCAAATATATCTTTCCCTTCTATTGCTTACCTCAAATGTACCCCTTCAGATAGTCAAACGTACCCCCATTTGGGGCGACAGCGCCTTACGCTCATAGATGTAGATTAGGAAAAACTTGCCGCCATCTGGCAAAACACACTGAGCGGCTATCTACAGCCTGGTGGAATGATTAATGGGTTTTACGCGATCATGATGATGTTTGGTCAACGATTCAATATTTGCAGTCAATTTTGGGGCGACGGCGCCTTACGCTCATACGTGGCTACGCGTCTTGCAACAACGATAGCTACGTGGTTTTAATTTTTGTGTTGCAATAGCAAATCCGTAAACAGCCCACGCCGACCACGAAAAGGCAAATTTTGGCATAGTTCGCAAAATCTGCAACCGACAGCAAAATATGTAGCTTATTGGTTAGATCCTTCCGCTTACATCAGATAAATTTGAGCAGAAAAGCAAAAGGCAATCTTCTGGTGCAGATTTCCACTATTTTACTGGTGACTGTGGTGTTGGTGGAGATTCGTGGTTTTAAATTGGTTATAGAATGATTCTCACCTGTTTTTTCCGGCCTGAATAGAAGTAGATCCATCGCCAGATCTACAGCATTGGGGGTGGCTATAAGGTAGTTTGGTGGGCTTCGTAGTAGTATACAATCAATTGAAAAATGGCTTTATCGGGGATACTACAGCTTACGTATTTGGAGATATTGATTGTAAATGTGGAGGGCCAGGGTCGGATTTAGCTGAAGCGAAACCATAGGCTAATCCACTTGTGAGGTCCCCTTCCCACTGTTACGAGGGAAAAATGGAAAGGCGTTTATCGAATTGTGCAAAGTCAAAAATGACGATATTGACGCTCTGAAAGTACGGTCAATAAAAGAATTCTAAATCATCACTAACAGTGCCCCAGCAGGATCACTGCGCTTGTTGCTACCTTCGACGCAAAAGCGTTCAATGACACGGAATTGTGGAAATCGTGCTTGGCTGGCGGAATTGCAATTATTAATTTCCACAGGCGAACCAACCGGAAACGTCACAGCTAAATATTTGATAAAAGACAGGCCTACGTGTTTTGAAGGTTGTACATCTATTTATCCTTGTGATCAACAGCGACATGTAAAATATACAATATCCTAAAAAACAAACACACTGTATATATGTGTGGCGGTATAAAGACGTTAAAGCACAACGTGAGGACCACGTGGCGACTTGCTTACCACGGCTGAAAAAATCTCGCACACACGAGCAAACACGTCCGCACCCAGGTGGTGACAACTTCCAGGTTCACGATTCGCGTGTTTACTTTTTCAGACTGCAAAGAATCGAGTGCAAAGAAACCGTCTTCCGAAAGGATGAGGTTTAAACCAAAACCGTCGCCAGAACGTCTTCAATATGGGGGGTTTTACATTTGCGCAAGGGATCTTGACATTTTTAAAATTTGACAATCTCCACTGATTTAGTGCTTCACATTTCAATTTGCGGGGATAAGCCCACCAATGCCCCATGGTGACGGGACTGGTTTAAACTTCTCACATGCTGTCATTGTTGAAATAAAGATATAATCATCAAATCAAGAAGGCTGTACATAGCACAGTAAACAATTAGGTTTTGTCCTCCTGTCATTCTTCATGACAAAATCATCCCGGAATTCATTACAATTTGTTTGCCCACGTTTGTCATTTTTAACGCACGGAATGTTCAGGGTGGGCAACCTCTCCTGGAACATTGCGACCATTTAATTCATTCTTACCGTAATTCTTTTGAATCTTAAAAAACATTTTTCCTGAGAAGTTAGTAAACATCAAGCTAAGAATTAAGGGTTCGTGTGGGTGGATAAACTACGAACCACTAATCTAAGACATCGGACCCAAACGCGCTTTTGTCATTTTCTTGCTGTTTCCTCATTTTTGTCTCCTTGGGGTATTAGTTCCGTGGTTGCCATTTTGCAAAGTGACTTTTGCTTACTATTGAAGCTCATCCAAATTTTCTTATTTGCTTAGCATGGGAGCTGTACAAAGTTGCGCAAGTACTCAATAGCAATCTGATTTCTGAATGACTGTGTTAAAGACGATTGAAATGGAAAAAAATCGTCTAAATATACTAAACGAGCTTTACGTAATGGAAACGCTAATAAAAACTACTGTGTTGCTCAGGAGAAACAACTATTTTTTATTGTAGGATAGTGCTACCCTGACATATATCTTATCTGCAGCATAACCTTAAAGCTTTGATCAGGTGCATATCAAAACGAACAACGACGAAGTTCTTTCGCCTGATTCACACGTAACAATCGATACGGTCAGTGAACGCAGGATGCAGCCTATGTGCCTTGGTTATATCGGTACAATAGTCGGCATGCGGCATGACCAATGGTCACATTGAGATTCATGGGAACTCGTTGGAATACCCTGGCGTCATCAAAACAAAATTTGATTAGGAGAATATAATTGATTTTCATGAATTTAAGACAAATTGTTGACGAATATATATCGTACTGATCATATACCGGCAATTGACTCCATGCGTACCATAGCTTGCTGGAGGCCTCCTTGGATCTTGAGGCCCTAGGCTCAAGCCTACATAGCTTGTTGGTAAATTCGGACTTGCAGAGGGCTCAGCCCGCCTACTCCTACTTGTGTGAAACAGTGTCACAACTTTTTTATCACCTGGATTAGTAGGACTGATATTTTTTTCTTCACATCAGCAGTCTAAATGTCCGAACATGTGAAACGGTATTAAACAGCTGATTGAAATTCTACCTTTATGAGTGGGTTTAAATGGTTCCGTTCATGTTTTGTTTTTGAATAGTCGCTTCAGCAAGAAGATGTTTTCCATGTACATGTAACTGCACAACCTTCGCCTGAAAACGTGATCGTCATTTAGATATTTATGAGACTCCTGTTGTGGGACTTGAGGTGTGACTTCTAAGTGTAAGAAGAACCATTTTATTTCTAACCAGGTCGGGTACACGTGTTAGTCGTATGTTTTCTGATCTACAGATAGCCAAAACAGTGGCAAACGCTAGCACGCAGGTCGATTTACGCCAAAGTATACCTTTCAAATCCTTGTAGATACAGTATAAGAGATTGCTGTGGACACCAACGGCATTCTCAGTTTATGCGTATCTTATGAAAAACGAGGCCCATATTCGAGACCAGCTTTAAATGTTTTTTGATATAATGATATGAAAGCGTTTTTAAACTGGTTATTCCCTAAAAATAGCCACTTGCTTGACCTATAACAGATAACCACTTTTGTGTGATACCCAAGGATCGTCGCAGACAACCTTGGGCATTAAAAAATGAAGACCATTTTGGCGTTTTTCTGTTTGACTGCTTCCCTCAAACGCCTGGTCTGGATCCTCCATTGGTTTCATAGACAAATTTCGATTAAGATCGTTCTTTTATACCTACACAATTAATTGAGCACGCTACGCTAAAACTGGTAGAATGAGTTTGATTACAATCGGATCGTACGGACGACTGGAAAACTAGTGATTGCGGCCTGTCTAGCGCTAGCGTATTGCTACCGATTATAAGTTAGTCCAGAAATATTTACACTGGCGTTTGCGTCAACAGTGGCAGAAACATCTATCTTTCCCACCGCTTTCAGGAAGTGCATGTGTGACACATTTCAATGCAGTGGAAACCCCACATACTACATAACTTTAGGCAGAATAAGACAGGTTCAGTGCCGCTCGTATGCAGGGAGATCTGCTTAACCAGAAGCAAGTTCAGTTCAGTTCTGGAAGTCCACCGAGTTCGATGACGACTTCCCCCTCCACAGAATTTGAGAACTGTGTGATGTTGCGCTGCATGTGGCTTGGTTGATGGGAGCGGAGGCCGAAGTCAGAGGCACACGTTCGAACACAAGTTGGGCATAGAATCTCAGAAGTGGATTGAAGGGGTTGTTGCTCAATTTTTTCATGTCCGCGTTGACGGCCTCATCAAAAGCTCGAGTGTAGTAGAGTTCAAAATTAACGACCGCCTGACGACAGGTTGTGCCATACCTTCTTGGATGCAACTGTGGCCTGAACTCGATGGTCGAATATTGTAATTCTTCCAAGTGCACTGCAGATGGTCCTTAAAATCGTTTTTTCTGCCCCTTGGTGAGCGTCTGCCATAAGCAAATTCGCCATGGAGAATCTGGCGTAGACGGTTTTCCGGCATTCTAATGACGTGACCGCTGTAGCAGAGCTGTCGCTGCACCACGAGCGCCTCAGTGCTATGGAGGTTTGGTTTCGCAGGATCTGGACATGGGGGGACTCGGTCCTTCCAGATAATGTCAAGATCCGTTGGAGT
>JGI24158J21664_10005678_pt1 | contig 16336 bp, 12 predicted proteins | sample Ectturendosymbi3_FD_21664 | JGI IMG/M metagenome (IMG submission 21664)
ATTGTTCAATTCAGCAATAATTTCTCGCACAATTCTGTTATAACATGAATGTTTTTTCAAGGCATCTTCAATTGCTTCATTAACTAAATGTCTCTGTGAGCTTGGGTAAAGTCCTTTAACATCAGCTGCTGTAATATAGCACGTTGACTTGGTTGTACCTTTTACAAAGCTTTCTTTGTTTGTTTTTTTGCCAGGAAATTAGATCTTCAATGTAGTTTTTTTGCCAGGAAATTAGATCTTCAATGATCTAATTTCCTAAGATCTTCAATGATCTAATAGTTTAAGATCTTCAATGATCTAATAGTTTCAATGAGCTAATCTTCAATGATCTAATAGATTCAATGATGTAAATCTAATCTTCAATTATCTAATAAATCTTCAATGATCTAATCTTCAATGATCTAATAGATCTAAGATCTTCAATGATCTAATAGTTTTTTGCCAGGAAATTAGATCTTCAATGTAGTTTTTTGCCAGGAAATTAGATCTTCTTTGTTTGTTTTTTGCCAGGAAATTCGATCTTCAAAATTAGATCTTCAATGTAGCCGTATGGCGAAATTGATTTCCATTAAATAACTTCAATGCGTGCTGATTTTTGTTACTGGTGCAGTGTGCACAGACAGTGCTTAAGTTGAAGATATGGGTAGACAGGAATCGCCGCAGTTAATAGAAAGGAAGACACAGGTTGATACTGATGCTCAAGAAACAAGTAGAGCTTCCAAGTAACTTCAAAATTAGAGTTAACCATTAGGACACACGCCCTTGTGTCAACAATGACATTAGTTCGTCCACATGAGACGAACGTCTGAACTTAAAACAATTAACAACGACACAGACGCAATTTATGAAATTAAAATTTGAGGGCGTAGCAGCAACAACTGAAAAAACATGCAGAGACAAGAAGTTTCAGTGGAGTATCCAGCCTTGCAAGACTGCAAGAATTTTGTGTGATTTGCACAAACAATTTTCTATTGTTTTTAACTAGTTACACATTCGCTAAAAACATCTATAATCTGGCGATCGTTCCCACATCCTGCTCAAAAGCTGGATAAAACTTCAGTTTATATTCATGCATTGATATTTGTTCGAAGGATCACTTAAGATGTGTTTTCTGCTTGCTCTTTCTCCTATTTCACTTCTAACACCACATGTTCAAAAACGTGCACGTTGCATGTTTGATCTGCTGGAAAAATATGACTTGACGTCAAAATGTCTTTTAGGGGGATGAATTTCCAACTTTTATATTATTTATCGCAAATGGAAGACACGCAGAAGCATTACCTGTAATGTGATACTCCAAGATCTTTGAGAAGCCGAACGTCTACTGCAACGTTGTTGTAACTGTCGCACGCTACGTCACCAGTTTTTGAATCCTGATTAGAAGGGAATAACTTCACATATGATCTTATATTTGAGACAATTTAACAATTTCCACGAGTAAATTTGCATCTCAACGATATCGTTGCCTGAATCAACAGCGAAAATTTCAAAAAAGAAAATACATCAACAAAATTAGTTTGAAATAATTTTTGCTAAAATTGCGCATTGTGGTGAACTGCTTGGTGAACCAATAATTAAACTCAACAAAAAGCTTGTCAATGTAATCCTCTCGTTTTTGAATTATTTTGAAGCTTCCGCAGATTACATCACCCCTCAACGTGAGTTGAAGCAAGGTTCTTTTAGAACAGGTGTTCCCAAATTGGGGTAAATGTACCCTTATGGGTACATGTACCTTGCCTATCTGAAGGGGTACATCTAACGTTAGAATTAGAAGGAAAAATATATTAATATATCATCTATTTCCAAATATATTTACGTATATCAGTGAATGTTATTTAAAAAAATAATCATATGTTTGTTGTTGAATATATCGATGATTAGTCATGATAAAATCTTTTGTCATGTGAAATTTTGGGGGTACGTGCTTGTCTGTCGAAATGCTGAAGGGTACATGGTCAGAGGAAGGTTGGGAGCCCCTGTTCAGAAATTAATAAACAATTTTTAGTTTCATTTGCAAGAGAAGTATTGCCATATTCTTCATAACCAAATTACCGCAACTAATCCGGGGGTATGTGTCGTTTTATCCCAAATTCCAAGCGCTTTTCCATCGCTAAGCCATGCTCCTTCAATCTGCAATAGAGAAAAATATGTCATAAACACAAAGGCAAAAACCCTGGTTTAGGGATGTCAAGAATTTTCCAAGACGTGTGCCATACGCTTGGATTACTGAGCAAAACGTTCGTGTGTACCTGATAGGAAGACGTCGCCACAGCCCAAATGAAGTTTTCTGGGAAGTTGCCTGATATTCTTTCATCAATTTCTAAAGTTGGGAAACCATTGTCGCGTATGACTTGACTGCAAAATATCAAACAGCGAGCTTTAATAAAAACAAGCGTCGATTCTTCGCAAGTTTCCGAGAAACATTTGATTGACGGAGGATTGAGTTAACACGGTTCTATGTGTATTTAAAATTTCCTTTCATATTTCTTACTTTCAGCTACCATGCTCGAAAACCGAGATTATTTGTGAGCTTTTTCTAAGAACTTCTACGCATGCGATTAAAAGTGTTTCGCATAGAATTGGCGCATGCCATGGTTTTAATTGCGGTTTGTTATTTCTAGTGCAATGGTATAACTAAATTTGAGGTTATTATTTTTAAAACCATTTCAGAGGCAAAATAATCTCAAAGTAAAATAAAAGTAGTCATTGAAAGAGCAACATTTGGATCAGTAACACAAACTAAAAAAAGGTGCACGCAAGATGCAAATGTCAATGGGAAAGGTTTAGTACCCAAGTTGTAACTCGGGCCGGGCTTTTCGTGTCGGGCCGGGTTCGGTCTGAGGTCAGCCAAAATATTTCGGGCCGATATCGGGCCCGCATACAAAAGTTTAGTGCAACATTCAAAGTAACGATTTTTTTCTTTCGTTATTTGCTGTGCTCACCGCGGTGTCTTCTGCGAGTGAAGTGATTTTTCTTCAGTTAACTCTGTTTGCAAACACAGTAGCGTTCTTTTGTTCTCTGCTCGGATCAGTCTCACACTCTTTTTGAGAAGGCGGACATGGGTGAGGAAATTAGCACGCGATGGCATTGCGTCGAAGAAATCAATCACTCAGGCGATTTGTGGCTTGTTTCAAGATACGGCGACCTACAAACCGGCTGTTCATGCCTACAGCGTTATCCCAGATAGTTTATTTTATGCCTATAGCGCCAACGTGGATAGTTTCGTGATGCTTTCTTCTTTTCTTGAGAACATTGCATTCTGCAATACTATCGTTCACTTACAAAGTAAGTTTTTGCTTGTTTTAACCAATGTTTTGGTCAAGTTGGTTGCTATTTTGGGTGTGATGAAACTGTGTATGCAGTTATGCCTGTACACTATGTTTTGTGATAACCGCAGTTGCGCATATCTTGACTCACTCGGTAAATTTGGCTTTCGGGCATAAATCGGGCTTCAAAAATAAATGTCGGGCTCGGGCCGGGCTGGGCTTGAAACTGACGCCCGTTTACAACTCTGCTTAGTTCCACAAACGTACAAGTGTTGTTTTACTGAAATTTAAATATCGAACTTTACAATTTTTTTACTTGTAAAAGATAGAAGATCGCTTAGGAGTTCTTGGTCTCAACGGATCGTTGAAGTCGACATCGAAAAGTCCGAATCTGGCGGAATATCCAGAGTCCCACTCGAAGTTGTCAAGCAAAGACCAAGCCGTGTATCCACGAAGGTCAACTCCATCAATATTTCGAGCTGCAAAGAAAGGCACGCAAAAAGTGTCAACATCACAGTTCTCTTTGGTGCTTGTCGCAAATGCACTTTTCACACTGCTGTAACGTTTCCCGCTCCATGCAATGTGAGCAACTCTCTGTTCTAATTTTTGCCTGTCATTTGTTTTTTCAGACACATTTCCACCATAATTCAGCACACGTGTCATAATGTTCGATAATAGTCTTGCTTCGCCTTCAGACGCACTTCAGATATTTAGCATATGTGGTATGTTTCGGCAATGTGAGCTGCGCAATTCGATGTAAAGTTAATTGTCTGAAGAAGTCACTTCCACCCACCTTTCAAAGCTTCGTTGATGTAAGCCTTGAAGAAGAGCACTCTGATCTGGTCGTCCACATCACGGTTCTGCGTTCCGACTCCATTTTCAGTGATGTACACGGGTGGGTGGCCATATTCTCTGTCCACCCAATTAAGAAGTCTTCGCATTCCCCACGGAACAATTTGCAGCCAATCGGGAAAGCCTTGTACAGCGCCCGTTATGGGCTCCTTTGCAAAAAGAGGTTAAAACGCAATTTCGCAACACAGTCCTGCAGTTTCTTGTATTTCCCTGATTTTATTTATAAAAAAATCGGTATCAAGTATTAAGTTAGATTTATGGTTTGATGTAAATCCCAAATAAGACTTAGATTTGTAAGTAAAAGTAGTAACGCTGTAAGGAAATAATGCTACACAGCACTTTCAGAAGGGGATCATTAAAGTTTACCAAAAAACAGAAAATGAGAAGTTCTGAGAATCTTTGCAATAACGTAAATGCATATTTTGAGACCAATATGAAAGAAAACTAAATCTAAGAGTACCTTTACGCGAAAAATGCATTTTTACCTCAAACGTGTCACGGTCATTTTCATAGCTAGACAACTTAATTGATTTCAGTCGATAAGACACGTAGCGAGATGTGTAACCATTCAGTGCAAAGAAATCATATGTCCCAGCAATTTCTGTCTTTTCCGATTCTGTAAATGATGGCAGGCGTGATTTTTGAAGACCTGAGGAGCATATCAAAATGCGCAAGAATTATTTTTGAGTTTATGCAGCGTCCCCATTTTCCCAAATGAGGAATGTGGTGTGCGTTTCATGCAACAACATATTCATAAAACTGCACCTACAAAATGAAGTATTTTCTATGGTCAAATTCGGAACATCAAGCAAAGCAGCAAAGTTTACTTTTGAAAAAACGAAATCCAAAGAAAGAATTCTAACTGATGCACTCGCTTCATGAATTATAACCTACTTCAAGGTGTACCTTCGCACGTTGTATTGAAATTCATTACCTACAACAGGTATTTCAATCAAAAACAAAAGCTATCTGCTAATTCCAAATGGTGGATTTTCCAGAAGTAATAATACGATGAAATTAAAGCCAACGTTTCATGTGAAAACTTCTTGGCAGATATTTTCTAGGGTGGTGCAGACGCAACCAAACACAGCTTACAATGGAGTTCATATTTTATGAAAACGCCGCTTGCGTTTAAAGTCATAGACTAAATGCACGCTTTTCAAAGTGTAGCTGAAAAACTGCAATAAAACTTGATGTAAAATCAATTAAAAAAAGTTATTCTTTCACACGCATTGCGCTCAACCCAATTTGTTGTCAGTGGCCTCGCAGCGTTAGGTGGCAACTGATTTGCAGCAAATTCATAGCAGACCTACAAGCCCAGGAGAAATTAATGCGCTGAGACATGAGAAAAGGTTGCAGTGATGTTTAGAGGACAAAGTACTGTAACTTTCACTTACCTTGCAACTCACTTTTGGCAGCAACTTGCTTCTTGACCACCTCAGGGTAATCCCCGTTCTTGAAAATAGGATGAGCAAACCAACCGATAATCGACTGCAAAATACCAGAACAACAGAGCTATACTCCATCCAGAGGGAAATATTTTCAAAGTGTCGTATTAGTTTTGCCAAACGCAGAAGCAAATGACACATCATGTCATTTTTTCAACTGTTAATTACTACTGTAACACTGGACACGTAATGGAAACAACAACAAACACTTTTTTGATAGTTTCTGACTTTCTGAGAGAAAATTAACCGAAATAATTGAAAATATTCCTTAAAAACTTTTCAATTTTCGTAGGCGAAAAATAAATAAATTTAATCTTTTTTCTCCACAATCATATACAATATTCGCATTTAAACATTATAATAATTTTGACCCCGGACTGTCTGCGTGTTCAACCTATCCACTTGTGTCGATCACTTTTTTCTGCACATGAATGCAGTTTACCACAACGCAAGCTACATTCCAAAGGTTTTGGACAGAGCAACAAGAAACAGCAACACAATAGTTTCACTGTTTGTTTTTCTAAATCTCTTCCCGCTTTTGTGTTTCCACCCGTGATTTTGTCTGTCTGCTCTACCTCAGTGGTTCCCAAACAGAGCATGCGAAACCTCATTCCCGGGATGCGACAACCTTCCCTCTTACTGAGTGGAAATTAATTTATTTTTTCCTCTTCTGCGGCCTTTTTTCTTTTGCAATGGGTTATGGACAAAAACGCGTTCGTTCAAACGTCTGAGTCACGGCATTCATTATTCGCAACATCAACTGCAATCTATTTTTTTAATTTGCGACCTTGTCGTGGTTTTTCCTCGAACGAAGTAGATGTTGGCATTTTTTTATAAACATATTGATTTTCTATGAAAGCTAAATGCGTTCAAACATGAGGTGCCTCTGTTTGCGGCGGCGAGTGAAAAGAGGGAATTATTGAAATTTACATCACTTGAACAAATACTCGATAAAAATGAATCTTCCAGTTTGATTCCTAGTGTTTGTGAAGAAGTTGCTGCTCACATGGTGTCGACGTCATGTATTAAATATTTTGACGCAGGGAAGATGGAAACTTCAGCAGAATGGATTATGAAGTCACTCCTCCAATTCGGATAAAATGTCAGATGATGGAGAACTGAAAGATCTCATAGGATTACGTTAAAATCGTGCTCTTGAAATGCACTTTGAAACTGAAAATTTGTAAGAGGATTGTTTCTCGGTTATGGTTGTGTTTCTAATGTTGGTGAAACTGCTCTGGCTGCGCTCATTCCATTTGCGACAGCACACCAAAAAGTGACTTGCTTCAGGCTGTGGAAAGTTATGATTTTTTTTCACTTCGCAACCGTCATTTAGCAAAAACATTCTCAGTGATAATACTTCAGGTATTTTGGATTAATTTCGAAAATCGGTGGTTAATTTTGACGAAAACTCACGATTTCTCCATTGCGTACTGTACTTATCCGTGACCACCTCACCCGATCAACCCCCCTACAAGCGCAATGCACAAGGTATTCTAAAAGCTGAGCGCAATGCGACCCGGACCTGAGGCTTGGTATCAGTCGCCAAGAACTGTACCATTTCATAAACAGAGCGGATTAATTTGAAGGGACGAATAGAATGTTGCTAATGAGAGTAAAGTGCAGTTCACACAATAGTTTAAAAATTGTTTTTTAGTTCTTTTACTGATCCGTGGTTTCTATTTACAGACACGATGTATTTTGACACTTACACTTAGACCCTATTGCCCGAAGAAAAATCTAAACAAGTTATGGGAACACCAGTGGTTACTATATTTCAGAAACATTTTGTCAACAACAACGAGGCGACGTGACAATTCGGTGGCAGTTGATTGGGCTGAGACGATTTGACAACGTGACGAGTCGGCGACACGATAATTTGTCTTGTAGGCGAAGTGTGTGACCCAAGGATTACTTCCTAATGCTGCTTCAACGAGAAGGCGTCATGTCACGCCACTGCATGATCACGTCATCACATCTTCACCAACCAAAATTAATTGTAGATGGTACCTGCAGGATAAGTTTGAAAGATAGTGGATGGCCAATGGCGTTTGCAAACAGCAGTGAGTCTCGAGAAGCTCTGTGCGATTTTTACAAGAAACAGGTGCTATTCAGAAAACACTGCGTGTTTTGTACCTGCAAGAACCGATCAGCGGCTTCCACGTCCAACAGATTGTCAGGGTTTTTAGGCTCCGCCCATTCGCTGCTCAGCGTGATGCTTACTCTTCCTCCTTGAGCAGCTCTGTATTTGCGGTCGTACAATCTGAACGCTTTAGCGTGAGCTCTGATGATGTTATGCGCCACTTCATAAGGCGCGATATCCGGTGCGTCTGAAATTCCTGGCGCGAAATTTCCAATGCCGTATCTAAGTTGTCGAACACAAACAGCAAATAAGTTGCAGGCTAGAATACACGTCGCAAACAACGGATTATGTTGGTAAGATATCCAACAAATAAGGATCTTTAAGACAGGCCCTAAACACCAGTTCTGCAACTTATGAAGTACAGTTTACCCGAGCCACGTGATCACGTAAGGTTCGTTGAAAGTAATCCAGAGCTTGACGCGGTCGCCGAATGCGTTGAAACAAAAATCCGCGTAGTCGACGAAATGTTCTATTACGGAAGAGTTTCGAAGTCCGCCTTGATCTTCAAGTGCCTGGGAAACAGATAATTTTCACGGTGACGATGCAAAAGTGCGAAAAAGACACGCATCAGTAAAATAGCGAAAATTGCTTTCAATAACATTACAACAAAATTTTGTAATTGCAATTCAACGTTTTATTACCAGCAGGAATGGTTTGGTTGCTTAGTTTGATACATCAACGCTGTCCTTGTCTACGCTCGGCATCCTTTTGCGATTTGAAACTCCAAGATGAAAAAAACGACTACATCATTTTTGTGTGAGGTCAAAACCATTATTAAAAGGTATACTTTTCCATGGCGAAACCATTATTAAAAGGTATACTTTTCCATGGCGTTTCATGCAGACTAGCAGCGCTGCATTTTCATCGTGGCAGGACGTTGGGTTCAGTATTGAAGTTACGATGATTAACTAACTATCACAGGTTTCATGTGTCAAATATGTTAGGATTTAAGCCAAAGCGTTTTCATCGAACAAATCATTTATATTCTTATCACAGAAAACTGTACTGGATTTCTGTGAGTTTGGTCAAACCTGCGGCAAGTCCCAGTGATAAAGCGTGACAATAGGCTGAATGTCAGCGCTCAGCAAAGCATTGATCAGGTTGCTGTAGTAATCAACTCCAGCTTGATTTTGTTGAGCCTTAGTTCCATCGGGAAATATTCTCGTCCATGCTATAGAAAATCGGTAATGGTCCACTCCAAGCATTTTAATTAGGTTCACATCCTCTTCCGTCTAAAAATATTTTATAGAAATGTTAGAAACTAATTCAAATTTCTCATGAGTTAACCGTAGATTGTCTACGATTTCATTTGAAGTTTCAAATAAAAGATTTTACCTATAGGTTTCTAAAGTAATTGTTGTTTATTCCACAGCTCATGAAAAACGCAAACTTTTAAAATGATGCTGCTGAAACTGCGCAAAGAATTTATATGCTTCATCACTAATAATGCGAAAAAGACAAGGTTGAATGAGTATGTTTTAATTATTGAACTCCTCTGTGCAATAACACCATTATTTCTTCCGTAGGGAAGAAAAAAAATCGGTACAAAACATGCAAGTTATTTTCTTGAAAGGTAGGCCTATTGTTTCACGAGGATCAACGCTTAGCAACAGAACCTCTTACACGTGCTTGCCACAACCTAGCGGAAGTATGCCATGTAGCCTCCTTTGTGTAACAAATTGGATTTCAGTACTTATATTTTTATTCAGATCAAACTTCAAGTGCTCAGGGAGGATGTGAGTTTTTCAACCGTCTCGGAAACACACTCTAACCTGGTTGTTGCGGCTAACTTGTGTCAAACTGCTTTTAGATTATTTTGCGTTACGATATGACCTTGTGGTAGCTGTCACAAGCCACATCTCCAGTATCTCCATTGGCAATATTTCCTTCAGTGTGCGAGAACCTGTCCCAGATGCTCTCACCTTTCCCGTCTTCGTTCCAAGCCCCTTCGATCTGCAATATACAGTAGTGGTCAGACAGCCTGAAAGTTTGTTGCAGTCTTCATCTAGATCTAAACGCAACATAAAATGTAAACAGCATGATGCCAATTACGTATAACCAGGCCCGTAAGCAGCTTGGGACACCAGGAGGGGCGAAAAGTTTTCTGAGAGGGGACCAAATTTTTTGAACTATGTCCAATAGTTTCAAACTATATCCGACACATTTTTCCAGGGGGTGCGTAAAATTTTCTGCACGATCAAAAGCGTTCAAGCATCAGCACTCAGTGTTTAGCAATGTGATATGCTTGCAAACGGATCGCGTTTGTTCTTCTTAAATTTGCTAAAGCATCTCTGACTGCTTTGTAGTCCACAAAGCCGGTTTACGTGTACACTTAGCAAGCTGAAGTTGAGGGCCTCAAAATTCAGGAATCTTCTAGGAGCGATTTCATTTTTCTATGCTTATCAATAAATTAGGCTCTTTTTGTGAGAAGGTCTGCAGAGTCACAAACTGCAGCAATCTGTGACAAATGTCGCAATGCCAAATGTCCCAAAATCATTGTACCTTAAATCAACGACGGTATTTGTGACACTGCTGTTCCTTCATTTTTTCCTTTCTAAGACTTGTTGCAGAGTAAATCTACCCTTCTTTACTTTAGAGTTCAGATTCTAATTTGAGCACGAGCAAATCACCACTTCTCATTTTGTGCCATTCGTGGAAAAAGGTTTGGAAGGTTGACAAAACGGAATTGACTAGGAAAGGCATACGCAAAGCACGGCTTGTTATGTTCGTTTAATCCTTCCCGTTCAACTTGTGCCAATTATGCCAACAAAAAACAATTTGTTTTTCAAACATCTGCAATGCCTGTGTTTCCCCAGTACAAGGTGCATTCCTGACCAGTTGACCTTTCTTGAAGTGCAGCGTATCTCTCCGCTCCACGTCTTGCTTTGCTCCTGGCAACAGTTTCACTGCGGTGCCCTTTCGCAATAACAGCCTTTGTGGGACTCAACCTGACCAAGGGGAGTATTGCGAAACCACAGTAATGACTGTTGTCTTGCTGTACATTGATCTTCAAAACTTTCAAATACATGCCAAAGGTGTGAAAGTGTCAAACCCTCGTTCATGATGAGTGGATCGCAGAAAAAAAAGTTGACAGAGGACGTTGAGTATTTAATAACGAGTGGATAATTATTTAATAAGGTTTCGCTGAAGTCCAGTCAACGGCTGTATGTCTGATATGGTCTATGCCGAGAAAGTACTGTGGCGTCGTAGCATGCAAGCCCGGCGCAATTTTGAAAATACATTTTCAGACATTTTCAAGATCTTTTCCACACATTTTCAGGTCTTTTTACAAACCTAATCTTTCGGTATGACCTACCCATGTCAAATGCAGTCACTATAATATTTAACACGATACAAGTAAAATGATATCAATTTTTTAATAAAATATTATGAAAATGTATGTCAACAAATCAAGCCTGGATTTTTTTTCTTTTTCCAAGATAACTGGTACTAAAAGCATTGAGAAATCCCGTAAAAGTGAACCGACCAACCCGTCAGACCTAACCTGGGAATTGCTACAACAAAACAGACTTTACACTTTGATGCACTACGTAAACTGGAGATCAATAGTGTTGTTCCCACTAAAAATGAAAGTAATTTAGTTTTATTGGTAACTTAAAGGACAAAAAACGTTCATGCCATGTCGTTTACATCCCATTTAGATTTATTTCAAAAATTATAATCAAATCATTTTGAGTCCTATACGGCCCGAAAATTAAACTTTGTTCCCTTTGAAGTTGCTAATTTCATCTAAATCCCGCTCTGATGTAACCTGAACGAACGATTTGCGCTAGATTTGCTGCACTTATCCGCGAACATGAAATCACGACATGCACTTGCTGATCAATTCATGCTTATATAAGTTAAGTACAATTTATCGAAAGCTGCTAAACGTAAGCCATAGGTTTAGTACCTTTGTATACAAGACAAAGTTTGCGAGAAGACAGAAACGTGCTTCTTGCTTTACCGATCGATTCGGTAAATTCTACAGTGGAAATCATATAATAAAGGACGTTGTAGCCATTTTGCACGTTGTTTTCTGCGAGATTATGCTTTGCTGATTTTCAATGGATTACAAACAAAGTTTTAAAAAACTTTTACAAGTTGTTCATTCTGAAAACAACGCTGCTAAAAGAGAAAAAAGTAGTTGATAGGAAACGAATAAAATACTGTGAATACTTTATTCAAAATGAAACAGCAACTTCAAAACCATTGTTGTGACCTCTGGCATCCGTCGAAAACAGCTGGTTTCAAAATGTACAATACGTTCGCATTTTTTGGAACTATCAATTTGTTTTTGTAAGCTTACGACAACAAAAAATACATCTTTACAACCTGGTAAGCTGAAGTGGATACGCTCCAAGTGAAATCTTCTGGGAAAGTCCCGTAATAGAACATATCCCTTTGCCAAGCAGAATAATTCTTGAACTCCTGTGTTTATGAGCAGGGTTTAAAAACAAGTACATGTGTTTTTCTACATCTTGCAAAAAACAAGGTTGCTCATAAAACGTATTATACAGAAAAACTTCTAATACGCTTTGTTCCGGTTGTTTTCGGAGAATTTGCTGTTATTGCCAAAACGTACAAGAAAACGTGTCTTCAGAAAATTTTGCTCAAAGCAATATTTACGAAATAGCGTATGCCGAAGTAAGGCATCCAATCCTAGTATAATGGATTATGGTTGTACAATCTAATAAAGGATTCATAATTATATAAGAAAAATTTTTGGATTGCGTTCTTTTCCCAATGCACTTCACAACATGAAAAAATCTCTTGATGTATACAAATGCAGCAATCAACAGGAATGAAGCAAATCTTTTTTACAATTAACTCTGTTTTGTAGATTTGGAGCAGAGCAATGAAACGCAAACGTTTTTAATACTTTATCATTTGGCTTCAAATGTTAGATAACAGGTTATGTTTTCTAATGGGTCAATCACAAAGGTATTCATACTGAACTGATTTTGTCAACAAAAACCACTAGTTTTTAAGCCAACCGAACTAAAAATTGTGAGTTAAATGAGTTAATAATTTACCATTGAGTTATAAAATGTAATGCAGCGAAACTTGAAATGTAAAACTGCGCTTCGAACACACTGTTAACTATAAGGCCATTTTCTTGTAAAGTAGATGTTCTTTCCATCAATTAGCGACATCAATGTGGTCTCGGCGGTTTAGCCTAATTTTAGGTGAAAGTCTTTTTAGCTTGTAAAAACCACTGGTCTTGGCTCTCAAACACGCGAGCTGTATTTATGCGGTACATCAATTGAAACAAGGCTTTTTCACCACTTTTTATTCATTAGCTTCGCATGCTTCGTCCGGGGCGTTCTAATCTATTGCTTTTCTTGATTATCCATAGAGAAAACAGCAAAGTTGTGCTGAGACCTAATGCATGTACACGCTAAGCGTAAAGTGAAGTAATCTGTTGCCTCAGATGAATTTCAAGGCCGAAAGAAACCAAAAAAACCGTTTTCTTTAGCGTTTATGCCAAAAGTTAGTATGACTATTTCAAATACATGACGGCAGGTAAAAAATTATAACCTAGACTTGGCTCACAAAACACAACATTAGAACAGATGGATGAACACATCAGTACACCCGTGAGTCAACAAAGGCGTATCAATCTAGTTCACCATGCTGCAGCTTAATTTAGTCTTACGTTCCATATAGAAACACCAGCCTCTGACGGTATAGGTGATGGATCCATTTTCGTGAATGAGGTTTCAACAGGCATTGTCACGTCACTTGTGGCTGACGTGATTGATAGCCCATGTACCAGATTATCCGTCACAAACCCATTGTCCGAAACTATGCTTTGGTAGGTTGCGCCAAACGAGGTAAGAGATCGATTAAGCATGGGATCAGAATAATTGACATGGAAAAGTCCGTATCTAGTACAAAAATCAGCAGCATTAACATGTTTCGACAACTGTACATGTTGACAAAAATACATTTTTTCACATGAACAAAGCCTTTTCTTTGTCCGGTAATTGACTTGCATTCGTCACCAGACAACCGGGCACGGTTGATCTAATGCCGCTTTACAACAATGATACCATAATTTCAGTGAAGTTTTCTACAAGGCATTTTTAGTATTCATTGAAAAGAATACTTTGTTTCAAAAACATAAATTTTTTAAAAACAAATTTCCCAAAGCTTTATGTCAAATTGCGCGCTAATTCCGTGTACAATTTTGAAGTGAATGTTTGTAATACGATAAGTTGCAATTAGGAATTGATGCAGCATGTTATGGTATAGCTTGATTTTCAGTTATTTATTTTATATTAAACCAGTTTTTTTAAGGCGTTTTAGGGACCCGATTCGGGTCCCTAGAATTTCAAATCGGGTCCCTAGAATCAGAGAAATCAGGTCCCTACAGATCCAAGCCGGGTTCCTAACATTTTCCTTAAAAAAAACCTGATTAAACTGAAACCAGATGGCATGGATTAAGAGTAGAATACCAAATATAAAAACACAAAACACATTTGCACATTGAGGACAAAGGAATTGTTTGTGCAAACACTTTACTGGAAGACAACAAACACAGAAAATCATGTGTGAGATGCCAGGCTCCGATTGTTTGGTAAAAAAATCGTACGAAACAAACAATTTGTTTCCATTTCAATGTAATTGTACGCAAAAATGCGTGAAAACTGATAAAAACTATTTCAAGGGCTTTGGTGTCATTTTGTGTCAATGGAGAATTTCAGGCCGGTCGCACCTTGCCTCATATTCAAGATCCCATTCGAACCCATCCAGAAGTGACCTCGCCACAAAACCAATGACGTTTACACCATCCATAACGTAAGCTGCGAGTAAACAAAAATTGATTAATATACTCCCATAAAAGAGCATTTTAACTTGATGTGCTTGCGCAAATAAGATTTGTGGTTGATACATGTACCCGTCAAGAATTGATTGCTGAGCCAGTGAAATCGTGGCCTCCATAAATGACTTGAAAAGAAATTAGACAGTTGAACTTTGCAGCAATAATTGAAGACTGGCCTGTTATGAATGCGACGTTAACTTAAACGAAATAGCATCTACTAATCGTAGCATTACATATAGTTGCTTTTCACTTCCAAGAAAGTCACCAGATTTAAGCTCTGCTTAGGAGCTAGCAAATAAACACTGAAAACTGTGCATTTGCATGATTTCTGACCTTTCAGCAGCTCGTTGATGTATAACTCTCTCATTTTCGATAGTTCGTTGTTGCCACCTACTGCATCTGTGCTTGAACTGGGGAGTCCACTTCCAGATAAAAGAAGTGGTATGCTAGCTCCGTAGGTGCTAGTGATCCAGGTGAGCACATGACGAATACCATGGGGCACAGCTTTGATACTTGGGTCGGCAGTTGCTGCCCACGTGATGTCCTGCCGGGTGACGTCGCTGTTAACCTTAGTAAAAAGATCAATGCAACCAGACATTGTGGCTGTAATTCAGTTTGATCGACAAATCGAAAAATTGGAATTTAGTTCAAACGTGCACAAACAAGAATTAAGGAATTTGGCATTATGAATGGGTTGACTCGGCTTTTATTGTGAATGAACTAAACAAAAGCAGCAAAGAACGTCAAAAGTTATGTTACGATTTTTTGATTGACTGAAGCTTTTTGGTGAAAAATATCAAAACAATTTTATTGAAGTTCAAGGAGTTTGATGAACAATTTTCAAGTTTAAGAAAGAAAAGAAGGTAAAGTTTTGCTGCGTACAGTAGGTAAAGCATGATTCAATAACTTTTGTGATCGGACCATGTACGGTGTTAATGGATTGTTAGGAACTTTCGGAAAAAGTTCACATACAATAATTCAGGATTAGCATGATAAAATGTATATACCAAAGTTTCAGTTTTACGTCATTTCTAAAAATATTGCAGAGATGTATCCAACTTTCAACTTGTTACTGCTCTTTCGTGCAACATTCAAACACTTATTTTGTTTACTAAACAGTGATATACGTCAGGAGAGCCATGTCAACTTTTAACTGCTCTCTTTTTTTGGTGACGGCAATGCAAATGGCGGCAAGCCGAGGTCTGAATTGTGCTTCTTGCCGGGGCGGTTGAGTTGAACGCTCTTGCCCAAGGAGTGCTACGGCAATTCACTCAGCGGCTGTGGATCGATCACCCAACCTTCCACTTGAGGGGAGGACACTTTACTACTGAGCTATTGCCGCCCAACTACACTTTCTCAGCAGTATCGGTGCCGGAAAGGAATGAAATGAGCAGAGCATGATAAGGAATCTTTACGTTTGTTTGCACAATGAGACACCGATCAATATTTACCTCAAACGCCTGGTTAAAATTTGTTGTCTTGTGTGACAAAATGAACTACATCATTTCTTATGAAGTTTTGCTTTCACCGGCAGGCAATCAAGCAAATGCTTTTTTCTAGATTCGGACACCTTGCGCAGACGAATATTGTGAGTTTCTTATGATAAATACAAACAAGCCGAACTAGACGTTCAATCCGTTAACTTACGTAATAGGTCGTGTAATGATCAACAGCGAAAAAATCGTAAGATCCGATCAACAGCGCTTTCTCTTCGTCTGTAAAGCTTGGCAGTGAACTGGGAAACGTGTCTTGTACCGACGCTGGGTATTCCCCGGTGGTGACAGGTGAAGCAAACCAT
>JGI24158J21664_10005679_pt1 | contig 16334 bp, 14 predicted proteins | sample Ectturendosymbi3_FD_21664 | JGI IMG/M metagenome (IMG submission 21664)
AAACATGGATTTAAATGCCAGAAAGTGTTGAAAGGTTTGGAAACACATAAACAATCATTTTCCGACCGAAATAACTGGCAACAGAAGCAACATTATCTTGAATCGATTTTTGAATATACCGGCCACGATCTCAGAACCATCTAACCCAGTGGTTCTCAAACGGGTGCCACTTGGCTCACTAAGGGAGGAATTTTTAATTCCTGGGAGGAAATTTGTTCCAAGGTGGAAAAAGATAAGCTGCGGATGAAAAAAACTTAAGTTTTTGTTATTTTTTTATTCAACACAAAAACGTTGTTTGTAAATTCGTTTGGTGTAATGGTTTTCAATTTTTTTGCAATTCCTTTAAATTGCTCTGTTGTAAAATTATTCTTTTTCAATGTTTTAATTTTACCCTGAAATAAATTTTTGAGAGACACCTGGAACCATATCCAAGTAGTGTGAAATTTTTGCAATTGTTTTTTGTGACTTTTGTAAAGGAGGAATTGACAATGTTTCGGTTAAAAAAACTTTAAGAACAATTGGCCCAACCCTTTTTTCAGCGTCTTGCAAAACCATTTCGCTAACAGGCAACTCACAGCTTTTTTCTCATTGTCTCCTACGTTTATAACTCGAATCACCGGTTGGAAAAGTCCATCTTTATTCCGATATTTTTCTGGTCCATCTTTGACTAACTCAACTCTTATATTATGGTTTACTGGTTCCGGCCAACGAACTACAACAGTGTTTTTCAACCGGGGTTTGCGGAACCTCAGGGTTCCTCGAGTGGCTGCCAGAGATTCCGCCGAAACAGACCGAAATTGCCTGGGACGAAATTCTCAATCACAGTTCTATGCGGTTGCAGCAATATAGACACTTCGATAATTGCATAAGGTTTCATGAGAAAGGCTCCGCTGCAGCAAAAAGGTTGAAAAACACTAAGCTACATGACACATCATTCCGAAAAATTGTTATATCAATGTTTTCAACTTTGGCTGCATATGCTTTATTGTATTGCTCTCAACATCTGCTTCTTCCTTATTTCTAATTCGGCCCGGCGTTGCATCTTCCTCAACTTCTGGTATTGATTTACTGGTGCTAGCACTGCTAACCCCGTGCATCTCGTTTGGTGAAATAGCGTCGGAAGCGATGTTTACAAACTTCAATATGGTACCCTCATTCTTTTTCAATTCCTCTTCCCTAACTTCTCTCTTTTTTCTGAAAGAACATCCACTTTTTTCCCTCGCTATATTTGCAGATTGAAATACTTCACAAGAACTTAACATTGTTTCAACTGCAAACCAAAAGCTTAATCTATTTCGTGCACTATATTCGCAAATACCAAACAACTTGACAGAGCATCAAGTCATGTGGGTATTTCATAGGGCTCCTTTGTGCTACTGAGACCTTATCACAGGTAACAATCCTAGCCATACCTAAAAATCAAATTATATTATTTCGGGTGAAGCAACGTGAATTAAGCGTGTACAAACCTGGCTAAAGTGCAGTAGTTGTGTATTTCAAGTGGATGCGTTAACAGAATTACGAAGAAAAACAATTCTAATTTGGGAAACAATGATTAAAGCAACCGCGAAAAACTTTGTACTCAGAATATTTTGAAAGTGCAGAATATTTTCTACAATGTACTATTTTTAGCCAACTTTTTCCGCCCCCTCTGATTCTGCCGCCCCTGGATAAATCCAGAATATCCAAATGGCTGCTACGCCGCTGGTCCGCAGCGGTTTTGGATGCAGTGAAAGGGGTCCGCAAGTGGTCTCAAAACGAAAAGTTTGAGAACCACTGCTTCGTGGTTTCATCTTCTGCATTATAGTCAAAGTGACTTTCCTTTTTTCTGTTTGTGGCTGAAATGAATGCCATTGAGAATAAAATTTCTAACCACCTTCCAGCACCCCGCCTGCCTCCCTACCATGCTACAGCTTTTGCAATAATTCAACTGAGGAAGCCCGAGATACTCACGGTCGCAGGCCCATTGTTAGTCTGCTTGGTGGCGTAAAAATCAGCGAACTTCCACATGCCCAACCAACTTCTATTCGCGAACGCCCGAGCTGGAATCTGTTTGGTTAAATAAATTAAGGCGGTGCGATCCGTAATCGAAATTTAACTGGTTAAGTAGGCTATTAACATCAATAATGCTGGCGTTTCGGTACATTTTCCTAACCTGACTACACTGGATGGTTGAAACATGATTTAATGAGGGTGTTGACATAAGCCGATACTCCGGCTAAACGGGCGCATTCAGGAAAAATTAAGAAATGAAAAGAACAGAGATGGCAAGCTTGCAATTTTGCAGTGAACTTGATAAAATATGGCCTGAAATGCATGTCTGCTGGCCCTGACGGAACGATGTTGATAGATTTGTAATCACCCTAGGAACGATCCACGACAGCACCCACCTCTCCTAAACAAAGATCTGATTCTCTATATATCGTCATGTTGTACATTATGGAAAAAATAACGTTTGTTTTGTACGAGAAAACTTTATTAGATGAATAAAATTTATACCAAATAGCGACATAGCTTATCTATAGTACATATGAAATTGAAATTGATAAGAATAATCCATCTGCACCATAGGCTACCTGTATTTTCTCATAAACTGCGTGAACGTGTGTTCTATTCATTTTAATTGTGTTCATTCACGTTTTTTTGGTGTATGTTGGTCATTTCCTGAACACAATTGTATTTTTTGGTCCTTTTTGGCGCCTCCTTTGGCTTAGCGCCATAGGAAGCCACCTAGTTCGCCTAATGGTAGCGCCAGCCCTGAGTGTACTCGCTTGTCAGTACGTCACCACTGCGTGGCCAGAGAGCATGCGGCAATCATCACAAAATTTTCCACAGTGTGTACCCGTCCTTTCCGCCTCCCAGTCTGCAAAATTTCACGGTACTGTTTCAGGGTATTCGAAAGAATTTTCATCTTTTCTAGTCTGGAGGAGTTTCGTTATGTTTTACCTATCAGTGGGTGAAAAGGGTTGGAAACTACCGCTGTTGGGTTCAGTTACAGAGCAACACCCAAAACTTTCTATGCAGCGAAATCACACCCAGGAAATGATCTAAATGATCCAACACATGCTTGCTCTCTGGTATCATTGTGTGGGCTTAATGTGACGATTGTATCGATCATAAGCAGTATAATGTGTGCGGGGGTAGCCGATTCGGAATAATTTAATACTCCAGAATAATTGAAAAATAGCTATATCAAATCCTAATTACCGAACCTTATTCTGAATGTTTTTGCTTCAAGCAATGCAGCAAACCGAAATGAGAAACATTTTACTATTTACTACATCCACAAAAACACGATCAAAGCACAGGTTTACTGCGGTGCAATGTACTACATTTCTTTCAAATGTCCGCCTGTAAAATGCGATCTCATCATGCTAGCAGTTAATTCAAGTTAAAAACACCTCTCTGAAGATCTTGATGTAGCAGTTATGCCGAAATATTTCAAAAACAATTTCTTTATCAAAGGCTAATATTATGCATTGCTGCACCACCAGCCTAGTGTGTCAGCTTTATTTGGTTGATCTTTCAACTTCAGCTAGATTGTAACTTGCAATTTATTTTTTTTTTAATTACTCATTGCATGCAGAGCGAGCGACCTTAAGCGAGAAAGAAAAAGCGCACTGAAGTTTTACGCTGGTGTTTTTCCTAGTTTTTCGCCATTTACTAGCATTACATGATGCTCGCTTTTTCCTTCGTTTTCCGTCATTGGTCGCGTAGTACTGTATGAGATTAACTATGACGAAACAACCGTTCTATCACACACGTAACGCACACGCGCACTTTTGCATTACCAATGCAATTGCGAAATGCGAAATACAGGAACTGAATTTTCTGATCCTGTTTACATTAACATTTCTTATTTGCAGTTTAGAATCCGAAATCTTCTGATTTGCCTATCCAATTGTGTGCTTCAACTGTTGTCTGGTTTGGGTTTGACGCTCGATGCCAGATGGGCCTCTTTCGTATGGCTTGCATTGAGCTCTGCACCTGCTGAAGCCAGCCTTGCATTTTTAAGGCATTTGTCCAAGATACTCTGTGACGCAGCACCATAGTGAGGCAGTGATCCTCACACCTGTTTACGCATTTAGGCTTTCACTCTAATTACCTGAACGCCCAACCTAGCATGCTGCTGAAACCTGGTACCTTGTATTGTCTATTTCTGTTGATCCTCTACCCCAGATAAAGCGTAAGTTGCGACAGCTTTGACGTCCTCACTGGCAATTAAACTTGTTCATTCTGCGGAGAAACTTATTCACAAACATAATAACTGGCGAAGTTCCGATACAATTGACACACCCCTAAATAAGTGGGAAGTTTATCAGGGACCGTCAGGATTGGTGCAACTGAAGCCACTAGGCCAAATGCCACCAACACCTTTCGCCAAACAATGTGTTCTCAAGAAAGCCGTAGCTGCGAACTCGTCTCACGCCGATGTGGGCTCATCGGTGACTGACATGCCACGATTGGTAAGTTTTTTGATAAACCCACAAAGGCACATCAAAGGCACTGTAAAGTCATGATAGGACCTTCCACAATTTGGATTTATTGAGTAGAACACAGATATGTAGTCGAGGCCGTAAATTCCGAGACTTGTTTCAGAGCACGAGACCTCGACCGAGACTTTGTTAATATGTTTGAAGCCGAGACCTGAATGTTCGCGACCGAGATTCGAGACAAGAAAATGCTTCACAAAGTCCAACGATTGTGGGGGTTGTTGAAGGCACGGCGGCTATGAACCGAATATAACGTGCGCCCAGGTCAAGAGAGTTGCAAAATCCAGACTCGGGACTTCCATTTCTTTGAATTTCATTAATTTTGCTCACTTATTTTCACTTTTCTTTCTACAAGGGCTAAACAAATAACTACAAATTTGNACTGCTGGATCTTTTTCAAAAACATTTATGTAAGGAAATCTGTGTCTCGAGACAAAGGGCTCAAGACCTTTATCTTTCGAGACCTGAGACCTTTGAGACTGAGACTCACAAAACGTACCGTGAGACCGGTTTTCAGACCAAGTTTTGAAGCTTCATTGCGGGTAGAAAAGTTATGATAACAAAAAATAATCACACCAGCAGAAATAAGCGCATAGGGAAAAAAATTAAAACAACAATAATAAAGCCAACGAATTGAATTCTAACTTAATAGTTTTTAATGACATTTTTCATCTTCTTGTTACGGTCACCCAAAAAACAACTAGAACAACTGCTACCGCCTCAGAAGTTTTAATATAAATCACTTCAAACCAAGGGGTTTTATATCAAGTTTTCTATTTTGCTTCAAGTTAAATTCTTTACATGAAGTTCTCAAGTTTCTCGCAACACGAAGATTTGACGTAAAGATTGAAAATGGATGCTTTCTAACCATTTCCATGGAACGGGGTGACAACAAAGCAGTTCGCAACGTCTATCACCAAAAAGGCACAAGACGCATTTTGTTAAGTTTTCTTCTGAACATGCCGTGCAAGCTGAGAAAACTTACAATGCCAGGTGACATGCAATTTTTTCACTGTGGCACTGGCAAGTTTGTTGACAAACGTACCTCTCTCTACTCGCACGTTTTGTTGACAAACGTACCTCTCTCCGCTCGCACGTTTTTCTCTGTAATGTCGAACCTTCGCGTTGCGAGAAACTTGAGCCACGCATTCGATTTGTCACAAACCTGTACGCAGTGCGTGACATAAACAAGAGCAAAACAAGATTTCGCCAAAGCATATGAAAAACTTATTTCAGTAGCACAGTCACGGGAAGGTGCAGGAACGTCGCTTAACTTGTTTTCGAATTAGTTAGACGATTTAACACAGTGTAGCAAAGATGATGTGGTTGCAAAGGTTGACTTACGGGCAGACCTGTAGCTTGTGACTTTCTGTAACTTAAACACTCTTTATGTTGACGTTTAGGGAGTACTCATAACCGAATGCAGAAAGTTGTATTAACTGGTGGCAATGTTCAGACCGGATTGTCAGCAACATAATTTACCTTAGTATTGTATTCCGTGGGTTTGCTAGACTGTGTCGGTAGTTGTGTGAAACACATAATGTAAAAAATTGCGGGCTTACGGATATTATTCTAACTGAACGGATGCGATTATTTTTTGTGAAGGGCGACAAATAAGAAGCGACGTTACGTGGCTGGAACATTGATAATGTTATCAAGAAAATCTTTAAGTGATGAGACTTTTGCTACACGACTTCAAGGTAAAGATTGGCTTGATTTTGAATCGGCTTACGCTATTTTTCCTGTGAAAACATATCAAACTTATCGTTTAACAGCATACATGTTGTATCGCTTTAATTTTCTAATATTATGTTAATTCCGTTGCAAATGCTTTCGATTGTTGTTTAATGCATTTTTGATGTAGTGACGTTTGATTAGTTGTGCTTAAAACTTTCTTCTCAGTGGTGTGCGGTGAAACTACATGAATACTGAGTTTTGAGTTTTGTAGGTCAGTAAAAACTTCTACCAATAAATTTAATAGTATTTTTGTTTAAGCGGATCATCCATTACTTATGCATTTCCGCCAAATGAAGAAAAACTTTTTTTAACCATGTTTTTTAGCCAAATATATTTTTCGACAGGCAATAGCATTTCCTATTCAAGAGACCTACCAACCACCGTGGTTTTTCATTATTATAGACAACAGTTAAAATGAAAAAATGTTTAAATTTTGCGCTTTTAAAATTTGCGCAGGGTAAACTTGCCCAATTAACGTCTTTCAAAAGAGATAAATTTGCTTCAACACAGAAAATTGTTGTGAGTGTATTTAGTGAACTCAGATCTTACATAAACATCGGGATAGGTTCTCCAGAATATGCGATAAATTATTACGATCTATTGTAGCCGTCACTTCTGCATCTCTGATCAATCTCTCCTGCAAAATGATGGCCAACGCTACAATAATCCCACAAACAGCGTTCACGTGAAATACCAGAGAAATTAATGGCTGTCTGAATATTGCTATCATTTGTTTTAAATCTTATAAGATACACTATGTTAACTGGTTGCATACAACAAACATCTTCAACTTGTTTGACTTCCTAGATTAGCTACCACCTCAACAGATATAAGCCTTTCGTTTTAATTATGAAGGGTTAATTGCTAAGCATGTCTTTGAAGGTAGCGTGCCTAAAACTCAGAGCAAAACTAGCTGGACATGTTTTGTAATGGTGCAGAAAAAATCCAGTGTATTTTACAGACATCTTTGGCCAAGTAAAGTGAAATAATCAAGATGAGATTAGACAAACTTACAATAGTCATGCACTTCTACACTTGATGCAGTAGCGCACTAGATTCTACTTAACTAAATCAAACTTTTATTAAAGATGTGGATGCTAGCGAAGGTGAACAAGCCTTGGATTATGCCGGAACAACGGTCTATGCAAACGCTCTTGCTCATGTTGTAAGTCATGTAAACCCACCCAAGAAAATTGCAGTATTCGCCCCTTGGGGAAGCGGAAGAACTTGTTTGATAAACGCACTTAATGGTAAGAAATCTTTTAAATATAAAGTGCACTATTTTCATAGGAAAATTTGCTGAAATCATTTTAATTGATCCGAAAAAGTAAATTTTTTAACGTAAGATTATGTTTAGACCTTTTGCAGAAACGTCAACAACAAAAGAATCTGAATTCTGCAACCGTTGTGACTCTTCAGCCAGAATGGAAAATTTGGATATCTGCTGCTTTATTTATATCGATTTCACTGGTTTTGCTTCTATGCGGAATTTTGCTCAATATTCCAACAATATTTCTTGTCACACAAAACGAATCATCAGTGATAGTCAACAACATAAGCAGCAAAAGTATACCAACTGTATCCGAAAGGTTCAACGTACGGCAAATATTGTCACTGAGTGGTCTTTGCACATCAGTATTTTTTGTTATATTGGCTTTTTTCGTGGCAATTGGTGCTCGAAAAAGGTGGTTTTCACTATTCACAGGCATAAAAATGTTGTTTGTCGGTGCCTATGTAAAACTTCCAATCTATGACTGGAGTTCGTCCGTTAACACACACAAGGAAGAAGTTTCTACTGATAATGAAACATACAAACCCACCTCTCTCCCAGACACAAGGTGCTTCTGATCTTGAAAAGGCTTCCATGCATGTTTGTTACCTTGCAAATAAGCTGTGGAACGTTAGTGAAATGTATGTACTTGCTTTGACAGAAGATAACACAGATCGTTTTTTAATTTCGCAAAGTGTGGAGTAATTATTCCTATTTTCTTTACGTCTTCCTCACATGACGCTTTTTGTGCTCAGATTTATTTTTGTTCGTTTCAACGCTGTCGCCTACACACACACTGGAATTTTATGGGCTGGTATAATCACAACCCTCATCACCGCCATTGAAAAAGAGTTTGGTACTGTCGCTGTGCGTTTGTTCAGACGTTTACAAATTGTAAACGTTACACCGGATGTCACCAACGCAGCGATGAACAACAACGTCGTATTTGTCAAGTGCGGAAATGACATATCCAAAATTCAATCTATTTTCCAACAGTTTGGAGTGGTGCGGTTCTACAAAAAATACACGCGATGGCTTATTGATGAGCGGATAGCAACTGTTGAACGGAATCCGTCATCCAGCACTGCATTCGCACAGTGGTACGTAGTCGGTTACGTAAGCTACACAGAAGCAAACAACGCCATCAACTACCTGCTCGACAACAACATCGCAGCTTGTAGCGATGACCCGTTTGCCAAAGCTACGCAGCCGAACAATTCGTCTGAAGCTGAAAAGCAACCTTTGCTCAAATCGTCTTCTGTGCATGAGACAGATTATTCCAATAAGTCTTTCGGATTTTGCTTTCTTTTCAAAAGATACCCAAGAACTGCTTGTGGGTTGCCGCTCATATTCTGGGCCACTTTTCTCTTGTTCGTAATTGTTCTTCCAATTCCTTTGACTTTCGCCGCAAGCTGGGTGAGTAGGTTTGAAAGCCAGGTACTGTTCATGCATAACTGTGAAAACCAAGCCGTGATAATTGTTTGTGATAGCCATATAAAACGTGCAATAAAATCCTGAATGCAATCTAGGAAAGTTTCTATAAGAAGCGTCTTTAGATCTTTAAAATGATTGTTTGTACTACTCACAACATGCATCGCTTTACATTGTTCGTGCAAGATATAAGCAAGTTGTTCATTTTATTCTTTCAGAATTCTGAAGCAATTTCCACAGTAGTCAAGGTTTTGGCTGCTCTTCCTCTTTCATTGTTGACAGTGTACGCTGTAGCTCACTTCGTGTACGCCATGTTCTTTTCCCAAACAAAAGCAGTTGCATCGGCAGCGAAATTAACAGAATTCAGCTCAACAGTGACTGTCGCGCTGTCTATCAAGAATGAGGTAAATATATTTGAGGACTAAAACCACTCTTGTTATTGTTTGAGAACTTCCCAAGGTGAACACAATAAAACAGCATACCTTGAAACTTATTTTCAGCCATTACAAAAAAGCCAGAATATTTTGCGTCCTTGAAAGATAAACAATGTTCACTTTGATTGCATTAGAGAGTTTTCGTTTATCTCACAGCTGAACTATGGTCACGCGTATTCTAAAAATAAACAAGAATAAAAATTGGAACAAGTTCCCAACTAGTCGAATATTAGTGTGTTACATAAAGTTTATGTATACTGTAATTCAGAAGTCTGAAAAATTACATGACATGATATACATAAATCTTCCTCCAGATTACCTACCTTACGCATTTAATCCACTGCGCGGAAGTGACGTATGATCGGAAGTACAAAGTTCTTGTTTCCGTGGATAACTTGGACAAAGTTTGCACTGACCAGGTGATTGAGTGGATGACTTCATACAAATTTTGCAATGCGTTTTATCATTGTTTTGACGCAATACTAAAGCTTGCTTTACGTCTTAACTGCGTTTTGTGCTTCTGAGAGGAAGTATTGGGTGTTTTCTTTTTGTGGGCACAGTTTTCGCCTTATTTACTAATTTTAGATTTTACCGCTTTTCGAAGCCTTCAATATTTTGCTCTCTGATCAATTTTCTCCATACATTTGCTTACTGGGAATCGATCAACGCGTTGCTTTGGCTTGCATCGAAAAACGCTTATCTCAAGCTTTGTTGGATGCCCATGTCAATCCTCACGAATACCTGCAGAAAGCTTTTCCACTGGCATTTTGTTTGCCACAAGTAAGAATTTAGCAGCTGATGTGGTAAATATGTTGTTAGCGTCGCAAACTGTAAATGAATAGTGATAAGACATGCGTCATAATGGTAATTGCAGCATGTTCTACACGCAAAAACGTAAATGTTTCTTGTAAACAAAAGAGAGGACGTTAAAAAATTAACAACAAAGTAATTACCGCAAAAGAAACAGTTTTCAAGAACATCAATACCATGTGAAGTATGTTGTTTAATTATTTGGTGATTTTCAGTTTATCTTTTTCCAATTATGATTCAGTTGTATGAACGGTAATGTCGCTCATAACATCTTTTTGTGTCTGACAGAGTGCAAAACGATTGCATTGGCTTGTCAACGTTTTTAATTTACGAAATTTTGAATTATTAGGTTAACGTAAGCTTACGCTGACAGTTCCGGACATCAAAACCACATTTGGTCTGCTGTTCATGTGATAGAATTTAAAACCATACTTGAAATAATGGATACAAGTTTCTGATCAAATACTTTTACTATGAAATTATTACACTCATAAACAAAGCTAAAACTTACACTCGGCGAAAGAAGCGATTGGAAAACATTACTTTTTGCTGAAAATGAATGAAGCATTTATTGCGTTTTTTTAATATTTATCACCACATGCGACCTGACCAAACTTTAAAAGCGGCAATTCTTTTACAATGTAATACAGCATTTTGTATTCATTGTTCTTCAGTTGGTGGAAAAGTGGCAATTCAAGACAAAATTCATTCAGCTGGGCAACCAAAAATCTGCAGGTACGTACACATTGCAAAATTGGTGTCTTGTCTTTAACGCAAAAAACGTGATGTATATTTGTGAAATATAAGCATTCATACTCTTGCGCTCAAGAGAATCTTTTTAATTTACTTTTGCTCTGATTGTTATGTTGGTGGCTTGTTTCAACTTTGAAAAAATAGTCTGACATATTTTCGTGCGACGACTATACCAGCGGAAAGTACCAAAGTAACAGTGGTTTATGTAACTGTTGCAAGTTTTGTGTGGGTCTTTCACAAACAATATTTGATTCTGAGGAAGGAAAACATCGATTGAAATGGTAATAAAATGTCAAACGAATTTCATTTCCTGTAGGAAAGCAGATTGTAATAAACACATATACTTTTTACTCGAGGTATCACCCAAGTCACCACCAAGATTTTACAACTTGGTTTAAGAAAACACAGGAAAAACAATTTCACGTATCTACTGTTGCAGGCATCAATCTTTCTACTGGATCTACAACGACCACTGAAACAACACTGCATCAGTCTGATGAACTGGATTCTCATGACTTTCTGTTGGCATGCAGGTGACTTTATCAAATTGTACGGCATACCTTTTGAAGACACCCGAAAGTAAAACGAAACAAATGAATTATGTCATACTGTGACAGTCATGCGCAACGTCGCATGAATCACCAATGCGCGACGCACCACGAATGGAAAGCGCGCTATACATAGCTCATATATGACTGTATGTCAGTTACATGATAATAACAATCTCGTCCAGTGATTTCGTCGGTTAAGATCTTTTGCTTCTTGCTTGACGCCATAATGTAGTGAAACTATGCGTGCTAATTGCAGTCTTGAATATGAAACCATTGAGGGACCGCAAGAACACCTGTCACATTTGGTTAAGTTCTGTCGCCTTGAAAATGTGGATGACAATGTTTTAATTGCATTCGTTTGTGAACGTTTGTCAGTTAAGTCTTTTAAATATATACTGTACGTTACGCCTGGCAGCCATAATAGACAGGTTAAATCGCATTTTTCCCACGGCGCAAGCAAGCGGGTCTGGGCGACGTGGACCTCTCAAAAACCAAGTATAGACGAAGTTGAACTGAAGTGTTAAGCTTGTATTTTATTGCATTTTCAACGAAGACCAGGTATTCTTGAGCTTAGGCAACTACATTGGCTTAAAATTGCGATAAACACTTCCGTAACCTGTCTATCAGTCATAAACTAAAATTTGTAATTACACACAAACACAATTCCATATGCTTTTGATGTTTTCAGGAAGTTTTTACAAAATGACATTGTAGTTCAAAGTCATCTGCTGGCCAGTACACAAAAGGTCAAAAGAGTTTTCGATAGAACAACAATCACCACCGTTGTTGTTGATTGCGTGAAAGAAGAAGTGAGTGCAATATTAGTTTCAGTGATAGCAGTTATTCTGTAAGTGTTCAACGTGTGAAACACTGTGCTCCTCAAATGTCAAACTTCATTACATTTTTAGAACTTTTTTTAGTAATGGCTTTTCAAAAAACGCCGCGTTTAATTGAAAACTAAAGCTAAATCTTATCATCTTGAAAGAAGTGTTTATGTAAGGTAGACGCTCAATAGTAAGCTGCGTATTTAGTTTGTTCGCATAGCTAAGTTGCACAAGTTTCTTCGTCGTATAGGTGACCAAACTTACGTGCTTATAAATGCACGTATTTGCTGCAGGCGTTATGATCCTAACTAGTATTGTGTTACAGTGGATTGAGTTTGCATGAAAAATTACCAAAACGTAAATTGAAGAAAAACGAAAATTATATAATCCCGTAAACCTCTTGTTATTTTGCAACTTGGGAGTTTTTAAAGCCCAATTTTANGAGTAGAGTTATGGTTTCATGATATCAATATGTTGAGGTAAATTCAAAACTTTCTGACGAAACAGGTTGACAAAGCTGCTATAGTGAAAGAAGTGGCAAGTGGTTCCTCGTCACCTACTAATCAAGAAACAATTTCACGATTTCCAGCAGGTGGTGTCCTTGAGCTTGTATTTTTAAACTCATCACATATCCGACCATGAATATATATATATATGTTTTGAGTATTACGCAATTGTTATGTACTTGTGGTATGACAGCGATTTAAGTTAGCAATTTTTCCTCCCATGCTCCTGATTTTAACTTTTATTTCATAAAAATAAAGCACACCTTTGCCCCGTGCGCCAAACTTTGGCGTAGAAGAGCAGTCGTTGCACATTTCTGGCGAAAACTCGCGAACCACCAAAGCTGTCTCAACAACTGAAACATTTTTGGAAAGGCACAGAACTTCCGCATCTTTGCGGTATTCGGCAGCAATTCATGACGTCATATAGAATGGGGGAAACCGTAGCCTAACAAAAATGCTTCTGAAATACTTGGAGTGTTTTTTTTGAAAAGGCTGTGCAGCCCAAACTGTTGAAGTTAGAAAAGAGTTTGCACATTTGGAATGTTGCGGATGAGTTGCTCTTTCGAATGGAAACAAACTTTTTGGGGCGTAACAGGGGTAAACGTCCGAAAAATGGGGGATTATTTTCTGTTTTTTTACTTTGAGACCCCATATCTACCATTTGCGTACGAGCAATATTCTTAAACTTGCAGAATATGTTCATAGGTATGTCCTGCACAGTCGTTGAAAATTTCAATCGAAAAGAATGATAGGAAAAAAGTTATGATAGGTTTTGTAACACCCACTCCACAACCAAAAAATTATGTTTTTGCACTCTGTAGTGGTGAAAGAACAAAAACTTCTGCTAACAATTCGTACCAATGTTGTTTTAGTAATTTGTTCATGTTTCCCTGACGTTGTTCAAATAAATCATCCTTTTAGTTTACAAATATCGTATCCATGTAAATATTTTAATCTAATTTTGCTGCTTAAAATGTTTAATTTCAGCATAAACGCAACAGAATCTTCAGCCATAAAGATGCTTTGTGCCTTTAAATAAGAAACGTGCACAACCGTGCGCTGTCTGGATTGATACAAATCGGTAGTGTCTTTGAAAATCCTTGTAACGCGCAATGTGCTGCTGAAACGGACGTAAGATTAGAGCTAGTGTAGGAATTATTGTTTTATCAAGCTGCGTCGTTGTTTTGCAATTAAACGCATATACCGTATGACGAGTACATTGGAAAACTCGTCAGTAAAGTTTGAAAGCAGAACCAGACTTTACAAACGTCGGCTTGATTTTTTAATAGCTTGCTTTACCATCTTGTGCCTGAAACCACTTTAAATCATTTTGATCTTGAACACCTTTTAGGTCATGAAACAATTCGGTGAATATCTTTCCAAAGACTAAAATAAAAAAGTTGTTTTTGATTAACCAAGCATCACAATCGTGTAAAGGGAGGAATACCAGTTTTATAACCTGTCGAACCATTAGTTCGTTTTGACGAGTGGAACACCTTGAAACCAACTGCAAGTGCAGTTTGGTTGTAACCTCATTTTGTTCATACTTGTAGTGGTGCGAAACCAAGCTCTGGCTGAGCAAATCGTGCAATGGATTGTGCTAACAGAGCAGTGGCCGTACCGCATGAACTACATATGCGTTGTCATAGCAGAAGCAGATCGAGCATCCTTAATTGGAAATTCATCGGGAGAGGCGATCTCAGATGAAACATCACTGATAGAAATCTACAAGTAAGTCTCTTTGTTAGTAGCAGTGGCGTATGTCGGCATGGCTCGTGCCATGGGAGCCACTTTTATGGGGGCGCAAAAATTGCTTGGCAAAATCAAAATTTGTGACTTTCAGTTTCTTCAAACTCTATTTTGCGCCCCATACGTCAACGATTAACTGCACAGCTACACCGATACAGCGCCCTTAGCCGATGCAATGATGCAATAACGCTCGCTTGCCTTCTACAAGACCTCATCCTCACGCTATACGAAAGGATAAGTCAGTTCGTGCTGCTGCATTGCGTTTTATGCAAGAGGATGTTAGTCAGAACGTGGTTTAAGTCAGAGTCTGTGAGAATCTGACTGTTACGCAAATAACTGCTGTTAAGCTCACAGAGATTTACAAATTTCTTGAAACTGCTGCGGCACACGCCAACTTTACGAAATTTCTTCGATGGTCACTAGTGTCCGATAAATGGGCAACGCTAAATCCTGGTTTGTTAAACTGGGGTACGTGAAAGGTTCGCAAGGTGGGAGCGGGTATGATAGCAACATATTTTTGAAAGGCAGGATAATAGCAAATAAATTGTTGTTCTGTTTTTTGCGCTTGATTTTGAGGTTACGTGAGGTGAAAATATCAATGACTAACGCCAAAGGGGGTGCACCTGAAAACGTTTAAGTACCTCGAGGCTAAACACAATGCTCCAGTCCATAGACTGGAGAAGAGAACCATAGTTGCTCCTTGAAACATCAGCAGTTATTATCGTATACCGTACCAGCTAAGCAATAAATGTTAACTTATGAACGAAAAGATGAGATGTCTTTTTCAGTCAGTGGTTTGGCTGTCCCGCGTTCAAAAGTGGTGTTGCTTTTGCACACGTAACTTATTCTACCATCCCAAAGAAATGTAGTCCAATTCAAAAAATTTTTCATTCGTAGTTGCAACGTGTCATGCGATTTTTTTGCAAGATTTACAATTTGGTCAGCCGATACAATATAAAAGTATGTATCATCATCATTTCAATGTTTTTATAATCTTTATAACAAAAATAAATGACTATAAAAGGTTGTTATGATCATGATGTACAGTTTACAATTATATCTGCTGAAACGTTTAAGGCAAAAATAAACATACATTTTCTGTTTTGAAGTATTCATTTACTTCATAGTTTATCTTTCGAAAATTTGTGGCTATACCTAATATTTAAATTATTAAAAGGAGCGCACATTTAAACTTTGCCATGGGTGCCATTTTGCATAGATATGCCACTGATTAGTAGACACCATATTTTTAGTAGATGTGTAAATACGCAAGACCGCAAATTTTTCCATTTTTGTTCCTTTTTTGTTCTGTATGTCACAGGGAAGCAAACAACGTTCACAGTTGCTGAAACAACTGAAGTGCTTACTTGTTCAGCACACGGAATATGACGACACTGTAAACCACTATTTTATGCTAGTGATAAGCTGCGAATCATTCAAAACAATCGACTTTAATTTTGTCCGTAAAAACTACACTTCTCAGGTTATTTCAGAACTTCAAAGTGTCTTATACAGTAATGCAGATTAAATCAATCTGGAAAGTGATTTATCTACGACTACGTTTTATACCTTTTGATTTATAAACAGCACTTACAGTATTGACAGTTGTAGAAAAAGTTTAAAACTTTTAGAATTCCACTCAGCTTATTTTCAATAACGTAATAATCCTTGCCTTTATTGTGACGTGTGTCACAATGTGGATGAATTTGTTGGAGTTTGTTAAAGTGTTGTTTCTAGAGGTGCTGCAATTGTGCAAACCGATCTGTTCAGCTCTGA
>JGI24158J21664_10005680_pt1 | contig 16333 bp, 6 predicted proteins | sample Ectturendosymbi3_FD_21664 | JGI IMG/M metagenome (IMG submission 21664)
GCGATGACTTCTTCCTCAAGTGCAACATTGGGCATTGAGAGGTTTACTAGCGCTTTTGCAAGAAAGGTTTATGAGCAAATGGTGGCATTGATCCAAAGTAGAAGCTTGGAACTTTACTGTCAAAACTTTTAAAGCTTGTCAATTCAATTAAAGCAGACTTTTTATTTGTCGGCTTAAATCTGAACACAATTGTTCAGGAGCAAACGCCAGAAACATGCAGGTTTCATGGATGATGCTTTGAAAACAAAGAGCATTAAAAATATTCAAATGTTAAAACTTGGTTGTTGTTTTCCCCAGCCCGAACAAAATATCTGGCTACGCGCCTGGTTGCACTGCTGGTATTTACCAAAAGATCTTGTGGTTTGTTTTTGATTTGATTTATGTGGTGATTATTAGTAGCAGATTTATCGAAACTGACCAAATTTGAATTGATTATCACAATTTTTGAGCATAATTGCGTCTATTTAAACAAACGCAGAGTTGACATCGTTTCGTTCAAAGTAACAACGGCGCAAATGCATGACCGCCCACGCAATCGAACGCAACCGGAAGTCGTTGACGTGCATGACGCAGCGTGGGAAAATCGCTGGCATCTGCACAAAACGTCAGGTAGGAAGGATTTGAAAATATAAAACAGTCTTGACTACTTGCCAAAGAGCTGGTATTGAATCTGGTACATGCGACCCGGGCGTTTGGCCCATCTCGCCATTGGGTCCTGGTGTTTTTGTCAGGAATTGTCTATACATCAACCATGGGCGTCGGAAGGGTGGTGCAAAGGGGGCCTTAGCCTCCCTGGAATTTAAAACTTCAGCGAAAAATGTTGTTTTCTTAGTTTCGAGTGGGAAAAAACAATTTTCACCACTTTTGGCAACCCCTAGAAAAACTTTTGGAAAAATCAACTAATGGCCTCATCCTGGAAAAAATCCTGACCCCTATGACCTCAACAGACTCATTGATCTTCCCTCATGCCAGCCATCCGTATGTTGTACTTCGAATGCCATTACTGATGAGAGGTAATCGGCCTAATAACAACTTTGTTTCCAGCAGACTCATACTCAACGCCGAGGTGGTTGATAACTTTCAACAAGGAGTTGGACTGAATTTTACTAAACTCATATTTACTTGTTTGTAACTTAAAATAAAATGGATTTTCTAGCGCTATTGTTGGGAAATTATTAGCTGGGCAAAATCAGACGATTTCACTTTTGTGCTAAACACAGAAGCCAATAAAAAGCTAAGTTCGATGCGGATAATTTGAAAACTGTTCAGTCAAAGTTTCAGTTTGCAAGCATTTTTGTGGTCAGATTCTTTCTCTCATCAACTCGGGTCTATGGTTCTCAACTATTTCTGCAAACTCTCAGCAGGCCTTGAATGCGTCGTTGCGTTTCAGTTTCGTACTTTCACCTGCTTTCCTTGTGTTGGCAGTAGCATGGGCGTTGGAAGGGGTGGCAGGAGGCCGAGGCAGCCACTGGATTTTAAAAATAAATATTTTCGTATTGAATTATTAGTGAAAAAAGGTTGTTCTCTTAGTTTCGAGTTGGTAAAATGAAATTCCACCACTGTAGGCTTCCCCTGAAAAAACACTTTGGCCACCCCCGGAAATATCCACTATTGCCCCCTCCCTGGTAAAAATCCATTTGACGACCATGGACAGAAGCTCGCAACAATTCCTACTTCGGCGAGAAATCAAGTGTTGAAGTCAATTTTTACTGAACTAAGAAGTTCGATTTATTAACGAAGCCTTTTCTGCCTTTAAAATGCTCTGGACCAGAACCGTCGCTAGAAAGTTTTCAATAGGGGGCTTTGCGTTTGTGCGGGGGGCTTGACATTCTAAAAATTGACAAAAACTCAACTGATTTACATTGTTTCACGTTTCAAGCTTTGTTTGGGGAGGCTAAGCCCACCAAAGTCGCCCCGTGGCGACGGGTCTGCTCAGGACTCATAAAATGCGACATACCATGGTGCGAAAAGGTGCTCGACCGAAATTCTAAAGCTTTATGCTTTAAGGCTCGTCCTGTCTGCCTTCTCTTGATCCGCGAGTGCGAAAGATTAAAAGTTAAATCGTACAACCCTTGCTTCTGTTGCTTTATTTCTTTAATTTGCGTTTACAACAACGAGCGGTGTGCACAAACGTCTTGGGCAACCTGCAGAAGTTAACTGCTTTTGCGAATAAAGGACAAATATAATCCTAGGTTTTTGTACACTTACTGGCAGCCGAGTCGCACTGGTGTTTGAGATACATTGGAATTTCATTGGCAGCCGTTGTTTTTTTGTGCGTTGTTCAGTGTGCCTCTTGCCATTTCCAATGGCAGACCTGTGGAAATGAAGTGGAGCATCGTGCTGTGGACGACCAGCTATGTCATGTATTAAAACTAATCAGTGTATTAAAGCTAATCTGAAGCTGTGTATTAAAGCTAATCTGAAGATTATTGTTCAGCTCAGCGTACGCTTGAGNATGCGCACGCACAAGATACTGTCGTATGTTGTTTTGACAAGGAAACGTTGTCGAAAATTATTTAACCTTGAACCGCACATTACATCAACGTTCTAACCTTTCACTAGAAACGGAAACACTTCAACCAGTAAGCAATACTTTGTAAGGTTAATACAAGCATTAAGCTTTTAATTAGCGCCATTGAAAAAATCAAACCAAGGGATATGGCAGATTAGCAGCAACGCATCATGACGCATATGCAACTTTTGAAAAGGGTTCTAAAATATATCTCAGCAACGCGTTGTTGGAAGTTTTTGTGAGCTACACAAGCTCACCAAAAAGCAATCACTTTTTGCTGCAGTGATGAACTGAAACGCTTGATAAGCTAGACATAAAAATCACGGGCATCTTCATGGACTGAAATTGTTTTTCTCAAATACGAATAACAGTGAATAAAACGTACAACTTCCACAGAAGCGAAATATCTAGTTACATCAGAGCCCCGCTGCTCGATGGATCGTAGAATTCTTCCGGGAAGACAGCGCTTCCAACAACAGGTCCGTTTGTTGCTGCTGACCACTTCAGTTCGCCATTTGTGGAATTAATGGCAAAGAAGTCGTTGGACAATCCTCCGATGTACAACGTTCCATTTTTGTCTAAACGTGGGCTGGACATGAATGGAGACGTTGATGTAAAGTTCCACAAAATTTCACCAGTAAGAGAAGACATGCGATAAACACTGTTGCCTATGGCANCATAAAGGGCTTTTTGGTTTTTGACAAGAAGGGGAGAGGACATCACCTCGTGGTCACCTGTGAGATTTTTAATCCAAACTAAACGNAAAGGAAGGGAGATGATGTTTGTGTCAAGACACACAACGTAACCGGTCAATGTTACGATGAAGAGGCTTTTGTCTTCTGAGCTATAAACCAGTCCTGAGTCTCCACTTTCGCCTATTTGAGTCTTCCACAGTTTTTCTCCTGACCTAACATCGATGGCGTGAAGAAAACCATCGTAAGAAAAAACAAACACTCTACCGTGTTCTTCATCGACAGTTGGTGAAGCAAACACCGAGCTTTGAGTAGAGTAGGACCATTCGATTTCACCTGTGTGGCTGTTTATTTTGAAGACAGAACTGATGAATTGTTCAGATGCAGTGAAACCTGCTCTCAACATGCTGCATACGATAAGATAATTCGACCCGACATACGGTGATGCCCAAAGCTCATCATAAAGGGGACCACGGCTCCAGAATAATTTGCCATGACTTGCATTGAAAGCATAAACATGTTGATCATGGGACGCAACGAACAACAACAAACCATCCGGACTGAGTCGAAGCGCAGCAGTGACTGCGCCGCCTAAGCGATACTTCCATTGAACTTCACCTGTTTCTACTTCAATAGCATAAACGATAGAATTTTCACCGGCAAAGTAGACTAACTGTTCGTCTTTGCTCAATACCGGAATGGATCCTGCGTCACTACCGATTGGATATTTCCAAAGATATTCACCTTTATTTGAGCTGATGGCGTTAAAACTGCCGTCGTCGCATCCAAAGAAAATGGGATATGCCTTTTGAACTTTTCGTCTGAAGTCATTCTTTTTCTTATCTAGGGCTGAAACGAATGGAACGCGTTGCAGAGAACACAGAATGGTGTCAGGACTTGATTTGCGCAGTTCAGCGAATTTTTCAGAGAAAGATGAAATTTCTCGATGATCCTCTGGAATCTCGCGCTTGAATATTTGAAACCAAATGTTTATTGCCACGTTTGGTACTCCTTCCGATATGACGTGATGCCACCAACCCCACGGAACATAGAGCAAGTCTCCTGGTTCCAGTTTGACTTGGAAAAACTGGATTTCAGCCGCTAGAGGATATTTTGTTAAATTAACCGCTTCGGGATTGATTGGGGAGCAACCTGGTTGCATCCTTGCATCACGATCATCTGCGTATGCTTGGTCGCTGTTAGAGTGATTGGTGAGAAACCAGGTTTTGGTTCCTGAAATTTGATAAAATAAATTTTCTGACATGTCATGGTGGAACACAGAAGTGGATTTTTGATGGTTGACATATAAATTTGCGTAGGCGTAGCCGTCTATAAATGGCTCACACTGAAAACAGTAAGGAAGAGGCAAATGTTGCAATAACGAATTGTTTGTTGGTACCATTGAGTCCCAGTACAGTTTGTTTGTTGTGATGTTTTGCAAAAACGAAGAGAAGTTTTGTTCAACTTTGGTTGGCCTTCCTTCTGTCCATATGGGTCGTTTGAATGCTTTGCCAGATACATTTTGAAGATGGCTGTTGATCTGATTAGGATGGGTAATTTTTTTCAGAGATGATAACCAACTGGGGTTTCGTATTTTTATTAACACAGGAACGCTCGGACGAACAAAAGTTTCATAAAAGTCTTCTGGACTGGGTTCATATTTCAAAACTCTCACAGCTTCCTTGTTGAAGTCAATATCTTTCAATGGTATTGTTTCACTTGAGCATTTCAAACTCTCCAGGTATATCAGAATTAGAAGTATGTTAACGATCATGGTTAAGCACAAGTTGCAAACCTTAAAAAAGTACAGTAAAGTTCCAAATTATTTTCACGCTTCTTGCTTTCGATACAGGAACGTACAATTTTCATGCTGTTTCGATATCACAAAAATCGTTAATTAGCTCTTAGTGATGTAATTCTCATAATGAGTGATTGCAAGCCTTGTTTTCCTGTCAATCAATACGCAGAAAATTTTCATGGGGGGGTTCCATTAAGTGGCGCATGGTTGTCATTTGTATTTAGTGTGTGCTGTTTGTGACGTCACAATTTGACGTCATATTCAAGTTTCCAAATCAACCTTTTGGCGAAGTTTGTTGACATAATATGCATACTCTTCTACACGCACTCCCTTTAATTTATGTGTCAATACACTGAATATAAACTACAAGCGCTAGGTTAGGATATCGGAGGAAAATGAATTCAACGCTACGACACAGCAGTTCATAACTGCAAAAATATCAGGCTGCCCGTTAAAACAGGGAAGAAAAACACACTTATCATTGCGTCAGAGCAATTTACAACTGCAAAACGGGGCTGCGCTGGTCTTGTCGAATACGAGCAGTCGAGCACAGAAAGCGTGCAAGACCGAATCTTGCTAAACTACACAAGAATTGAGAATGCGCAAAAATTACGCAAGAAAACTTTCAATTTTTCGTTATGCAAAGAAGTCCAGCAAGCTTTTATTTTTCCTTTTACCCTGCTGAGACATTTTCAAATGCCTGAATGCTTCCATGCTGAATACAGCTGTTCTTGATCTCGTGCAACAGATCTATGATGATACAGAAATTGGTTTAATGCGGTCAGCGCTTGCGCGGATCAGCCTTAGCAGACAAAATTAGCACAATTGTTTCGAAAAGGGAACTATCGCGGAACACAATCTTAAACAGGTGTAATGGATGAAAGGATTGCAAAAAGTGGTAAAATGGTTTCTGTACGCAGACGATAATCCAGATTCCCACAAAAACCTTATTACTTTTTGGCCCAATTAGAATGTTCCTTGAAATACGCATGCAAATTTATTCCGTGGTATTTGCATTAAGTCGACAAATTAATAAGCAAAAAGTATGTGAAAACAATTAATCTTATTTGTGCAGGTAATAACGTTTTTGTAAAATATCAAGCTCAAGGGGGGGTTAACGCCAACCTTGCTGTCAATGTTAGGGTTAAAACTGTTTTTTTTATCATTTGTTTACTTTTCATAAGCTTTAACATTTTGGATACTTAGAACAGTCTGCTCTTATATGCACCATATTGAATTGAACAACGAAAAGATCTTGGCATAAGTGTTTCCGTTTTGCAAGCGATGATTTTCGACGTAAAACAAGGGATTTTAAGAAAAAGAGTTGTGGTAGGTAGAGTAAACATTTACCTTGGAACAAGTCGTTGCCCCAAACCAAGGATTTTTTTTCTAAAGATGTTAGGTTTAATTAGTGTTCTGGTCGCTATAATTGTATAGATTTGAGAACCACTTTTATGGTTTGTTTCAATCAAACCTTTTGTGCTTGTCCAAAGATTTTTGCCGCGACATTGAAAAGCTTTATAAAATTAATAAGCCTGCTTGGAAAATTGATTTGCTGCATTTCAGTTTAAGAATTTGACAAAACCCAAAATAAGGATTATTTTAAAATTTTACTCCAGTCGTTTCACTGATTTGCTCACATCATGGAATATAGTTGAAACGCTTTGTACTCGACTAGCCCTCTGCCAGGATGAATCACTGCTGATAAGAAAACAACAGAAGAAAATTTGTTAAATGCGGTAAAAACAACGTAAGTGTTTTTAAAAAAACGTAACCCCTTGCAGACATGAAACTTGCGGATTTGAGACATTTTTTGCAAAGCACCTTCGTATGAAGCAAAGCTTCGCAACATTGTTTGTGCCAACCGTTCAATTAATTTTCTGAAAGCTTTACTGCTTTTTCATCGGTGTTACAAAGTATCAGTGCCAATAGTGACAACGCTACTCTCATTGTCTGGCTGTTTTCAATCGTCAGTAATGGCACTACGAAATGTCAAACCTTTTTGAAAAAAAAACGTAACCGACTTTCTCTTGACAGTCTTAGTTGCGACCACAACTGGCAGTTCAGGTGCATTTTCCTGGAACGTATATCAAACCTACGCAGCGCATGTGATGTACCTGGCAACATCAGTATGAAGTATTCGGAAAGTTTGTGACGTTGAATAAAGTTGTGTTTTTGAAGGTCTGTGACGTAAAAATGTGTTTCGAAATACTTGTTTGAAATCACTAATACACGCTACAATTTCTTTACTGAAATCTGTGATCCATAGTGAAGTTTCGTACTATAACATGCTTCTAGTAAAGACGATTGCATTAACCCAGTTCAGATTTCCAGATCTTCTGTATATGTTTCAGAAGCCGTAGAAAGGAAATATGCGCACAACAACATCAGTGACATTTATCGTCACATTTTGCAGGACACGATAAGACCAGTTCTGCAAATTAGTCAACACTCTTTATAGCAAGGGTTCCCAACCTGGGGTNCATGTACCCNTAGGGATATGTTTGCCTGAGTGAAGGGGTACATTTATTGCATATCCGCAACAAATTAACTTTGAGACATGGAAACGGAGTTTACCATTATAGTTCCAAGAATCTAAGATTTTCGTTATGTCGCTCAGTCTTTTTATCATTGGAAATTTTAACGCTCTTCTGTCCAAATGCTGAAGGGGTTCTTGGTCAGAGAAAGGTTGGAAACCCCCGCTTTATACGTTGCAGATTTTCAAATACTTACAGCCTGTCTGAAAGAGACTAAGCCTTGAGTAGTTGCATGAATGTGGCTGCTCGCTAACAATGAACATTTCATTAATTTTCATGAGTTGATGAGGGCGCGACCATTTTCACAATTACATAACATCTGGCAAATTTTCTAGTCTCTCACCAGGTATCCAAACTTTGTGTCTAACTCCTATGCATCCAGTGAGCGGATTTTGCTACAAACATAGCGCAACTTAGCTTATGGCTTGTTGCCTGCAGTTCGGACTTCGTAGTTTTGCATAGGTAGAGGACCAACCAAACCTGTGCTCGATTCTAAGCATCTCCTTGCATTGCATATGGCACAGAGTTTCGATTACGTTCACACTTAACACCGGTTGGTTCAATAAGGTGCTAGGAAAAAAACGCTGATGATGACTTCCGCAAGCATCTTGATTCATTGCTCACCCTGTGAGCTTACCCCATGCCATGTTTATATCCCAGATTTACCCGTTCATTGGTAGCATGTCTTTTCGCATAAAGTCGACACAAAACCGTGTTTCCCGTTTCAACGACGTTAGCGAACTCGGCAGAATTCAGAAAAAGCTATTTTCATAAACATAAATAAGGTTATCCCAAGATGTACAAATTACTCAATCTGACTTGAATTGATGCAAGATTTATTATTTTGTGATAGATTTTGTACATTTTACACAAAAAAGATGGTTTTTACAAGCAGTTCAGAAGGAAAGCAAAACTTTTACATCAAAATTTTTCATTTTCCCNAAAAATCTGAAAATTCTTGTTAGCAGCAGACATCACACATGTCGTTTGTTACTAAACCTTGCAAGCATATGGCGTTCCTGCTCTAAAAAACAGCTNTTTCCAAACACGTTTTGAGACGCATGCTATTTTTATACAAAGTTTTTTCCAACTTTGGAATCATATTTCCCCGAAAGCGAAATAGTTTGGACGCCTGCAACAATCCTGCATTCCCACCACCTCTTATGCCTTTGCATCTGGTTGTTGTACATACTGTATAAACTTTCTATTCAAAGTCGAGTTTCGGAAACGTATCCATTGAGCTTTCTATTGCCATCGCCTAACTGATGATGATAGCTATCTACTAGGCAGTAAGAAGCATCCACTTGATGACTCTCCGAGAGCTTTTTCGTGACTTTTCTTGGAACAGATACAATTAGCTTCTTGTCATGCACGATATCCTTGGTCAGTTCAGATGCTTAAAAGATTGCCTCATACAGTTCAAAAGAATGAAGCTTGTTTTTAGATATCTCAAGGAAGAACCTCGAGTAGGGTGGTTTACTGTTGTTCTACATAGAACATTCCGTGAGTCAGTCAGTTCAGTTGATAGAAACATATGTCTTACAGGAATTCTTCAAAGCAATCAAATATCACAAGCACAGCTGATATTTTATGTAAACCTCGAAGACATTAATTTTTTATTTGAAAACCAGGTCAGAGAGGCTTGGAAAAATATCCCTGTTATCTTTGCAATGGGGCAAAGGGTCACATCAGTGAGTGTTTTACGGGAAACTTGCCAGACAATAGGTCGGGCCCAACCAATAGATAAAGTAAAGTTATTTTTACGCAGGACCGGAGCAAGCCATTCCAGCGCCCTAGACAAGATCCATTTTCAGCGCCTCCTCATAACTTAAATGAAGTGTTCCCTCTTGTGATGATGCCATTCTGTTTAATCAACCGTGGCATGACCTTTTTGAAATATTGCCTAGTGAGTGTCTGCACATCTTAAAATTGCCGGTGCGCCCTCAAGGTACAGATCCATAAATAGATCCATAAATCCATTTCCTAAATCCATGTAAGATCCATAAATCCATTTCAGCACCCCTATCCCAGAAAGACGCTTTTCCATTGTACATCTGGACTAAAAAAGGACGGTGCTTTTACATTAAGCAAATTTATTAGATGAATACCGATTTCGTTTCCAAAACCAGGTTCATAAAAATATTATAGAGACAAACAAATGTAGCATAGCTACAGAGGTTTGTTAGAGCCAGCACATTGTTACAGTTTGTTCTGGTGTCGACGAACTTCCACATGCACAAGAAATCTCTGTCGTTCGCGAACCCCAGCAGCTGGAATCTGTTTGCAGGGTTTTCTATAAGGAAAATTTTAGGTACCCGGTATTAACCTGTAGGGACCCAATTTCTCTGATTCTAGGGACCCGATTTTGAATTCTAGGGACCCGAATCAGGTCCCTAAAACACCTTACAAAAACCTGTGTTTGGTTAAATAAGTTAAGGTGGTGCGTCCTATAATCGAAATTCCACTGCTTAACTGGTTACTAACGTTGTGTTCTATCCGTGTTTCTTACCCTGACTACACTGGATAGCTAAAACATGATTTAGTGAAGGCTTCGACATAAACCTACTCCAGTAAAGAAATGAAAAGAACAGAGTAACCTTAAAGATGTGCAGTTAACTTTATGAAGTATGGCCTGCAGGGCATGCTTTGGTGGCCCTGACAGCACGCCATTGATATATTTGTAAGCACCCTATAGGCAAGATCCTTTCTAGCGCCCAGCCCTCCTATACAAAGATTCTTACTCTACGTATCATCATGTTGTACATTACGGAATTAAGGGCGTTTGTTGTAGGCTATTGTACATTAGAAAAGTTTATAAGATGAATAAAATTTATAGCAAATAGCGACCTTGCTTACCTAGCATATGTGAAATTGAAATTAAGAGGGAAAATTAACCCTTCTGCAACAAACCTGAAATAGTGTTGTACCTCTATCCCCCACAAATTGCGTGAGCGTGTGTTCCACTCACTTTCACCATGTTCATTTACTTTTACTTGGTGTACTTTCGTCACTTTCTACCACACAGTTGCATTTCTGGTCCATTTTTGGTGCCCAGTTTGGCCCAGCGCCCTAGGCAGCCGCCTAGTTCGCCTAATCGTAGCACCGGCACTGTTTTCACTCCGCTGTACATACAGATCAGCCGGACGAAACAACTTTTATGAAATTGGATGCTGATCCTGAACGCGTTCAGCAATATCTTCAGCTTTCATTCACTTTTCCTTTGGCAAAATCAACGCAAGTGTATTCGATGGACAGCAGATTCGCATCCTATTGTGTTTTATGTGACGCAGAATTGTCAGTAAGTTGGTTGGCAAAGAGACAGCATCGAAGCTAAACCGTTTGATAACGAAAGGGTTTCGGTTGCTGCAGTGCTGTTAGGTTTTTACAAACTTGAATGCAAAATGAGTGTCAAGCTCTATTCTCTCAATCGTTTCTTGATGAAATGCTCGTTCATCTGACCGCTGTTTGCAATGTACAATGACAGGCAAGTCCGTCAGAGACTCACGACGGTGGAACATAACCATCGCAGCAGATGGGAAAACACATGATGGTGTCTGATTACTTGCCGAGCATCAAAGATATCCCTGAAAAAATCTACAAGCGCACAACCATACCGGAACGTTGTTGGATATTGCATTTTTTGTTATCGACTAATTTGATTAATTTCGTCTGTATATTTACATGCTGTCGCAAATTGTCATTCGTGACATGTACGATTTCAACCTACGATTTAGATTATAATCCACTTAAACCTTCGATTTAGTTTAGACCAGCTATGTCCAACCCAAATGGCTTACTGAGCCAAAACTTATGTCACTACCTTAACCAGGGCCGAACACTGAATAACATATTAATGAGGGCCGCACATTTAATGGGTTACTTTGATCTTAGCACACCAATTTAGCTAAAGCTAATGTCTTGAAAGCGTTCGAAACCTAACTGCAATGGTAACATACGTGATAATGTGGCACTGAGCTGAGGACCACCTGCAACAAAACTGTCAAATTCAAGATTTATCAAAATAAGGACAGGTTGTCACTATATGTAGGTTACTTGACTACAGCGAAGACCTAAACTAGGCCACACAAAACTTTCGACTGGGCTGCGGGTTGGACATAGCTGGTTTAGACTATAATCTACTTAAATCTGCGATTAAGAATACGTAGCATCACAGGCGTATGGGAAGGCATTTTACTGGGGGGTGGGGAGGAAAAAATTTGCCCTGAAAATAACAAGTTGCCCTAAAAACCATTTGCTCTGAAACTAGCTTTTTTAATTTGATCCGAATGGGATCTGAAACCTCTTGCAATCTGTTATATACGGTTTAATTTGTTTGAAACGGCTTTCGTCTGTAACGCCAATTCGCCTATAACGTTACATATTGTTCGCTCCCGATGGCATCTTCTACATGCATTTCAATTCGCTTATGACGTCAATTTGGCAATGACGTTCTTTATGCAATGCCCTAGAGGTGCCGTTACAGGCAAATTCTGTAGTTACCTTGCTTGTTAACTCAAAGGGATGAAGTTCCTTGCGTGTTGTGTTCTCCCAGACAAGGACACTTTACGACAATTGCCTTTACTGATGCAAGTATCTACGTGACTTCGATGGCGCAACGCAATTGGTTAAAAGCGACGATTCTGGATCGAAGGGTCTGACACCCTACTGTGTTATCGTTGCTGTGCGCTTGAATTCTTATATCAAGCTGTTGATATAAAAAATTCGGTTTACAGAAAACGAGGGCTTGGTCCAGATCAAAGTCATTATAACCAGCCACGACTTTGGTCCAGATTACACACTGCACTAGCCCAAATTACACAGATCATCCCCAAGTGAATATACACTGAACTGAAAACACTGTATTGAAAATTTTTTCACCGTTCAGGATTTTTTAGCAACTTGCGCTTGCCCTGAGAAACAGAGTATGCCCTGAATTTATTAACTGCTTTGAATATATTTTTTACCATTCAGGATTTTTGAGCAACTTTGCGCTTGCCCTAAAACACAGAGTTTGTCCTAACATTTTTCAGTGCATTGAATATACTTTTCACAATTAGGATGTTTGAGCAACTTGCGCTTGCCCTGAAAAACAGAGTGTGTCCTGAATTCACTGTATTGAATATATATTTTTTATCATTCAGGATTTTTGAGCAACTTGCGCTTTCCCTGAAAACGGAGTTTTCCCTGAAATTTTTAATTGTATTGAAATATTTTTTATCATTCAGGATTTTTTGAGCAACTGGCCCTTGCTCTGAAAACAGAGTTTGCCCTGAAATTTTTCAAGCCTGTGGGGCTGTCGCCCTCTCCGTCCCGCAGCCTCGTACGCCTATGTGGACAAGCATGGTGTTACTTGTAGAAGAAAAACGTTAACTACCACAACATCTTACTTTCTAGTAAGAACGATCAAACCGGGTCTGTAGTACTGTAGCGATCTAAAAAAAACTAGGCTATTATGAGTAGGTATGCAATATCCATAGCTTTTGTAGCTGTGTAATCCTGTTGTCAGCAGCGAGTATGATTCAGATGTGATGTCAGTGCAGACCTAAGGGTGAAATGCACGGCACGCCACTGTAAAGTGTGGTATTAGAAACCACTAGGCTTGCTAGCAAGGTTTACTAGATCACTAGCAAATTTCACTAGGATCCATTACGTTTACTAGCAGCAACATAGCATGAAGATGATGACTAATTGTTGGCGAAATGGCACTGCTTTGCATGGTGGTACATTTTCAAGAGGGTGTAATAATGCAATGTAAGCATTACATCTTTTCCTTTGGCCGTTATTTTCATTATAAGGCTATTTTACCAAAGCAATGTAAACGGATGTGGACTGTTCTTGAGGCTTTCATCTGTGGAAACAAATTTTATGTTTTCAGCACGGTAATTTTCTCCTAAGCTTTGCAGGTTAAATTGTGCTTTACTTTGCGATTCATCACTGCTTATTATGAGCGCAAAAGATACGACACCTGAAGTTTTGAGCTAGGTTAAAAAATCCAAAAGTGTTTTTTGCTAGAAGCCATACTATTACTTCAAACAAAAGGCTATGCAAATTTGTGCACGTTAGAACACATGGGAGAGGTAATCGATTGTGTTTTGTGCTCTTTGCATCGCTTACCCGGGGAGTGCTGTCAGCTGCAATCACCAAGACTGCAATAGGCAAAGCATGCAACGAGTGCAAAACTTTTGGTCGATTGAGACTGGACTCTGTCTAAACGCTCGGATGCCAATGTAGTTTTCTAAGCAGATTCCAGTTGTAAGAAATAACAAAAGATCACCAGGCATTAACAACAAAACTAGCGACTGCCTTTCAAAAATTTATTTATATTACCGTTATCTTGACTTAAATTTCTGCTAGTAACTTTTCTCTGAATCGTCTGAACCTGTGATTGTTGCTTTTTCGCTGATTTTCTCAAGGTAAGAGCGCTGATTGCAAAAAAGTAGCAGATTAACCTACTCAGATATTTTGGTGTACTCGCTTAATTTTGTGTACTTGATAAATTTCACTTTCCATTCAACTTGAGGCACACCAAGACAATTGAAAATATTAATGTGTGAAAACGAACAGAAGCCAGAGCTATGTTCATGAAAAGAAGAGCTCCAGAGCCGGAGCAGTGTGGTTTTTAAGACGGCTCCGCAGCCCTTGTGTATTGCTTTTACTAGTGACTTCTTTCCGCAGGGTAATATTCTCAGTCTCATCACAACGACATGTTGATTACATTGTGGATCTCAACCACGTTCATCAACGCATGCAGATATTTGGGCGAAAGCTGTGGGGTTGTGGGGTTGTTGTCACGCCCGCAGCATAAGAGGCGGAGATTGTTTCCACTTCTGGATAGAAAACTTTGACTAAATTAAAAAAATCATTATTGAATGTTTGGAATTCAATTCCAATGACAAAAACTATATCCCCTCAAACTATCTGAATCCATAGGTGTACGGGAGTGCATATTTTTGGGGATGCAAAACATTTTTGCCTAAATTTGATCTTGTTTTTCCCAAATAATGTTTAAAACAGCAAGCCTTAATCTTAAGACTAAAACATACCATTGCAAACAAATAAAGGTGGCTGCATGCCTAATTACCAGGGTTCAAAGTCGTACGCCCTCAACTAGTAATCAATATTAACCATAGCCACATGTTAATAATGGTAATATTTATTGGTTGTAAAGGGTTAACTAATTACAATAAAATCCTCCCCAAAATTGCTGTTCATGCCACCACGTGTGGTAAATGTTGTTCAGCATCTTCATTTTCAAGTTTTTATTATGTTCTACGCTTATTCTTTTAACACAGTGTTTCCCAATATTTTTTTGGCTAGCGCCCCCTTTTCTGACAAGCAAATTTCTATCGCCCCCCTACCATGCCTAGCACACATATCAACACAATTTTCTCGTATTGTATACTTCAGGGGTGGCCAAACTGCGGCTCGCGAGCCGCATGCGGCTCTTGCAACCTTTGCATGCGGCTCTTTGAGCTTTCCGAAAAATTGCATATTTGTATTTTATTTATTATTTCTATTGCAAAGTGTAGAAATATTGTAAAGTGGTACTGTGGTAGCTAGCGTGCCGTACGGTAATACTTTTGCAAGTAGCTACAAAAAGAATTATGATGTCAAAGTGTAGATTGCAAATAAATCTGTGTTTTTAGATTTTTATGTTGCGGCTCTTTGTAACTCGGGTTTTACGGTATGCGCCTCATACATGGACCAGGTTTGGCCACCCCTGGTATATTTGGTATGTTTGAAAATGATCAAAACAAGAATGAGCGCAAAGATGCATTTCACTATAAAACTTAACTTAGTAAATTAACTCATTTAGCAGTTGGAAACTGTTAGATTTCATGACGGGCTTGGATTTCGTTTGAACATGCCGCATTAAACTTGGACAAGAAAGTGAAGATTGCTGATTTGACTTTAATGAGGTTAACACCATTCCCCTGCAATTGCAAATTAACTTCATTGAACTTCGTGAAAATATCTGTGGATTGTGACAGCCAAGATACTATATCTATGACATCCTTTGACAGCCACCTTCTGTGTGCAGCAACAGGCGTACAAACACTCTTCATCATTATACGAGTGCACCACATTGCCTAAACTTAGCAGAACATTTCTAAACCCTTTGGTGTCCTTTGATCAATCAATCCATTAATACTCTGCCACATTTTTAGTAAATTTTGAGTTCAGAGCAGTGCAGGATTGAATTTAATCTGCATATTTTAAACGTTTTTTAAATTAGCCGTGACACTTGGAGTCGTCCACTGGCTCTACCATCTCTCTCTCGCTGGATTTCCTTGGCACTGCTCAGGCTAAAGTGCGTTCTGAAACACATGTCTGTTTTCCAGAATCTTTTCGATTCCCTTTAAGTAACTTATTCTTGTTGGCACCTAACACTATCTGTAAAAAAATATAAAGTGCCTTTCTACTTTCGAATTGAACTCGCACAAGTTTATTACTATATTTGTGATCATTAAACTACTCCATCCAAAGTTAGCTCACGCCTTTGGTTACAGGCTGAGTCTAAGTGCAAGCTGCATTCTCAAACCTGACCGGTGATAATCACTGTAACGAAACGGGCATTATTAGATAGCAGTTTGCCCGTGCCAAGAAGTACAGCTGACGAAAATTCAAATCATAATCATTTAATTATAGAGGAGAACAGTTTTACTGTGCAGCTTACCTTTAGTGATGGAAACTCTACAGTTCATCAATTTATCTCCTAGCATTTCACCTCCGTTTTGTTTCCAAAACGCTAAGTTTTTGTTTACAAATTACATGCATACATGTTTGTTGATCA
>JGI24158J21664_10005682_pt1 | contig 16332 bp, 13 predicted proteins | sample Ectturendosymbi3_FD_21664 | JGI IMG/M metagenome (IMG submission 21664)
TCCGGTTTGTGCAGCAAGGTTTTATTGATCGCTTTGGACGAGATCCCAGACGTTTGCAGCTCTTGTTTCTAAGTCAGAGTTTCTCAAACGGGGCCCTCGTCAACAATGGGGGTCACGGAGCTGTTCTCTGGGAGCCAGGTGCAGAGGCCGAGCAGGGGCCACGAGCAGAGGCCGAAAATGGGTATTTTTATTGATGTGCAGGGGTCCACAAGTGTTGAGAGTCTTTTGAAGGGGGCCACGGCTCATGAAAGTTTGAGAACCACTATTCTAAGTGGTACTGAGAAGTCTTGCCAGCTGATCCCGCAATCAGGGGGAGAGCAAGAGGGAAATTCCCCCCCGAAATTTTCAAAAACATCAGTTGTTAGTTCAGTTGAATATATCAGCTGGGTGCGTCCCTGCTTGCTAAGTAAAATAAAGTCATGATTTGTGCTTTCGTTGAAAACCATGGCAATCCAATGCTTCTTTCTTTAAAGATCATTGCAATGCTTACTTGAAAAGAAACGCCCTGCGTTCAAAATCTGCAGATTGCGCACTATGTAAATTGTCGTAATACTAATATACCTGGCTATTGCTGCCAACGAAGCGTTCTTTGTTATTGTTACCGTAACATGGGGCATTTTCTTTGTAGTGTAGAAAGGATAAAGCGTTTTCTGAACGTCCATTTGCATCGATCCGTCAGCAATGTTCCCTCAAAGGTGCGCAAATACTCAGGGCCACCAGAACTGTTGCGCAGTGGAATCTCATTCTCGCGCACTTGCAACATTCCAAAGCAATAGAAACTCCGCCGAAAACAAAGAGCTATTTGAATGAAATGCGTATTTTGTTGGTATTTTGATAAGATTGCATATTCAATATGTAATTCATAAAGTTTGTAATTCATTGAAAACTCCACTTACTCAGCCATAAAATAATCATGCTCACTAAAACAAACATTTGTTCAGTGCAAAATTATCTTAGAAGGAACACTGGTCGTCAACAATTTGAAAATGATAAACAAAATGTCGACGTTGCCCCCCTGGAAGAATTTGTGCGGACCCCCATGAATGATCGTGCTTTCTCGCTTTCGTTATTCGTGCCTTCACTCATTACGAAATGTTTGTTTCTTTCCGTTCTCTTAATTTCGGTTTCAAAATAAACAGAATCAATCCGCTTCTTGTTATTATTTCATCAAAATTGCCTGCAATAACAAATGTTATGCACAAATTACTGTGGGTATTGCAGACTGTTCCAAACGACAATTAAAAACTATAAGGTTCCCCATTTCAAGATCACCAATCTAAACCGCATCCAAGTGACTATACGTTCACTTGCTGCAACATACAAGTTTAAACAGCGCTACTGCACTATGCTGGCTACTGCCACCGGTAATTGTGATGTAACAAACGTAATCTACAATGAGAATAAGTATCATGTCTTCACGTGAACTGTCGATCTCCAGTCCTCGATGTACCTGGCCTTATCTGCGCCGACGCCAGTGACTACGTCAGATCGCTGTTATGTGCCGCATTGCTTGTTGGTTCCGTAGCGGTGCAGTGTTAAAGTGTGACCAGTTATATCACTTAAGCTTCTAAACCATGCTTAGACTTGTTTTCTCGTAAATGTACGTATGCGAAAGTGATTGACTTACGCAATATGGCCTTGTGAGGCATTGAATTGCAAATCGACATCGCATCCCCCCCACCAAATCAGCCTGTGTCCGCTACTGGCAGACACTTGCAGTTGCAAGTCAACCCAGATCACTGGGTCTCGTCTCGCTCATTGAAACTTTTGGCAAAGCACAAGTGAAAAGAAAGAAGTGAATAAAGTAGAAGCATATCAGATATTCCATATGCATAAAATGTAAGGGTGAAATGTCAGGAGTTTCATGGAAAGATTATCTTACACAGCATGCAGGAATCAGCGATTCGCAAGCGCGTGAAATTTATCAACTAACTAAATCCATTCCTATGTTTAAAAACTTAGGCATTCCATTCACTGAATTCTGCAACCGAAGAAACGAAATTAAAAGCATGTTAGCCATTAGAGATGTGAAAAGTTTCTGGGCAAGATAATTGAGTACATTGTTGTTGTTGAAAAAAACACAACTTTGTAAAGAAATATTTTCTGATTGTTGAAAAACTTTGTAAAAAATTCTGTCTGCATCAACGCAGGTGTAAAATTTCGATAGTCTAACTTATATGAAACAATACAACTGTCCGCGGCGATTACTTCAGCGCATTCCTTACAAAGCGAAACAATGGCTCGGAGGCTCGTGAAATGACCTCACGCCCGTCGATCAAAGCGAAGTCCGACGCGACGCTCGATGAACTGCTGAACTGAAAATCATGCCATAATTTAAAGACAAAATGTTCTGTGCTATGCCAGATAACCTGGGAGACAACACGAAATATGGTTCCCCGTGGAAACAAAACGTTTTGACTTATGATTTTCAAAATTATTCAAGTTTGTGAAAAGAAACGACAATAACACAGGTCGAGGTCGCGTTTGGTGCAATTGAGTCAATTTATGATATAAAATTTGAAAGAGTTTTTGACGGAAGTAAAATTATTAATATAGCATTTTTAACGGAAGATGAAAAAGAAAATGAAAATGTAAAGTGGCTTTATTTATTGAAAAATGATAAAAAAGGAAACATATTGGCACATGGATATAACCTTCAGGTTCGGCACAGAGACTCTCGAGCGATTTACATTTTGATAAAGAAAAATGGACAGTTGAAAATACTACACCTTGATGTGAAAGATACAACCTTTTTTACGTTGGATTACACGAAATCTGCCGTTGTCTTGGCTGCTTTCATCAAAATGAACCTAACAGTATAATGCAACCATGTAACCAACACGGATACAGCGTTGAAAATCGGTTTGAGGTTGTTAGCAAAAAATGATAAGAAACTGCTTCAAGAAATGTATGGTAAACCAAAGACTGTTGAAGTTCGGGCTGTGTATAATTGAAAAAAAATGTAAAGTGATGCTTCGAAAGATTTTCAAAGACTCTAAGCCAGAAAAAGCCAAATTCGTTATCACACTTAAAAGGAGGTTTTTCACAAACACCTCTGAGACATTTGAGAGTTCTGGGGATGAGACGAATTTCGACGAGAGCTTTCAGAAGTTGTTAAAATGTTTGTCAGGTCTGGATATATCACAGTTTGTAGATGTTTGGTTTGGTGTGGACTGAAATGAATTGAAAATATATAGTATTTCTATCGTAGTAGAAGACAACTGCCCGTTCCAAGAAAATATGATCAAAGCGACTAAGAAGTTCAGAGGCTGGGGTAAAATTAAAATATGAGAAGATTTTAATTAACTGATTGGGACCCACAAAAAATTATTTAAAAAACTTTTTATGAATTGTGCCTCAGCCTGCGAAATTTTTCTATCTGCGAAATTTATGGGAGGTTGGCTTGGAACCACAAAAATTCACTTTAGAGGGGGCTGGCTTGGTACCGCAAAAATTCATAAAATATTTTTTATGAACTTTACACCAGTCTGTGAAAATTCAGAGATGACTAATTAGGTTGCCTTGGAACCGACTGTTGTCTTCTACTAACATACAATAAACTTCTACTGCAGCGAAAACCTAAACTGGGCCGCACAAAACCTTCGACTAAGATACATGCGGCCAACGGGCCGCGGTTGGACATAGCTGCTTTACTGCCGATGTGTTTACATGGTTGCGCAACTTCATGCGCGCACCAAAAAATAAAAATTTCCTAAGTGCACATTTTTCTGAGGGAACACTGCCAAGATGGGTCGTGAGCCATTTTTGGAGAGGTCGCGAGTAGATTTTTTTATGCACACAGCTGTATCTGTATTACATTTAGTTTGATCGAGTTTCAAATGGGGGTCATTGATATAGTGAGTTGCTACAATGATTCGCGGACTCGCGGTGCAAGAAAGGTTGAAAACCACTGCTCTACGCAAATCTGTTCTTTTAAAAAAACGTTTAATCTGATATATATTATGTTAAAAATACTCAAATGCCTAATTGCAGAGCTCCGGCTCCAACAGATGAGCCCGAGTAAAGCGCGAGCGAACGAAGTCCAGAGAAGGCTTGCTACGAACAATAGTTTTTGATTCAGGTCACCTGCAACCAGGGCCGGGGTTGGCAAGTGCGGGGCCCAATTGGAAATACTTTTGCGGGGCCCCAATCAGTGGTGTGTAGGAATTTTGAGGGGTTGCATCAAGGCAAATTGATAGAAATCGGTGATGCCGAAAAGGCGAGGACCAAAAGGGTGGCGCCAAGACCTCTCTAGCAGAGACTTCGATTAGCAGCGCAGTAAAACCCAATAAATCAAAGAATTACAACCCTCATTAATATAATACCTCCTCTCATGTCCACCCTGCCTTATCGAGGTGCTAGTGAAAAAAATTGGCTGCACGTCACTGAAGAAAAATAACAATTGTTACTAGAGAGTATTGACAAGGGCGTTACAAACGGCGCAGTTCACTTGGATTTTCGTTGGCAATGGATGCAAAATTTACAAAATCTTGTAGGCCCCGACAGGCCATGGTTTTAAGGCTTACCCTTGCTGACTGTAAAGACAATTTGAGAGATGGCAACTGTTTTATCTGAGTACTGAGATGATTGTAAAACTGAGGTCTGAAACACGAGGGCGTTTTCGAAGTTTTTTTGGGATTTCCAAGTAACTAACATTTACGTTATTTACTTTATTACCGGTGTTATAAAGCGGTCCGCTAGAGAATGAACAAGTTCTGTTCAAACGAACTTAAAAGCGGCTAGAAATAACTTTCCTATAAGTCACGACACCTTTCGCAGGAAATAAGATGTAAAAGCTGTTTCTAGTAAGGCTCAGACACTTCCATTGTTGTGTCAGCACCATAATGCAGCCCTCGGGTTACTTTTAAGTCCTCATTTGACCCTGGAAACAATTTGAGTGTGAGACTCCTGTTGTGAAGCAGGGTTTTGGTGTACTTCGATGGTGGTAGTAAAGCGAGTTTATACTGTATTTTGAGAGACCGTTGGAATAAAATTGATATGCGTTTTGGTCTCTCAAAGCACCTTGAAAAACAATGGGTCCTGCGCTGGCGCTAATCACGTGCAGCTTCGATTGATAGTGAAGTTTGCGTTGGTTACCAGGCGCAGCGCGGGGCCCCCTTTGGCGCGGGGCCCAATTAGAAGAAATCGGTGAAACCGGCCTAAAACATGCCCTGCCTGCAACATGAATGAGAAAAGCCAGACATGGAGCGAAATACTTGAATAGTATGAAAGCCCAACGCATAGACTCCATGCTAACAACCACAGTGTAATTTGTAGTGCCAGAAACTTACAAAGCAATCAAGCTTGCATTTTACAATATTATAAATCGTATTCAAAGACTCTGGCTAAGCTCGAGCCACCATTGATTCAGTTACTTTGCACGACAGCTAAGAACTTCATGGCGAGTAAAATACATTGCCGACAGCGCTTGCGGCTATTGCGAATCGTGAAGGGAGTACGTTTCGAGTGGAATGCCTCGACCTTTGGCAACGTATAGTGTGATGATGGAGTGCGCTTGAATCAAACCGCTCGTCTTTGCATTGATGTAAGATTTCTGCAAGATTAAATAGTCTGATTGAAATGTCCAGTTATCGAAACGGCGAGACCGAATCGGGCACACCGAAACGTCTTAGACTTGAAACGGCCAGAGCGAAAAGTTCTGTTCAGCGCTGTTTCAGTAGTAGTTTCGATAAGGAAGTAATTCATCTATTCTCTGCCCAGTAAAGTTTCGGTGATGCCATTAAGTATTTTTTGCTTGTGTTTCCGTTTCTGCCTTTGTTAAACTTTCATTTTATTTATTTTTTGTTTTTGTTTTTTTTAACGAAAATCTAATTCACTGTGCCCTGTAATTAACGCTGTGACTTTGTAAATCGGCTTCATGTTGAACAAATGTACAGCAAATAAGCAAATCATGTGGATAACGCATGATGCAGGAGTGACGTGTCCACATGCATTTCGGCAGTTTTTGTTTGGTTGCGTTTATCTATTCTTCATGGGCGGCTACTGCTTTCAAAAAGCTTGTCTTGGCTCGTTTGAGAAGCATGTCTTGGGCAAAATAGGCATCCGAAGAAACACTGAATTAATGCAATATCGGTTTTCAGATTGATGCAACCTTGGTCGAGATTCAAGGGGATTAAACATTTTGGCCGTTATTATGAAATCTAGGTTTTGAGTAAAAACTAGATTTCTACAAAATTTTAAGAAACCAAACATCAGAACATCAAAGAAAATGCAAAGACAAATATGGTGATCAGCACAAAATTTCAAAGCTATTTAGTTTTTTCAATCTCGTTATTCTACTTTCTGGCAATCGTGAACACCACTCAGAACAATTAACGTATTGACTTGCTGCAATGTAACGTAGCTCACGTGCAGCAGGCATAGGCTTGGGTTCGTGGAGAGACATAATTCCTTTCTTGCTCAGAGCTGAACTTTCATCTCAAGGTTAGACAAAAGTGCTGTAGTGACAGTGTGTACTAAAAACTAGTTTTGTGCCATGACGTCATTATTGAAAACTATCTCCTGGATTTGCACAAGAAACATCATTTTGGTTCATCCTTTTCATGAAAGAGCTTCTCAGCGTATACTTTCATATCATAATTTTATGTCACAGTTGGCAAATTCTTAGTCACTTGTCGGATCAAGCCTTTCAACCGGATATTCACAGTTCATTTCATGTTTCATCTGGGAGCTTAGCTCCTTCATTAATGTCAGCAGTTCACAGAGATTTCCTGCAGGCCTCCATGTCACGTGCAGGAGGCTTACTTCCGCGTAGGCGAGCAGTTCTACTGAGGAAACCAAATCGATGAAACTTTGTGTCTGGCCTTCGGTTTAATAGCGTTTGGTTAAGCATCAATAGTGTTGTGAAAACAGTCCATCATAATCATTAATTCATTTTGACTCCATGATCGAAAACTTCGCATGGGTAACGAATGTTCAGACCTGTTGGTAAAATTAGTGAATTTTCTGAATGGAAAATTTCAAGCAATAGCTCACTCAAAGTTTCCATATGAGAGTGTAACGCACAAGAGGTTAATCGCGCCTTATTACGAACATCCTGTAGTTAACCAAAATGGAGGCCACGGTTGGAAGCAAAGGGAGCAAATGAAGAACTTCTGTCATTATTGACTACGCAAAATGAAATTGAAACATTTTCAACAAAAGTTTTTGTTCAACATAAATGATTGTCTTAAATTGCATTCAGCTTTTCAAAAATAGCTTTCCGATTTTTGATCAAACATTGATCATAACATTGTACGGCTATCAAGCAGTAATCTACCCACTTATCTGTCCAATGAAAACATTGTGATAAATTAAAAAAATTTCAACAAAATTTCAAGCTGTTTTCAGCATTCCTTTTTAAATTTCTCAACGGTATTGCATGCTTGTTGCATACCTCATTTCACAATGAACGCAGACGCTTAACATCACATTTCTTGGCTCGCTTCTCTGGCGCCTTGCTTGCACAGGACGGGGTGCTGGAACGTTACGCACAACCTAATCAGATTTGAAGTGCGGTGAACGATGTCGCATTCCGCTCCTACTTTGGCATCACAGTGCACATAAGTGCCTCGTTGATTAAACCACACAGGACCCACTAATAATTGCCATTGGATGCCTCTGTCCGTCATCATCGAACAAGGTGCTGGTCCTAAGCATCTGAACTGCTGAGCGTGGCGGCAAAAGAGCAGCATTCTCTCTTGTTTTCCCTACGCATTCCCTACTTTGGCGTTTAGGCACATACTCTAATCCGCACTCACCAGCCCACTTGGTGAACTGCAGCGGAAACTATAATTGAGAACATCCATTTGTGCTTACTGCTCACCAAAAACACCCAATTCCTTCTGCTGTACTGCTGCACTAACCTCGACTCAGGAAAGCAACAGCATAGTGCGTGATATCATGCGGGATATCGGTAACGACACAACCGGTAAATTGCACACAAGACCAGAACTGGTCAGTCTTCGCAGTGTTATCGGAGGGTTCCACTTCAACATGTACGAATGGGGAGTGACTCTATCAGTGCCCTGCAAGTGTGACACCAAGAAACAAACCCAGTTCAGATTGTTCTGTGGTGTCCCCAAACCGACTTTCAACGGGGAGGATGATCGGGAGGTCTTAGGTGATAAAATTAGTTCCTGGTTGTTAAAATCATGCTACGGTATCTAACTTCGCTTAATGCTATGATGGCGATCGATTCAAACAGAACACGAATAAGTTAATAACTATGATATGCCAAACGCACTGACAATGGTATTGGCTCAGTGAGAGATAGGCCTAAAATATGTCGGAATCAAGGTTTTTGATGTGCGTTACTAAAAAATATGTGCTTGAACACGTAAGGACAAAAATTTATCCTCCAAGTCTTGTAAGTTTTTCCAAACACTATTCCACGTCGAAACACGTTTCAAATTCCTTGTACTGTGTATTGTATTCATGAAATTACGTCTCCACAAACACGATGTAGTTGAAAAAATCAGCAATTTGTAGAAAATCGATTTCACGCAACACTACGAATCCTCAGTTTTGAAAGCCACAAGCAATGCTTATGGATGAAAACTTGGATGGCTAAATCAAACGTAAAACAAGCAAGCTCGTAATTACAAGGAGCAAGTAAAAAGACAAGCTGCGTCAACTAAAAGCTGTAAAAAACGTCGTTTCCCTATAATTGCTTCATTCAAACTGGACAGCAATCTGACGTCAATTATCGAGCAACAGACTCACATTCACGGAAACACGCAGCTTTACTTCAAAACACAGCGTTAGTAAAAATCGTAAGCAGGATTGCGTCCGTAAGTTTGACAGGCGTAATCTAGGGAGATTTTAAAATACTGTACTTGCTGAAAGCTGTGATAAATGGGAGGTATCAATATCAGCAGTTACATGGGTGGTGTAAAATGCCAAAGCAAGTCGGCAAAGCTGATTGGAGAAATTAGTGAGCAACGAATAAGATGCAAGGATTATTTCACACAAGGGAGGATCATGCCATATATTGTATTTACAAATGCCGAAAAGTACAATCAAATCATAATAAAGACAATGATGAAAATCTGTGATGCATGCAGCAACATTACGTCCCAGACGCACGTCATATCACTTGTTTATAGATCATGCTAAACAGGGTAGTGAATTTCCTCATGATTCCATTTAAGTACTGTAAAAGGCAGCACTGAACCACGTTGCAAAAACCCAATACACCTCCATTTAAAGAGGATTCAGTGGTCAACAAAAAACAGATTAGCGTTTTTTTCTATCGTGATTTGACCAACAACAAAGGTATTATAATGCACACATAAATGCAGTTACTGAAAGAACGCATCTAATTGTTATTAATCATGCAAACGTCTCCTGAAATCAACAACAGTTTCATTGAAATCCTGTAATTAGTAAAGTTCATCAATGCTTGCATAGTCTCTTCCGAAGATTCTGCGTTTCACCTTTGCACATCTGATGCGGCAAGACACACACATGACTGAAAAAAGATTATGAACTGTTAGATTTTCCCCCCAATAGGAAGCTATGTTGAAATCATTCATTATTTATTCGAAACGGCAAACGTTACCCACCCTTGCTTTAAAGTGCTTCAAAGAGTTACCAACACGAATCCTATTTCGAATGTAAATATGGACGACGTTTATTGAACCATTTCAGAAACCCTAACAACCGTCTGAAACACTTAAAATCGTGTTGGTAACTCTTTAAAGGTTGAAGATTTAGTCTTACATTATGTTTGAACCAAACGCCATGAAATCATATATATTTTGCAGAACAATCATTGCTTTTTAATGCTTTCATAAACGTTGAAACGATTTTATAAAGTTGAAGGCACAAAGTATGGAATCAAATTGTGTTATATGTTTTTAGGTTATCTCCAAAATAAAAAGCTTTACTCAAACAGGTACAAGTGATGCAACAAATAAGCCATTAAAAAACACAAACTTTGAGTAACGCAAACGTGAATCCATCTGCATGTAAACGTGAGCATGTCCCACTTCTTATCGTTGTCTCAAAACCATATCTAAACCATTTCATTTCACAAACTGTGGTTCCCATAATTAGCACAGATGAATACTCAGCAACATCTTGCTGTTACAAGCAAACTAAAAAACAGCACACAAAATGGAGTAGGACAGTAAAATTCCATATTCTGATAGAAATAGTAACATACTGTAGGAAAAATGAAAACAACTTAATTTTGACAAAGTTTTTCAGTTTTTTCTCAACAGTAGTGACAAACAACATATTTTATCAAAACTATCACAAAAGAATTAATTATTTCGAACAACTTTAAACGTCACCTATAAAACCTAACCAGTTGAAATAAAATCATAACGATGTATTTTCGTTAAAACCTTGCGTCTTTTGTTTGCGTAAACGCAATTGGTCATGCTGTGCTTGTTTGCATTTATTGCTAAAATTTAATTCAAAAGGTAATGTTTCCATAGATTTTGTGCGTTCTTCAATCACTTTATAAACTTACAATATTCGCCAATTGCAAAAACAAATAAACAAATGCTGCAGACTGTTGTAAACATCCTCAATTCAACAAATATAGTAAATTAACTAGTGCGAAAATTGCAAGAAATCATGACTTAGTCATGCAACTATTAGAAGATGACGTTTTAAATCAAAAGTACTCAAGTTTCAACTTTCAAGACTTACATTTAGCCGTTCTGCTTTTCAGAGATCTACACTTTATTTTCTTTTGATTGCACATTGGTCTACAGTTAACGCACAGTGTCTACATAAAACGTAAATATATATAAATATTCACTCATAGGTTCATGAAATCTGCTGCAATATTTTTTGCAGTAACACAACCTTTCAACCGTTGACAACTTAAAAACAATTTGCATCATTTTCGTCAAAATTCAATAATGTTTCACCCTGAATCGTTACTCCACTTTTACGAGCAACGGACACAGATGCATTGAGGTATTATTACCTCGATGTTGCTACAAATAATTTTATTATGTCTGAAGATTATCTATCATCTACTAACGTGTATCAAAGCCAAAGAACCAAAAGCGTAATTTTTACAATATTTCGATTAAATATTGAAGAAGATTGGAATATTTCAAATTAAAACTCTTTGTGGTTTTCATCATAGGTATTTACTTTGGACCCATATTTCATGCAAGGCCTTAGCAATTCCCTTCTTCCATCGCTTTCAACAATATCAGCAAACTCATCAAACCCTTGAAATTCATCCACTCGATCCTGCAAGGCTCTGATTGTATCCGACGTTTCTGAGACGCCTGTGATAAAAGAGAGAAGTCAATTTCAGTTTTCAAATGTTCCAACACAAATTTGAAAAACTACCTATTAACCTAATTTCCCTTGGAGGTAATTAAATTTTTATTACTGCAAGCAGGCTTCAAAAGTGTTTTTACGTATTGAAACGATTTTTCTGTAATGGGCGCTTGTCACCAAAAGAAGTGTGTTGTGAAGCCTTCCAAATGATTTTCTGTTTAAAGCGTGGCATTCTCCATGACGATAACAAATGTATTCTTAAACATCAAACTTAATAATCCGTAACAAGATGTAACACAAGAAATAAAAGAATTCAATTCATACCTGAGCACACATTTATGGACAAAACGAGCACAAGCAGTATGGCCAATGCAAGCTTCATTGCTGTAACATGTGGTGTGCCGTTTTGTCTACGTTTCTGCATTGCAAAATTCACTAAATGTAAAGAAAACTTATATTGGCTAGTTTAATTGGCTAGTTTGCACGCAAAACGCAACGTTTGAGGCTTTTTATACATGAACTCGTGCGGAACGATTCAAGTGGTTGCAAAGTCGATAACTGAAACAAAACTGAATGCAGTTCTTCCTTACTAACATGTGCAATTGCTTCAACTAAATGCACACACATGAGGAAATACCGAGGCTAATGGATTACCTACAAGGAAACTGATTGTGAGAACTTTTTTCTTCTCTGAGCAATCTAATTCAGCTGCATGCATGCTTCCGCGTTTTCTGACTGATTGATGTTTTAGATTTCTTCAGTGATTTTGAAAAACTTTTTTCCTCAACACCCATGTTCTCAAGCTATGATAATAATAAGATCAACGCCAGGGCCTTGCAGATTTGTGCGTCTTAATGGTTTATAGAACCACAAAAAATGCAGCAATATTTAAAATATCGATAGTTTAGTACTTTTGTGGATTCAGAAGCAAGAAATAAAACTTTTGAAAATGCCAAACGAAAGTCTCTCTTATAGCAGAAAATGTAAACAAATTTTCATATCGTCCACATGTTTTTTTGGAAATATGTACGGAATTTCCAAAATGCTCTAAACTAAAACGTAAGGACTTTTGACTTGTTGCAAACCACATACAAATACAACAAGCTGATGGTAAACGGTAAACGAATCAAAACAAGACGCTACAAGCCAGATATCCACAACAGCCTCGATATTAGTGTAAAAAGTTTTTACTTCCTAAATACCTCATTTTCAATGAGCAGCAACCTTTCGACAACAGCAAAACCTCCTAATTTCTGATCTACTCCTGGATGTTGGTGGTAGGTTTGGTAAGTATTACCGGTTGGCAACAGGAAAGCGGTATTTTGCAGCAACTGCATTTGCTTAAACCATGATCATAGGGTCTCATGATAACATGCAGAACCAGGGCTAACGCCCCCATAATTTTGAGTTGTGTAAGAGATTCACCTTTCATGCTGTTTCCAATCACGATTTAGTTTTCTTTGAAAAGACGAAATGAAAAAAAAGATGAGTTTTCGCACAGGCTTTCAAGAAAAATAGCATCGCAAACAATTTCGTTTTAAAGTAAGTCAGAGGTTAACAGAATCGACCGCAGGGATGACTCATGCATTTCCCTGGCTGCGTCGCGTGACACACGAAGGTGCGAAGAGTTGCCTGGTTGTTATGGTGACGTCACATTCTCTTGCAGCGAATCCAGTGAGATCTGATTTTGAATTGAAACAGGTTCTGCTCCTGCTTATCTATGATCTCGGTTAGGTCTAAATAGGGTGGTGGTGGCGACAGCAACTTTCATCGGTGTTGCCGAAGGAACGGTATGAAGAATCAAGATAATATATGAAGACAACGCTTGAGACTGAAAATCTCTGGCATTATCAGGCAGGATTACGAAGCTGACATGGTGTGGACGCGTTACTTTGGTCTTGAGGTTACAAACCAATGGTTGGGAACCTCCGGCCCGCGGGTCAAATGCGGCCCGCGTGAACACTGTAAATAGCACGCATCAGAAAGTTGTTTACCTATGTTACAACACAACATGGCGCCTAAACAAAACTCCGTGATAATGAAATATTTAGAGAAATATGAAAGGGAAGTCTCTTTCGCTGCTCCTATTGTTTCATCCTTATTTTGTTTAGGAATAAAAAATTTAGTTTTTAGGCTCAAAATGAAATCATTTGTTGCCGCCCGTCAGCAATATTACAAACATTCATGCGACCAGCGTAAATGGGTTTCCTCCTCTTGTTACTGGCCATTGCTAAAAACGCTTCCTAAGATTCGGTTGAGCTAATCCCTTGCAAGGAAATGTCGTTGATCTGAACAAATACAGGAATTAGTTTGACATTTCGTGAAAAAAGGCAACAGTAATAGCAACAACTAACTGGAGACCCATTTACTTTTTCTCTGGCAATTAACTTTATTTGCTTTGACCTTTCAGTCCCGCGTGCGCCACTTTTCTTGTGGAGCTTTGCAATCCTATAACTCGCCAGGCGATTCTCGCCAATCTGATATACGATCTCCCTTTAAGACCCGCAGGAGCCATTGAAATGACACTAAATTTTTTTAGTTTAGCTGATTTTTGGTTACTATTCGGGACTTTGAAGGGTCCGAACGGGTTTTTAGCGTTCCTGGTTCCAAGATTAGGGCCAAAAAAGCTTGAAATTAGGAAATCCTTTAAAAGTATTGAGAAAGGCCGAAAGCTGTTTTTCGGCCTAACTTTTGAACCAGAAACACTGGCAACTCAATCAAGGGCTCTAAAAACGCGTATTCTGCCCTAGAATCCAAAAATACTGCGAGCCAAAATATTGGCGCGTGGGATCGGAAGATGACGTCATGTAATTAACCAAAAAACATGCCCCTGTCATGATCCCATTGGCCCAAAACCATCCAACCAAATCAAAATTTTTTTTATTCCAAACTAAACAACGCCACTAGTCATTACGGCGTTTGAACAGCTCTCTACCTCAATCTGCTGCCGAGTTATGGTTGGCAAAAGTTTGCCCTGAAAGGACAAATTATGCCTTTTCTGAAAAGTTTTGAATTAGGCCGAAAACTGGGTTTTTGACCCATAGTTTTGGCTACAGATATGCTAGCATGTCAATCCAGGGCTCTAGAGACGCGCATTTTCACCTAGTTTTCAACACAATTTTGAGCCAAAAGATTCGGTCAATGGGTTGGGGCCCAGGGCCGGCCAAGGGAGGTCAACATTTCCAAAACATGCCTTCTTTGTGACGTCACCTCCAGAAATCCCCCCACCGAAAACAAAAACGATTTTTTTCGATTTTGACAACAAGACTTGCTGAATCCGTGGTTGGTTTGGATAGCTTTCTAGCTTAATCGCCTGGCGAGTTATAGGATTGCAGAGCTCTGCAAGATTTGGGGCTTTTGCGGGACTGAAAGGGTTGAAAAGCTGCAAAATTTCAACGAAACTGGGATACATCATTTTGCTGTTAATGGGAAATATGCATCTATTTTTAGAAGCTATTAGTTTAATTCTAGGCTTTGTTGCAGACAGCGCACTTTGCAAATCGGTTTCACACCCCAGATTGTTACGAGATTCTGTCTTGTTCGCTTTGTTTTTGTTTTGGCGTTTATAGTGAAATGAAAATACATTTTCGAATTATGAAACAATGCATTTAAAGCTTTTCAACAATATGTCGCTAATATACTCGCTTCCCCTTGCAAAACTTTCACGCCCCCTAGTTTTGAGAACCCAGGATCTAAATCAACAGTGTTTTGCAATTCGTTTAACTGCACAATTTGCCTATCTTGCTTTTATGCAGCCTCACTTATGGAATGGTATCAACAATGCCATATTCTTTCGTGCTAATATTGTTTCATTATTTCCTTCCCGCGTGAGAAATGCACAGCACTGCCCAGGTAATCACAAACACAATCAGTTTCACTAACACAACACGGTTGTTGACATGCCGCTTGCTGTCTGTTGTTGTTACCATTTGTTTCATTGCCTGATGGCACCCTTGAAAGGCAGTAGTAGAAATAAGAAAGCAATCAAGGAAAAATCATAACTGATGACGCAAAATTCTAGCAACGTTGCAGGCAGATTCTACAGGTGATTGCTCATGTAATGAACAGATTGCACAGAGATAAGCGCCGATAAACTACAACACCTGGTATTGCGATTACTGGGAAAATGCGGCACTTGCCTAGTTTACTTTGAAACGGTAAATGCGTTATCAGCACTGGATTTGCAATGCATATCACGAAACAGCACAAGTTTTCTGTTGTAGTAAATATTTAGGCTGTGACATAAAGTTCGCTTAAGATAACGAAATGAAAAACTGTATGTGGTTTGTAAAGACCGCAGTCAATACTCAGCTTGCTTGATATTTAGCTCGCTGAGTTGCAATAGATAAATCATTATTACATCGATAAACAGTCTAAATATTAGGTTGGTAAAGTTTGTGTGTGCGTTATCTGAACAGGTGAGAAATATATTTATGGACAGACATATCACAAGGAAAAAGTCTTAGGTTCAATACAAATGATTAGACACTGGGCTGTCGGTGTCTTGCATCTTTTGAACAGTTTCTTAACATTTTTTTTAGTTGGACTAGTGCTATTGATGAATTTTTCTTCAGATCAGAAGTCCACTGCCCAAGCACGTGAACGTGTATAAAACTTGATTGAAATTCTACCATCACCACTTCTGTTAAAGTTAAATGCATTGTGTAACAAAAATACTTTTAGGACAAGTGTGAATCGGTCATGCGATTATGAAATTGTTTTTCATGGTAGGCAGCAGAACTACCAAAAATGGGAGAAACTTCATAGCAAATGACTTTTATTCATTATTTTGTTTTTGCATTGTCGCTTTAGAAATAAACATATTTTTCATGTACATGTAACTGCACAAGCTTTGTCTGGAAACCTGATTGTCATTTTTATGTATTTACTCAGTCAACCGTGAGATTCGAGTTGTCATTTGTTACTGTAAGAGAACCATTCTACTTCCAACCAGGTCGGGAATACGTTTCAGACATTATTTTTTCTGATCTCGCAACGGATAGACACAACAGTGTCAAACACTAGCGTGCAACATGCTGTAGGGTAGCCAATATCTTTGAAATAGATTTTATAGTTGCA
>JGI24158J21664_10005685_pt1 | contig 16329 bp, 12 predicted proteins | sample Ectturendosymbi3_FD_21664 | JGI IMG/M metagenome (IMG submission 21664)
ATGACAATCTGGAAAGAGAAAAATGAATAAGGTCATCGATAAAGGTTTTAGAAGCTGCCGCTTTGTTTCAACAATTGTGAAACACCCTGTATATATGCTTGTGTGTTATTCTTGACCAATGCAGCAAGCAATGTAGTAGCAAGCTAGCAGTTGTAATCCCTGGTTTCTACCTTTTAAAAAAATTTGGATCTCAAATTTGAAAAAGTGGTTTGGTAAAGTAGGTCACTGGTGATATGTATTTCTTTTATGCATAATATTTGGGTTGTTGCAATAAAAGGTTGAGAAGCACTGATGTAAGATGAACTGGTTTGTGATGTGAACCTCGCAACCATAGTAAAACAATGCAACTGGGTCTGCTTTTACAAACACCAACCACTTGGTGTCATGTGCATAATTATTTTAAAATTGTGTCAAGCTTTGCATATTTTGTCATCAGTTACTGTTTTCTATTTTATTGCTGAAAAAAAAATTTCCTTGATATTTTCAAGAAAGTAGCCCACAGCAATGAGTACAAAGATGCAATTTCATGCTTGTTTTTATGTAAAAAATTTTACACTATTTCAACTTTAGGCTTTGTTCGAATCACATGTTTTTCTGCTCCCAATTGTAGAAAAAAGGAACAAATTGTTACAATATAACATGCTTAGTTTGCTTATTTAATATTTGTTTGAAGTGTCTAAGACAGCTATGTCCAACCTGCTACCCAAATGAAGGTTTTGTGCAGCCCAGTTTAGGTTTTTGCTGTAGTATAAGTGTCCTACATAATGACAACCTGCCCTTGTTTTGATAATCTTGAGTTTGACATTTTTGATGCAGGTGGTCCTCAGTGCCATTTTATCAAGTCTGTTACCATTGCAGTTTGGATTCGAATACTTTCAGTGCATTAGGTTAAGCTGAATTCAGTTTGCTAAGCTCAAAGTCAGCCATTCAGTATGCCGCCCTCATTAGTAAGTCATTCAATGTGCAGCGACTTAATATTTAGCCCAGTAACCCATTTGGGTTGGACATAGCTGGTCTAAGAGAACAGATGGTATGGGCAGTGTCTGTGCTTCCCACAGCAGATGCCCTCCTACTTCTATTGGAGCACCTGTTTCTGATACATTTGGTTGAAAAGAATTATCTTTTTGTATGATATACCACATCAATTCAACTTATATTCTCTTTCTTTAGCATCAGTACTTCAGTAAAGCTTTTGTTGGCAAAAGGTAGTATGTCTGGTACACCTGTGGAAAAAATAAAATCATGGGTAAAAGAAACACTTCATACTGAAGGACCTCCAGCATTTGAAGAAAATGCAGAGACCTTATCCATACTTGAACAAATGATGAAACAGCACCAAGAAAGCAAAAAATTTACTGAGCTATTTTCAAAACTAGCAGAACATGAAATCTTGGAATACTCTGTTGAAAGTTGGTTATTCCGTAATTTACATATCATTTCAGTGTTGTAATGTCTGTGAGATCACTTAACTTTTGGAAAAGTAATTTAAGTCTATTGTTTGTTAACACTTTCATTGCTGTGCCACATGGATCTACATGGTTGGTTTAGGCCACCAAAATTGCTATGCCATGTACATCAACATTTCTGGACTAAGTTTTAATCTGGGTACTGGCTGCAATCTTTTTTTCTTGTAAGTACATACATAGGTGCCAAGTTTGAAATTTCTACAGNAGTGTGGAGTCCATGACGTCACAAAATAAAATTATACGATTTTTATGTCCTCTATTCCATTCATAAATAAATTTCAGAATAATGTCTTATTACTTGTTAACAAACAACTGTTCAATCAAAAAATGAAAAGTTAGCAAGAGTGTGGCGCACTTGGCACCTATGAGTATGTAGATCTACATATGCACACTGCAAATAGAAAAAAGATGGGAGTGAGATGCATTTGTCATGATTGTGGTTGAATTTTCACAATTATGGTGTACTGTGTGTCAGTTGGTGTTTTTCTGTGGAAACCGCCCAGGAATGAGTGTTAAATAAGAATTGTATCCACTGGTGCAAAAATTAGTATTTTTGTTGCAGAGTTGTCAACAACTTTGGACATCAGGGCTGTGTTGGTATGCACCAATGCTCCCTTGCAGGTTATCTTAATGTCTACTTGCTCAGCTTTTAATATTTTCAGTACTGGGGTTTTCCCAGGAAGATGAACTGGCTGTGTTTGAGAGCTTTCAATGTTTTTGCCAGTGATTTAAATCAAAACAAGGGCTTCAGTTGTTAAATCTGCTATTTCTCTTCATATATTTTATTTATCAATGTACAAACTTTCAAGAGAGAAAGATTACAGTTGGTGTCAATCAAAATTCGATCTGTATTTGTATGTAGCCCCATATGCGTTTTGTAAAAAAACCTTTCGTACGTGTACTTAGGCTAGTACTGAATGTGTCAATGGGATGTGAATACAATTTTTATGCAATGCATTGTATCTACAGCTCTGCATCTGAAACACATTCTTTCTACTCTGTCCATGGATCCTTCAAAGGATTGTTCAGCAAAAACTTTACAGTACATCAAAGTTTTAAGCCAAGTATCACTTTGCCTTGGCAACTCTCATCCTTCCATCACCAATATGGCTATTGCAATGTCTGGTTTTGGTGAAAGGCAAGAAAAGACAAAAATGGCAAGAAAACACAGTGAGCAAATTATGCAGCAAATGCAGTCAGAATTATCAGACATACAAAGTACAAAAGCTCACTTACAGAGGTAATCCTAAAAATGTGTTCTGCTATTGTGAAAAAATTTAAATGTGGCACAAATTCTTTTCAAGAAAATTACAACCAGACATCTCTTGTTTTGATTGAATTTTTGCTGGTAATCAGCAAATGTATTGCTTTGTGTTGATTGCCAACTGTGCATTCCAAAAGAAGCAGTTCTCTCAGTGTTTACTGATGTAAATGTTTAATGACGTTGTTTGCCAAATTGCTTTCTTTTTTATGATATTTTTTTTTAATTCGCTGAACATGTTTGAAACCATTTTCCTGTCAATGAGTGGTACAGCAATGTCCTACAAATTGAGTGTAATTCTAGAACCAGCTTACCTCTTTTCCACTTTTAGCACCACTGTTTTAAATACTAAAAAATAACATAACTTATTGTGATGTGGAAAAAGTGCACAATTTCACTTAATATATACTTATTAAATATCTTTTGCTGTCCACATCTGCATAGTGCACAGATTGAGAAAAATATAGACTAAACCTACAAATTTTTTCAATAAAAAGTTCTTCAGACAGGATTTTTCTAATCTTGAGCATTCAATTGCTAACTTCATATTTCTGTTTGGCTTTTTGATTTATGTGGTGAAGTATGATAGTAGACTGTCTTGTGTCTTGCAGTTTACATTTTTGCATACAGATGTAAATGTTGCAGAAGATGCATTTTCTTTCTAAGTCAGTTTGCTGGATAGTTATAAGCTACGAGAATGGTGGTTTTCAACCTTTTTCATGCAGCAACCCAATTTAACCCAACAACCGCTTCCAAAAATTTCCAGTCAGGTATATATAATGCAATTGTGTTTTCACAATAGAATATCACAATGACTAAAAAATAAGTGACGATATCACTATGTTGAACAAAAACTCATATATCAAATTCATGCACATGGCAGCATCAGTGAGAGAGACTCGCGCTGTATGCAAATCACTCCACTGCACAACTCATTGAAAACTAGAATGACCCCAAGTTAGCTACTGCATTCAGATATCTAATTTACAAACATGGCACAATCTTACGTCACAAAGTTATTCATACGTTGTCAAACGCAACAGTACTGTAATGGTCATAGTCACACTCAAAACTTTGTAATGGTCATAACCACACTTTAAACAATTTTGCAGGAAAAAGTAGGCTATTATTTTTGCCAGGTGATCCTATTATTTTAGCTACAACAACTATTTCTGAAGTAACAACTAACGATTTTTATCAGAAGCTCTCGCGACACCTAGAAAAAAGGCAAACGACCCCCAGGTTGAAAACCACTGTACTAGGAGATAAAAATTACCAAAATTTTATGGTAGCTTTTAACTCTTCTCAGCTGCATGCTTAAGCTTGTTATTTCAGAAATGCATATGATAGAATTGCACCCCTTGATACTTGATTAAAGCTGAAGCTCTAGCAATTACAAAGTGCAGTCATTAATTAATTCAGATGAAAAAGTAAAACTAAGATAGTGAGCATGTAGATGTTTCTGTTGACAAAAATGAATGTTGCTTTGTGTCATCAATTCAACAATTTTGTGCAGTTTCTTTCGTTGATATATTTAACATTTCGTGTTGTATTGTCACTGCTTAGACAGCTAGATGAACTGGAATCAAGCTTGCCAGTCGAACGTAAGAATGTGGAATCTTTACAGCGTTCAATGCATTTCCTGACGCAGAAAAAGAAGGATTATCAGAAGCAGATTGTCGAGTTAGTACGGTTGCAATATTAAGAAAACGAATCGATGAACATAATAGCTGCTTCGTTAGATCAAAACGTTTTGCTTTTAAGCAGATGTGGTGATTGAAAGCAAAAATTGTTGGCACCGTTTGCATTTTTTTGTTAATTGGCACCCTTCGCAAGATATCTTAGCAGCAATCCATAGCTTTTTCTTAACATTTTTGTTGAAAATTTGTCACATTAAATTTAAAATCAAAGAAACTTATTTCTTTAAGCGGTAATGCATAACGCAAACAGGTATGATTGAATGAAATCCATGAGTACGTTTGTTGCAACTGTCTGTATCTTTCATCTTCATGGTATGGCTGTTGCAACTCACGCAGTTAAACAAAGGCAATTAACATGTTTTGCATTTTCAAATGGCTGATAGTGGCAGAGCGTTTTTTTTCGGCCATTTTGCATTGAATTTACTTTGCGTGTGTCAACGCGTTATATTTGTATAGGTCTATTCAGTGGCGTAGCTAGAGTGTGGGCTGCCCGGGGCGGCCCTTGAGTTTGGCGCCCACGAAACCCATAAAAATACGTGTTGCACAGTGACTGGCTCTTAAAAGCTTTGTAATATTAAATAGTTTGTGCACCATTATAATATTACAGTAATCTTGCATGCTCAAATGTGGTATGCTTGAAATACACACCAAAAAACTCAAACATTGTAAGCAACAGTTAAACAAAGCAAAAATGACATATAGGGAAAAATAGTAAAAAAAGTGTAAAAAAATTAGGACCATTTTTATTTTTGAAATGAAAACTACAATTTTCTACATAGTAGCTTATCTTGCCTATTTGTTGACAATTTCTTCAATGGCAGTCAAAAGTTATTTTATCTGTCAATTGTTGCTTTATAGACAGTGTGGCAAGATTTCTCAACTGCAAGGTGCTCATACGAGATCTAAGGACAATTCTTGATCAGTTTTAGTTTCGAAAAACTCTTCTCACAGGTAGCAACACTAACGGCAATTTGAGGAAAATCCGCAGCATTATTACTATATTTTTAACAGCGTTCCCAAGGTTGTGCTTTTGAATAAACTGCAAAAGTTCAAGAGGGGCTTCTTTTTCTACTGTGAACTGTACATCGCCAACATCGTATAACTGTGATGCAACAATAACGTTCTTCTGAATTCCACAACAGTGAGCAACAAGTGACGCAACAACTATCAATATTTCTTTTTCGGCTATTAACTGCACNCAACCTCCTGTATANCTAACTGGCCTACTTGGAGTCTGAATGCAGTACAGTGATCTAAAATTTTTATAATGACGCATCAATATCCTGAAGCAAGAAATCTTTCCCCTAAAAAACGAGGAACTCTTGGAACCCTTAACTCACGTAACCCCACTACATGTTTTCCGGGACACTAGGGTTCCGCGGAACCAATGTTGAAGATTACTGAGCTGGATTATGTTTCTACACACACACGGAAATCTATTTTGACGAGCACAAATCCAACTACACACTTACTATATCTACACAGAAATGTTTCTTAGACCCAACAAAGCGCTTTTACTCGCAGGTACAAAACTTAAGAGCACTTACAAAAGCCTAGAGCTCACCACAGCCACACGTTTGCCCACAGTCATCCACCATACTCCTAAGTTCTATAGCGTCATATAAGGACTACGATCAGACGTCAACAACGATCCAGCACTCGATCAATCAACCGTGTAGTGAATCAGTAAAATTTGACATCAAGTGAGTTGATAAGCGTGTTGCAGCTTCATGTAAAAATGCCTAATGGCATAACATCCCTGATACACGATTGTTTATTGTTTGGCTAAGATAACAATCGCTTAAATACACATGCCACAGTTTAAATTACTCAAAATCAAAAACGTCCTTCAACTGTGTGTAATGTCCCGACATTAAAACCACTTTTATTTCAATACAGCCTGTACAGGTTTATAGCCTACAGCATAGCCCAAGGTGCCGCCAGGGGCGGATCGCCATCCTTTAGCTACGCCACTGGGTCTCTTTCGTTTTTGGTAGTACAGAAAAGCAGTAACTTGGACCAATCGCACTGACATTACTTCCAAAAATAAATCTTGAGACCAGATGTTTAAAGTCTAGTCAAGTGATGTGAATCATGATCGTATGCTCAACTGCAGAAAGCTTGAAGTGTTGTAACCACAATTTCCTGAGAGGACGCTACTTGAAAACACAATTATAATGTACAGTATTAACGTGTCGATATAGAAAAAGTGCATCTTTTTAAAACGCTACAATTTTCCATCACTTTAAGAATTTGGGATCTGAAAATTAGTCTCGTTCTATCTTTCTTTAACATTCTGTGTTTGAGTCATTCCTGGTTTTGTCTACTCTATATTGTGCAGCAGTTTATATTGATTTCGAAATATTTGGTTAAATGTTTTGTTTGGACTGCTTAGCAGACCATTGAATTCTTGTGCAACACGTAATGACAAGTTTGTGTTGCAGATGTGAAAAAGTTTTGAAAGAGTCTGGTTTTACCAACGATATTTCGCATGGTGAACTGGTAAAACTTGGACAAGAAGCTCAGAAACTTGAAGAAACGATAAAGCCTTTCAAACTTCACTTGGACTCGTACAAAGTTCTTCCCCCAGTACGTTTATCTGCGGTTAACCTTTTCCTTAGTACTCAGCAATTTGCAGTGATAAAGCAAATTTAATGCATGCGATCACCGGCACATTTCATTTCTACTTGGACTTCGATTTTTGTCAATCACATACTTGGTAAGATACCTGTATCTTAGGTCATGCTTACACTTTTTGATGATTTTGTAAAATAGAATGTGACATTCGCTGCCTGACTCCCTCAATAACTCATACATTTTAAATTACAAATAAATTTAAAAATTACTGTGTGATCTTTTCTCTGAATTCAACATGTTTGGAAATNAGATTTAACTTAATNGGGCCAAGCATAATCATTTTTCAATGTTATTACAAAAAAACGGAACTTGAAGACAACTGCGGCTGTAGGAATATGCTGCTTCTAACAAGGTTCTCAGACGAACGTAAGTAGCTAAGATACCGCGTGTAGGTAACCCTTGACAAAATTGCTATCCACTGCCTGCCCTTGTTCTTCAAATGTGGCATCCCGTAAACATTTTTGAAAACGGCATGCTTGTCGTAGTTACGCTTGCAGTGATCGACTATTGCTCCGCTGGAAACCACCTGCGACCAGTGATAAAACAACGTCAGTGAAACTCACCAGCATTAGTAACTTTTTGACGCGAGTAGTGTCATGTATAGCGGCTGGGACAGACCGGGGAAGCCAGATGCTGTAACACCGCTACTGTAACAACTGCCGAGCTGACATGGCATGAACTAAGCTTAGTCTGACCTCTCCCCTTCCACCAGTCTGGCAAGTGGCACTGGTCTTTCTCCCTGCCAGAAGCTCGAGTTCCCACCTGCGTAGCTCGCTGCATTGAAAAGGTACACACTCCTTCACCACCACAAAGCGTCAGTGAAAGAGTCTGTTTTTAGTGGTAGAGGCACAGGTAGGTTGCCAAGGCAGCCTTCTTTCGTCCCAGTCATCTCGCCCCTGCGCTCCACTGGGTCCTGACGTGGGCGAGGCCCAGAGGGGGGCATTTGCCCTGCACTCTCGTTCGGAGTAACTGGCGTTATTACTATTTCTGCACTGGCGCCTGGCACCCCAACTTTTTCTCGTGGTATTGCTCTTCAGACGTTGTGGTCCTTATTCTCCCATTGTTTAAACCGCAAGAGTGTGCTAAGGATCTTGGATTTTCTTCTCGGTCTACAAACACCTTAAGAATAGCTTGTTGGAACATTCACGTCTTGAAAACTTTAAATATTCACTCCGACGTTCTTCCAACATGTGCCAGGAAAACAGCAATGATTGATCAGGATCCCTCATGTCTGAAAAGAGATCTGGCTGCTCTCAGTGAAACACACACTACAAGCTTTAGTTCTATCCGGGAGAATAACTATACGTTTTGTGGAGTGGTATGGTGGCCCTTTCGCCCCATATGAAATGTCGTTTGGAACTGAGATGTACGCCATTGATGTCCTACTAAGGCTAGTGCTGAATGTTTGCTTTATCAACCTAACCAAATTACTAAACGCTGTACAGCACTCCAGGGAAACTTAAACTGACAGAGAGTTTAGAAACGAGCAGCTTAAGTCAAGTCATTGTAATTAATTCGTATGTGAGTTCTCACTACTACATCACAAAATCGCCTACCAGTAACCGGTTAGAAGGGCACGAACTCCATAAACAGCAGATTTTAACTTAATGATATGACTTTATTTTTCAGAAAATATGACTTTACATGTCCAAACAAAAATGACTGAGCTAATACATACAACTGCTGTGCAAAGAACCATTTCCAGCGAAAATAGGCATAAGAGATGGTAGCCCCATGGTTTGTTGAAGCGCCTCTAAAATAAACGGTTCAAAACATAAGCAAAGCATATAGTTTGGTTTGAAGAAAATTGAAAACATGCGTGGACGTTAGTTTATTCCTTTGGGGCAGCAAGAAGTGTTAATTTTTAGACAGTGCATTACATTACATCCATATACGTTGGTTCACCTACGTCGTTGCCAACATTGAAGTTCAATTTGCAGGATGCGGCTTAGACCTATCGATACAGTAGTTTCACCTGATATCTTGAGATTGTTTTTCTGGTTTCCTTATTCAGTTAGGTTGAAAATATGCAAAATATGACTTTATGACCTAACATGGAAAATGTGACTTTTTTATAACTTTAACTCTTGTTATAGACTTCATAGGGGACTGCGATTTTTGTTTTAAAATCCGTTTCATAGCTTCCTGAAGTACAGAAGAAAATGACTTAGGACTTAAATGGCCGTACAAATAAGTTCAGTCTGTAATTCCTTAACCCAACTGACAGATTAGTTAACCACAATTACGTTGTTGAAGTTTAACAGTTAACAATTCGTTAACTCATTAAGCGAAACTGGTGGGTATTAATTAATAAGCCCAGAAATTGAAAGGAAATGTANAAAATTATTGATGTACCGTAATTTAGAGTTCCCAGCACGGNAAGCGCAAGCCTGTTATTTCTCTTAAGCAGCTCCAGATCTTGTTAGTTGNTTTGTCGCTATCCTTAAAAGAGAAACCTGAGACATCTGCTTGGTTAGTCTNTTGTTTTATGTAGGTCAGTCTTTTTTGCAGTCTGCCACACAATCCCTGAGAGGTAAGCGCATTCTTTCTTGAGCGCATGAGGAGACCTATAAGTGAAACCTCTTATATTGCTAAGATAGAGCATAAGTCGTACGGACGTACTTACCAGCGACAGACCTTGTTGAAAAAAGGCGTTGGCTATGCTCAGTGTTTGGTTCGACTATCGGGTTACCAAATACGTTTGTATTCTGTTCCGACTAGTAATGCCTATAGAAAAAGCTTGAGCTTGTTTCTCTGCAACGAAACGGTCCCATCTTGGGATGATAGTAAATGCTGACACCCGCTGTGTATTCCTTTCGTCCAATCCTGTTTCGTGATGTTGTCTTGGTTGCTGCCACTACAGAAAATATCGCTTCACAAAGATGTTTCTTTGTTTTATAATTTATTCTATCTATGCCGACCGGTAACAAATGCCTCGCGGCCCAGTATGGTCCCGCGGACAGGTGGCTTCCAACCCATAGTCTAAACCAGGTTTCTCAAACTATGGGTCGCGACCGCATTTGGGGTCGTGAAATGTAATTTTGAGGTCGCCAAACAAATTGGCTTGATAAATCAGATCTAAAAGTTTCTGTACACTTTACAAGAAAATGAAAATTAGGCCTGCAATGAATCTATTTCTATTGCATTTTTTGTGGCAATACCGTGCTTCATGCTGTCAGTTGTTTACTAGGATGTTTGCCTGAGCTATCAAATGACAAAATCAACCAAGCACAACAAGTTATGCGTTGTTGTAGCGTCATGATTGTTTTAACGTACTGACTAATATTGTCCTCATTGCATTCATTCCGATACGAAACCATGCTTGTTTAGAACTCTAGGTCTAGTCTAGGGGTCAAGCTAACTGCTTTGACCGAGCAGTTTTTGACTGAAGTTAAAAGCTTCATACACAGTTTCAAAGTACTTTGGACTTTGAATCAGGAAAAGTTGGAACCACAAACCGTACACAATGGAAATATTTCAGGACACACACCTGCAATTCTAGGCCGAGGATGAGTTTGCCGAGTTCTTAAAAGACAAAAGTTTGCAACTGGAATTCTCAAAACAGAGTTTATGTCATTTTTGGATAAGAACAAGAAATGAATGCCCAGCCATTTCTGATCTAGCCATTCATAAACTATTAGCCTTTTGCACAACATATTTGTGTGAAGCGGCATTCTCAGAATTGATAACCATCAGGTCGAAAATACGATCTTTTTTGAAACATGTCGAGAATGTCCTTCGTCCTGCGTTGTCTGGCATCAATTATGAATGGTTGATCTGTGCAAAAATCAAGTGCATCCACCCCATGAGTTGTGCTTGATAACTTCTGTAAGTTGGATTCCTTTTTTTGTTAATTTTTTTCGCCGTACTGCTTCCATTACGTGGTAGTTTTATTACTGTATAGTTACTTCCGTGGATTGTCTGCATTTTTATGATTTCACCACAGCAAAAATGCCTCTTGAGATTTGTAATGGGACGTTTACACGTATCATTATCATCTAGGTCTCAAGACAATCCATTAAAGGGGGTCACATAGAAAAATCATTTTAAAAATGGGGTCTCAGAACCAAAAAGTTTGACAAAGCCTAACTCTAACGATGAACCCAGCATACGCAAAGGCATGGCGTCAGAAGGGAGGGCAGGGAAGACCAAGGCTCCCCTGGATTTTGAAAATGTCAGCAAAAAGCGTTGTTTTCTTAGTTTCGAGTGGGAAAAAACAAATGCCACCACTATTGGCCCCTCTTAAAAAATTTTAGAAAAATCCCTTAGTGCCCCTCCCACCCTGGAAAAAAATGCTTCCGACGCCCATGTGCATAGGAAAGCCATTCACTATGTTTGGCAGACTCCGTTCTCGACTTCAGAGTAACCATTATCTCACACTGATAGTGAAATTGCGCGTCTCTCCAGCGTGTGTGCTATCAACCCTAATTCATGGCAGCGACGCCTGGACTACATACCGGCAACAACCCCGCTTGGAAACATTTCATCTCAGGTGCCTGCTCCATCTTGAGTGTTTCCTATCTTGCAACGACCAGGATGTCGATGTTAACTTCTGGTTATTTATTTTGAGAGGTTTGATTTATTGAACTTGCGGTCCCTCACCTCTCTTTATCCATTGTGTATTTTACTGAATAATTCGATATAACCGTCTGTGCTGGTTGGGACATCTCTTGCGTATAATTAAGGGATGTCTTCCCAAAGAGATACTTCTCGGTCAGCTAGCAAACGCCACAACACCTGTCGGACGCCCTTGTCTACGTTACAAAGATGTTCTAAAGCGCGATCTCTGTTTTTGAAATACCGCACTCGGGCTGCAAATGACAGTTTGCGTTCAGACTGGAGAGACACTCTGAACCGTGGACAAGCGCATCCATTGCACATCTGCATGGAGAGGAGTAGTCCGCACCGGCTCCATCGTTGGAAACGATAGGATAGCCGTGATCATGGGCGTCGAAAGAAGGATTTTGAAATTTGATATTTTCCTATTAAATTTCTAGCAAAAAAGTGTTATTCTCTTAGTTTTGAGTGGATGAACTGAAGTTTAACCACTGGTGCACCCCTGAAATAAATCCTTATTGTTACCCCTGGAAAAATCCACTATTGCCCCCACCAGGAAGAATCCTCCCGGCGGCCATGGCCGCAGTACTGTATCAATAATATTAGACAGTGTAAGATCAAATTATTGCCTTCCGTTTCAATTTGTATGACATCAGTAAAATACAAAATGGGTAAATAATAAAAATGTGCCGTCCATCCTGAGCAACATGTCAAACTGCTGACTAACCTATTTTTCAACCATTTTTTAGAAAAGATAGTTTTACGGCTCTTTTTTTCATTATCACCATTCAGTGGTTTTCTCTATATTTTCTGACTGCTAACAGACGGTGGTAAGTCGAGAGTCTCAAAAAGCGCACTTGAAATGTTCATGTTCAATTTCAGAACTTGGACCACGCCAAGTTGAAATTAAATGAAAAACTGGCCGAAGTGAAAAGCGTCGAAGAGGAAGTGCAAGACTCTCTGCGACATCTTACGTTAACACCGTGATTGTCCATCTGCATGGATATGCGTATATCGCGTTGTTTGGAAATGGTTAGAAACGCTAGAAGCAGAAACCGCAAATGGAGTATAGGAAACAACTTGATTTTTACTGTCAGGTTGAAGCGACATCTCAAGTATGTCGCAACTAAAAGAAGTTACATGGATCAGGAGAAGTCTAAGTTGCTGCTTACGTGTTATGCAAACCCCTCTCTGGATATTGAAGCTGAATCACATTTCCGACGATGCTTGCTTTCGTTGGATTAACTGAGTTACGTTCTTCTGTGAACATTTTTGCATCCCGCCACGTGCTAAATGGACCCACAAAACGCACAACAGCTGCAGCACCACTTTCAGATCATCATTGTTGGCCCAATTTCTGTTACATTCAAGAAAGCGCTGGGGTTGATTTTGTTGAAACATCTGATCTTGTCGTTTCCTAACCTTCCATCATCTTCAACTCTGCCGAAGCTGCACTCATATGGCCTAACAATGTTTGTTATACGATGGGGGTAAACATTAAAACCTCTAATTTCGCTGTAAGCAGGGCTGCAACCAGCTGATATTTTCGGACTCTCTGCCACATGTAACGCAGAGTGCCTGGCTGTAAGCATTCGAGGAATCAGCCGAATGGGTTCTGCTTTCATCTTTTTGCGATGTTTCAAACTTACACATATAATATATTTTTGGCTCAGATTCAGGGTCCATATCACGGGGATAATCGAAGAACACATGTTACAGAGCACGTGTTAGAATTAGATGACAAATACCAACGGCACAGGGAGATGCCACACACTGAAACAGCACATCAGCTATAACTGCATTCATTCCTTATAAAATAGGAATCCGACAGTGGGAGAAAAATAAAATGTAAGGGGGTTCTCAGCGGCGCACAAAATTATGAAAATTGTTTTGGCCAAAATTTAAAATGTATTTGCGAGATATTTAGCTTGAGGCTGACAACCGCCCGCAATCACTAAATGTAAAGCAAGATTTGACGGTTGGTGTTTTACTAGATTTATATAATCATTTCATTACGTTTTTGTCTTACACGCATCCACGACATGGCGGGAATGGCAGAGGAGTCACAAGAAAATGCGAAAATCATGAGGCGCCACGAAACACACACGTTTAGATTGCTACGCATCGTCAACAATACTAAAGAAAAACAGACACCAAGACAACGCACCAACAACCACTGCAATTAGTCACCGTCATACAAAAGCGTTAAATAATAGACGGAAAATGAAGATTTGTAAAAATCATCAAACCTTTGAAGTGATCGAATGAAAAAATCAGATAAAGATGTGCATTATTGAACAAAACCTTACACATTGCTTCTAAACAAGGCATGATGGGCGAACACTTACATTTGTGGGTATGTAGCAGATGAGCATGGACTTGGATTTTAATTCAAATCCTGCCGCATTGTTGCGTTTGATAGATTTGGATTTTATAATTTCAGTTTAACATTGAGTTGATGTTGATATGAAATTCAGACGTAGACGGTCCAGGGATTTGTGTGAGAATCGTGTTGTTCATTGCCTATTTGTCTAATTGTTTCTTTTGGTTTATTTGAGGTGGTGCGTGTTTCGCTTATTACAAGATAGTCATAAATCAGTCGTTCTCAATCTTTTTTCGCCCATGGACCATCCTTTTTAAAAGTATCCGATAGGCAACTTTGCTGTGCTCACACCTCGTGAACAACTAGTGGAAGCTTGCACATAGGTCGGTGAACGTTATATCAGAGGTTTATGGAGCTCTCTGTCGATAGGTGGACCGCCTGGACCCCGTTGGGAATCACTGTCATAAATTAACACAGGGTTTAAAAGTCAGCTTTTGAGGATCAGTCAGAGAAAAATTTAGTGTGAATATCACAATAAACGACTTTGTTGGGAATATCTGCTGAGCAAGTTTTATGCCTGCTGTTACATCTTGCTAACAAGTACACGCCCAAAACACCGATACACACATACCTATCTGTGGCGCGGCTTTGCTAGTTTATGTGCGACTGGTGCCGAAACCTCACTGTTTTTAACTGCATGGCAGTGCATTGGAAAGTCCTTGCTAGTACTCACGCTGCACATGGTTATTACACATGTGATAGTAGTTTAATAACACTGCTATTGTTACATCACAAAGTGTTCGTAATCTACCACAAAAACGGATTAGTCGTAGTCACTGATCTTTTGGCAGATGGTTCGTTTAAAAAACTTGCTTTCTAGTAAGAATAGTTTGACGAAAATAGTTGGCTATCAACAGCCTACTTGTCTCTTTGTCAGGATAGGATTCGTCGTTGGAACCATTTCGCTTTCATGTGAATTGTTTTCACTTTCGTGCAGTTGTATTCGTTCATGTGGGGCCGGCACCGGCACAACTGTGTACGGGAAATGGTGTTTCGTTTTACATGTGTAGAGTGTAGTGCTGTGGAAGGTGCATGTTTAGCACAGAATATCTGACATAGCAGTGCAAGTGTGCGATTGCATCTAGTGGTTCTTAGGTGTCTCTAGTGAAAAATAACGCTAGGTAATATTTGTATACATTTTTTATCTATTTAATCTAGGCTGGTGGTTGCAATGCAGGGTAGCTGCAGTCAGGCGCGCAACCAGGGGGGCATTTGCCCCCACAAATTTTCAAAACATTGCATAGCAATTTTGACATTTGCAGAAACTTACAAAGAATAAAGATGAAATTTTGTATTGTAATCATTTTTGAGAAGTGTTATTGGAATTTTTCTTTGTCCTACTGGCAAATTGTCTCCTTACAAGATTTATCTTGAGACAACGTTATCTGATCGAAATTTTTTAATGACTGGTTGTTAACCACAAATATGCAGGAAGTGTCCAAACTTGGGAGATAGTTTAAAATGTTCGTATTTCTAAGGCATTTTTTATCTATTTGTTCGTGTACTATTTTTTCTTAGACAGGCCTCGATTTGCCCTCATGTAACTTCATAACATTAGGGTACTGTTGAACCGTGCAAATTGCTGAAACTTTCAAAGTGATTAGAGAAATCTTGACATAACAGTTAGTGCCACGTCAAACCGCTTGTTCTACGACCTTTTGATTATTTTTGCTAGAGGCAAAACGGACGTAGTACATTTCGTTAAAAAATGTTGTTTAGCTGCATTTTCGGTTCGAAACGTGATAGTTTTTAACTGAATTTAGCGTGAGGACTGTTTCACGTTATTGTGTCTTTCTGGGTTGATCCCAGTACCACGGCTTGGGAAAAAGCTTTAGTGAAGTGTCATATGAGTGATAGTCAAGTGTTAAACGCACCTACCTACTTGACCACTTTGGCTCCAAATGATGCTGTACAAGACCCTAACTTTTGCAACCAGTGCAAGTTCACAGCCTTAACGGTGCTTTTTAAAAAAAATCACAACTCATGGACGCCAGAAAAAGCCGTTTTGCCCCAAACACACCTGATCTGTTATGCGCCAAATACACAAGACACCTTATGTGATTTTTTTTTGGCCGAAATGGTTGCAATCAAAGATATGCTCACCCTTGAAATAGGCTATCCGTCAAGTTCAGGATCTTCATTTGTTATAGAAATTCAAACACATGCCAGAAGAATAGAGCTAGAACGAATTTGCTAAACAAGGCGAAACTTAGGCAAGATTAATACTGTAGTAGCTTATACATCTGTCACACTAAAGCCATGACTACACTAGTTGAGTACGGAACCAGGTGTTTGTATGAGGATACTAATTTTTACTCTGTCCTG
>JGI24158J21664_10005686_pt1 | contig 16328 bp, 8 predicted proteins | sample Ectturendosymbi3_FD_21664 | JGI IMG/M metagenome (IMG submission 21664)
GCCCAACCTCTGCTGTTTGTTTTAAGCTTTGTTGATTGAAATGTGTTCTATTGCTGTGTACTTACAGCGCAAACATGACTTGACTTGACTTGACTTGACTTTCATAGAGGTATATCTAACAAGCCACGTAGTTTTATGCTGTGTGAAAAGAACCCTGCATAAGTGTAGCTTGATTAAGCTATTCACTCAGGCACGTTGGTCACACTCACAATCTCACACTATAATGGATTTTTCAAACGTATGGATGCACTGCTACAAATTCACTCATACTTCTTTTCACACAGTATGAAACAACGTCTCTTAGGGGGCCATGCCCCCCAAAAAATTTTTAGAAAAAGTAGTCATTTTTCGCTTTGAGAGGCGGTATCCCCAAAAATATATTGTTGCTCGCCTAAAATCAAACATTTTGGCCCCTCCAAATTTTTTGGTCCCCCAAAAAAATTTGGGCTGGCTACGCCACTGAGTCACTGTATCGCTGTATCACCTGTCAAAGATGTCTAAGGTCAACAGTCACATGCGGAAAAGCCCATTAACTATCGTAAATCGCAACTAAGTGAACCTTTGAAGATTCATTGCCATGTTATTGTTACGCAACAAAGAGCAACAGCACAACAATGCGCTCGCAAGTGTCGTAACGTTTCGAGTCTGCAGACGAAGAAGTGGATACGAGTGAACTGCAAGCTCATCACTGCATCACACTAGAACAGTGAATCTGAGGAGCTTTGGCTTTGCAGCAAGATTTTTGAGGAAATCTCCTGCTTGAAATTGCTTTCATCTTTTTGCGACGATTCGAGTTGGGCTTATCATTCAGCAGTAATGGCCACAGCAGTGACGCACACAAGCGAATCATGTCGAAACTTATTTGCACAAGAAAACTAGTTTCGTGTATTAATAGGCCTACATCTTCAGTTCTGGTACTTGTGCTGTGTGAGTGCCATGCCGGTAAATAAAATGTTGTTGCAAGAATTAAATCAAATTAGTCGGAATCGAGATGCCGACTTCAGATTTTCTAGAAAATTTTGGTTCTTAGTCCAATTGCCGGGGGAAATGCCCGATTCGCCCCTCCTGCGGATGCCCATGAAAGTAACCCTCCGTATCTCTGAAAAACAAAATGTCATTGAAAAAATTTCAAGTGATCTGTGAACCCTAGTCAGCAACCACGAGCTTTAGCACGCAAATAGTAACGTTTTCGTGACATTTGTGCAACAGGCGTGATGCACGAGTAGAGAGTCATACACCCATGCCAAAAGAACGGTTGCTAGGAAAAGTTACCAGCGAAATGAAATATATTAGCATTGAACAAAACCGAAAATACTTATAGGCTATTCAGTAACGATTACTAAAACTGTCAGACAGTCGAACTTATAGAGAAATCAGTTGCTGTTGGGGGCCCTCGATACTTAACGCAACATAGGAAAATAATATAGAGTTGTATCCGTGTATCGCTTCTGAATCACAAAAATTTTTCAAACGAGTATTTTATTTGAAACAAATAAATTTCATCACGGGGGGCCCGGGGCATTTGCCCCCGTTGCCCCCCCCCCCTTAATCGGACCCTGCTTACGACCCAATAGCGGACTTTCGCAGAAGCAAAACGAATTTGTTGATGTATTTACTATGGTACATCAGACTAGTAACTGCCATATCCAGGCAGTTATGAAAAATCTTAAGTTCATAATTTTAGATTACTTGGCTGCGAAGAAATCTGGGATATTGGACTGACACAGAGATTTCTGCCATTCGGTCACTCTGTTTGGAAGGTAATGCCCTCCAGACATTTTACCGAGTACAATACACTCAGGGATAATGCTCTACACCAATGGCACAGCCAGCCCAAAATATTTTGGGAGGCCAAAATGCTTGATTTTAGGCGAATAACACTGTTTTGTTTGGAAAAACGCCTCTCAAAGCAAAAAATGACTGTATTTTCCTAATATTTGGGGGGGCATAGCCCCTTTGGCCCCCTGGCTACGTCTGTGCTCTACACACGCACACTCAACACTGACCAAAAGGCTGAAACCGTGGTGCGGCGGCGTGCCTTGAGCGTTATGTTCAACGTTATATGCCGTGCCCGTGTGTGACGTAATAATCGTCTCTGCGATTAGTCGGATGTTGCGCTCAGTTGCGGCCATTGTTATCAAAATTCTAAACATGCGTTGGTGATCGTGAGCACGCTTGTGCTGGGTCTGAAAGCTGCTGAATCTTTCCCAGAGACCAGTCAGTGCACGTAAGAACACATCAGCGTGGACGTGCACAAAAACCGGATTATGAGATGGGAAAAGAGAAATTTTATCCTGTATTGGTGAAGTTCCGGATTAAAAAATCCGGATAAAGCGACGATTTTTATGAAGAAAAACGTAAGAAATCATCCGTACCACCAGTTTTATCCGATTGTGGCGAAGATCTGGACTAGCCGCGGTTGACTGTAGTTAAACTTTAAACGAGAAATCAAGTATAGCTTATTCAAGTTAGTGGTTAAATCAGTCGACTCTAAACCAAACATAATATTGAATAGACTTTGCATAGTAACTGATTTTGACAAATGCAGTATAGGTATGCTCCTGCTCAAGTTTTGAATATGGTTACTTGGGAATACAGGGCTATCAAGAGCGAGAATCAAATCCGACACTTGGTTTTCTTTGCCTGAAAAGATAGAAAGTTCTTATATGCTACAGACTAACAGTTAAACGCAGGTCCGTAGCCACCAGCCACGGGGAGCATTCGGGGACAGTGGTCCCCAAATATTTTTGTGCTCCCCCAAAGTGTGTGGTGCCCAGAAAAATGTGTTTTAAACATATAATAAACACAAAATCTTTCCCCCCTAAAAATGTATTTTTACCCAAGCATACTTTATAACCTGTCTACGGGCCTGGACCAACGCATGACCGCAACCAGGTGATATTTGCAGGGGGAAGAATGATTGCAACTTGTTGTTGCGATATTTTCGAAGGAGGAGCAAAATGGTTGTCACTTGTTGCGCCTAACAAAATAAACATGGTTTTGAAATTTTGGGGGTGGGGGGTAATTGTCCGGTTGTCCACCCCCTGGTTTCGGGCCTGGACTGACAACTACCTTGCAAACGCCATTTGTGATTTTTGTAAAAGTTTTGTTTAGAAAACTAAAGCTTCATTTTACGTTGCTATAAATACACTTTTCAACATGGCATAGTTGAAAAGTTGTTACACTCGCTCAATTTGCAGAAATATAATAAAATTTCGTAATTTTTCAACAATGTTATCGACTCTTCCTGGGCCAAGATTTCACCTTAAGACGATACATTTTTATAGTTTGGTTTTCTATATTTGTCTTAGAAAGAGTGGGACCATTGGGTCTACACTGACTGCTCCTATGCAGCCTATATGCGTGCCACCACAAAAATTGCAACTGCGTTTCAAAACGGAAAGTTGGCAGGAGAGATGTGGAACAGCAAGGAGGCAATTGATAAGTAGGCAATTTATTTTACCACCATAAGAAAATAATACACTTTCCTCCAAGCACGGAGGAATCAACATTTACACCAATACTGTAACCATAGCACTGATTGCCATCATGAGGAAAATTCTGTTCGTATCTTGCAATAAAGCTGCTATCCACATTTGCAAACCTTGGAACTCTACATGTCAGGGTCTGTTGGGAGATACTACTGTTTTAAGAACAAAAGCATAAATTTCAACATCTCAAATTTTTGTACATAATTTTAATTGGACGCATACATTTGCTTTTACTTGCGCTACTTGTGAAGGAAAAGTGAGAGTGGTTGGAAACCTTTTTGTGTTAAAAAAGATGAATGCGTTCATAATTTTTTTCTGGTAGTAATAATCTTTTTTGTTTTTTTAATGTTATGCTCTTTTTTCCAGCAAATCTTTCAAATTTGATAACAACCTTTTTCGTTTCGTTCAAGTAAATGATTAAAACTTTGATTTAACACTAATCTGCAGTAAATCGTTGAAATTTTTACTACTAAGACAAAACTTCTTGCAAACAATAAAGTTGAGGCGAAAACCTCAAAATAACTTTTCGTGAGTAGGAAAAAGCATTCAATCGGTTTGACACAGTGGCAGTAATTTGCGTGTGCAGTGGTTTAGTTTCGTGTTTTCGTTTCATTTGAAATGGAACGCTATGTTAGTTCCCAAATTCACACTGATCGGAGATTCCCGCGCTGAGCTTGATCACGTGCAAACAAAGCCGATTTACTTTAATTAGAATCACATTTGTAGATTGATCTTATATTGCACTAAGATCTAATAAATATAGTCACATGCTATGTTTGAACTTTTCTTCCTATCACCGAAGAAATGTTCGTGGTTTGAATCGTGTTGCGCCCATTGATATCAAGCAAGTTTAAAGACCCTCTCAGAAAAGCAATCGAGTATTTGTGAAACACAAGTAGTAAGGGAGTAAGTCAATGCTACTGAAGGTCCGGAAGAGATATTTACCGTAAAACGAAAGCACCGACTTGCATAGTGTTTGATATAATAGTTTTGTCTAAAGCAGTGGTTCCCAACCTTCTTTAATGCATTCCTCCTTTTGCTCATTTTGGAACTTCTCATTCCTCCCCTATTACACGGAGTTTACGAGAATTTGATCTGTCGATAAATATTCTTTCTCGCCTGCCGTTTACCTGTCATGATGTAGCTTGTTCTTCGAGTTCGTACGCTTGTATGGATTACAAATGAAAAATCGTCTCAATTGACGACAATAACTTGATCAAAAACTGGGACAAGAACTATTTGTTGTCAAATAATGGGGTTAACGTTTGTCAACGAAAACGTGTGTTAGTCCACTAAATAACTTACAAATATAAAGTGATATAAATAATTGAAAGAGGCAGTGTCAACTTAAAAAAGAAGCACAACACTTACTGTACAAAGAATAGGTAACTAAAATATAAAGTGGAAATTCCTCCCCTGAACTCATGAAATTCCTCCCTGGGGAGGAATTCCTCCCCGGTTGGGAACCACTGGTCTAAAGTGTTAGCTAGAATGGGTGGCTAACGCGATAGAAATATTTACAATGGGCAAACAACGGATTTTAAAAACAGAATTAAATATCATGGAAAGTTCATTTTTTCTTACGTAAAGCAGCAATATGAATTTTACTGTATTCAAAAGCATAATTAATTTGCAGATAACAAAGGTGATTTCTTGTAACAGTTACCAATACACTGTACAGATAAACTTAAAACTTTTGATTGATGGATAGATCTTTTTTGTTAAGTTGCTTCTTCAGTACTTTTACCGTTTGACAGTAGCCCAGGTATTACGTTTTGCATGTTAAATTGACCGATCCACCCTTCAGTATTAAAGTTCAGAAAAGGCTGACGATCAACACAGCACAGTAGAAATGGTTTCAACTTCAAATTCCACTTTCACTCTAACGTACAGTCTAGTATATGTGACTTCCTATCGAAAGAGCAGCTATGAAAACTATTTGCATAGATTTGGGCTGTGGGTTTAATTGAATTTGGCAGAGTCATAGTGGAAAGCAAAGATTTCAATGAAAAGGTCAGAAAGACCAGTGACAATAGTGCAAAACAAAGCCTTTTCCATGTTGTAGGCCCAATTTAAAGACTAAAATTTAATTCATTCTTTCAGTTTCATACCTGCTTTTCATCTGGAGAGGGTCACAGGGCCAGCGGCCTAGTTAGAGGACTCGAAATAGCTAGTGGCCCAAAATTTACATTTTCAAACAGAAATAACAGAAATAAAAAAACAATTTTAAAAACATGCATTTTCTAAACATTTTTAAGTGTTAGTATTTTGAGTCTGTTGAAGATTCCCATGCTCTATTTTCATCAGTGGGACGACCCCACCTGCGTAGTAGGGTGCGGAAAGTTTTAGCAGGTATGTCGTGAGATTTCATGGTTTTGATTCACGCCTTGTACCTTGGGGTGAAGGAATTATTAAAATGTCTCTTCGTTATTAAAATAGTAAAATCATCCGTGAAGAAATTAGCATTAAGAAGCAATTCAAGGCAATTGCTTGCAATCGCTACATTATGTATTCAACCCACAATTTTCTCTTGTTGTTCAAATGGGTGTCCGCAAAGGGAAAAACGGACACTTGCCCCCCCTTGGGAAATTGAGTGTCTTACATTGAGTGTAAGAGCTAAAATTTCTAGAAAACGTAAAGTCAGCAGCTTAATTCCGATTATTTCATTCAATTCTTGCAATGATAGTATATTTGCCGGTATGACACTCACATTGCACAAGAGCCAGGTTCACTGTTCTGTTGTCATGCAGTGCTGGGCTTGAAGTTCACTCACATCCGCTCCTTTGCCTGCAAAGGCAACTTGGGAACAGACTGTTCCACTGTTATTCTTTATTGCGTAACAATAACATGGCAGCAAATCTTCAAATGTTCACTTCAATTTACGGTAGTAGGCGTTTGACGGCACGTGACCAGGGCAGTGGTTCTTAAACTGGGTTCGATAGAGTCATTTCAGGGGTTCGACGAAGGTCGTCTGATTTCAGTAACCCATTTTTACTTCCTGTTGTATTGGGCAATAATGGGGTTCGACAAAAGCTTGGAAAATTACGTAAGGGTTCGGCGTGCTTGTAAAGTTTAAGAACCACTGGGCCAGGGGGAAGATATCAGGGGTTAAGAACGAGGTAATCACCTTGCCCCCCCCCGCCATTTTCCAAATATGCCGTAGGGCCCCCTTTGAGAGTTTCACACTTATTTTTGGACTGTTTCGTTAAAAAGCTCATGAACCACTCCAGAGCCACATTTATAATAATCTCTGAAGCAAGTCAAATGTTTTCCAAATTAAGGCAAAAATTATGTGCAAATGTGCCAAAGAGGGGCACTTTTTGTGTGACGTCATCAGCGATCATTCATGCCTGAAATGAATTACTGAAAACATTGAAATGCGAAAACGCATCGGTACTCGTTGTTATTTTATGACAGATGTTTGTCAACGATTGGTGCCAATTTACAAAAACAACTTAAATAGATTTTGCGATTTTGATTCATCATATACCTAAAAAGTATTCATAACTTCCACCGCATTTTTGCTTTGCATTGAAAATACAATTTGAAATATGAAATGCTCACAACAAACACCCGTTTCAAGGCAGTGAAAGATTTTTCGACCCTCTGTTGAACAATATGGCAGTTCTGCAAGGTCTCCCATAAACTCTCCTCAGCTACTACAAGATTTGTTTTGCATCAGGGCATCAGTGAACAACGGAACAACGCGTGTTGGGTGTAATTACACAAAGTTGGGATGAAACAAGCTTGTCTCATCGGCAAGGTCATGCACTCGGGAAAAAAATTGGAGATGATTTACCTTATAATGAAAAACTATAAATGCAGTAAAATAGTTGGGGACCCTTTTATCTCAGAACCCACTTTAAAATGCAGTTGGAATTTGGAGTCCCCAAACCACCTCTTTCCGCCGCCCATGCAGCAGAAAGCCTGCTGTTCAAAGGTACGTGCGCGCAGGCCGGTAACCAGCTTGTCACACCAGGAGGGGCGAAGAGTTTTCCGAGAGGGGGCCGAAATTTTTTTGAACTATGTCCAATATTTTAAAATTATGTCCAACACATTTTTCCAGGACGGGCGAAAAATGTTCTAGGGAGGGCTTCGCCCCCCCGCGCCCCTCTTGGTTACGGGCCTGCGTGCTCGTGCAATAGGATGTTCAGTCTTTCTCGGGACTTTCGCCAGCACTTGTACAACCACAGGATGGTGCTTGTGAGCTGGAGTAAGTTCCACTGAAAAAAAACACCAAATTCGTGAGGCTGTCTGAACTCGACGTACGGCAAGTCGAGCAATTAATCACCCTGAATGTTCGCTCAGCTACGTACAAGGATTTTCCGGAGTTGACTGACGAAGTTGGAGAACAAAATATTTCTATAATGTTGACTTGCGTTACTGTTTTTTATTACTGTGTTTTCGTAAAACTGCGACTCTATGCGGCGCAAAGGGTTTTCTTCACATTCGTTCATTGAGTATTAATTTGCCGTCATTCAATGTGTTAATTTGCCGTCACTCAATGTGTATCCCAACCACAGCAATCCGCGCGAGATTATAGTTTTTGAACCCTTGCGAAACACCTTGCCCAAAACAACTGCAACATTGGGTTGATTTTCACGTCACTGAGCAAAATGGCCGATAAAGATCACTTGTACGTCAGCATCTAACTGCGTAGCCTGTTCAATTCATATCAGTGGAACACAGAAAAATTTTCCTAGATTTTTGTTTACTTTTAGGGTTTTGAACTATCAACCGACAGAGGTGAACTTTGCGGTCATTCGGACGGAATGTGCAGAACGTTGGTTGCGACAGGATCCGCATCGACTTCCCATTAGGCATTGTGACATCAGTGCCATTGAACTGTAGAACAAAGATCTTCTCTTCCAATCGGGAATGCCACAGCTTGCGCTTTTGATTCGACGCTAACTGTCCGTATCTGAAGCGCGCTTTTTCGCAGAAGACCCAATCGTGCTAGAAAGCCAGCAGCAATTAATCAGTGCAGTTCGCTGACTGGCGTTTCCGCCGTGTTCTGCAGCTCCAAAACAGATTGTGTGGCGGGTGAAAGCGCAGTCGGGCAATGTCGTTGACAACTGTGCTACTTGATCAGAGCAGCTTCAGAGCGAGTTGCGATCACATTTGCGAAGATGCAGTCAGATTTCTGAAAAGCTGAGTTCGTTCTGAAAAAATCAGAGAACACAGATATTTGTTGTTAAGCTGCCATGTCCTCCCTTAAATGCTTTGTTTAGGTGCTCAAATCAATTAAACACGTGACGTGTTGCAGTGCGTAAAAATGGTTGGAAAACAAAAATTTATCTTTTTATCAGTACTGACTTACATAGCGTTGCAATAATTCTCTATCAGTCCCTGTGTTTTTGTGCACCAGGACAATAATTGCTGCTGTGTTTAGGCGAGGCAAGCCTGTGCAGGACAATGTTGGAAAACAGAGTTGCTTGTCTTAATTTCTTGAGTGAAATAGCAATTTAACCAGGGAAGCCCTTCGAAAGAAACGATTTGCTCGTTCAGTTTGCGCAATTGAATAATCTTCTGCTGCCGACAAGATCTTGCTTTAGGGATTTTACCAAACATGAGAGTGCATTTCAAGTTTTTATTTTAAGAATTAGTTACCAGAATATAAATTAAACCTGTATTGCGTTTCCAAACTCATGTAGAGATTTATGATTCATGATCCAACGAAACATCATCACATGTTAAACTTACAGCAACATGAACTTTTAAAAGAAATCACGCCCTCACCTTACCGAGTGCTTCCATTTCTGGCCAATCAATGTGATGAAAAAGCAAAGTATTACCATTTCATAAGTTTAGGGTGAAAAGGGCGGAAATCAAGAAATGACAAGTGCGCATTTATCAACGTATGATCTTTCCGCGTTGATGCAGAAATAACTTTGGAGACAAAAGACAGCAACAGATCAACAAGAGCAGCGTTTATATGAAAATTGCGCATTTGTGATTTTCTGATGCTTTTTTAATTCTTTGCAGTAATCATGTCAGCTTTTCTTGCAGTTTTCTTACTTGATTTGCTGTAGAACTGCTTTGCAAAACTGTTGGCTAGAATTTTATTCCTATCCTTTTAAGCACTCTACTGGTAAAGTTTTTGGATTCAGCTTTAACTTAAACGAATTCAGATACCCTGTGGGGCTACAACCGTAGACGCTAAAACGCACCTTCTTTTTACTATTTATTCCATCCGATGAGCTTGCATTCTCCAAGCAGTGATTTCCAAGTTTGGGGCGCTCGACCCACAGTAGGGCAATGTGATGTTTTTGGCCGGCGCCAACAAAAAAGTAGTTTTACGTCCAAATCGCAACTTCAACTGGTTCCACCTCAGTCTCGAGCACGCCTCAGTCTGTAACGCAGTGTTAATGCTTGTGCAGAGGCGGGCGGGGTTTACGAGAGAAATGTGCATATCCCGTATGTTGAGACAAAGCGTTAACAGTAAAACAATAAGAAAAGCTGAAGTTTAAGGACGAATAGGAAACACATTGCTGCCCGAATAGTTTAATCAGACTCAGCTAAGAGATCTTTCGATATTACCGCAACTTTCCTCGACATTATTTAAAGTAAAGTCGACCTTTAAAGCAAACTAAAGTAAGAAATGACAAGAAACTTGGATGCAAGAAACGAAGCGCTTGTAAGACTTCCGTCTGAACCTTAACCAAAAACCGTTCGACCTGTCGCCGAGTTTTGTCCGTGACTGCTCCAATTTTTCACTTTGCTGTTGGATTCGAATGGTGACAGAAACAAAACTCTCGTTAAAAAAAAATCGAGATTACAGTGCTACATTCTTTGAACACCAACAACAATAACATACGTTGCCTGCAAAAAGGTGAGCACGAAAAACCTGAAACAGTTTTCACACGCGCCAAGATAGAGGTTTCCGCACAAACATATGGCCCTTGCTCGAAGGTAACATCGCACGATCAAGCACAGGATGTTGTGGTTTGATTTTGTTAGCGCAAACATTACACAGTTTCATTGAAGTTAAAGCGCTGGGACACCGACAAACCTTGTTGAACATGTCTCGTTGGGTACTCCTCGACAGTTTCATAATTTTCTATCATGGTTTAGAGTTGATGGCCAAATTATCGGGAATTTGATAAACTTTAATTTCTGAAAGGGGTTGCTGTCGGCTGGATGATCAGCACAGTAACGCAGAAGTGCTGGGTCGCAACCGGTATATATCGTGGTTTTCCCAGTTCCGCAAAGAGCTGAGCATGACGGTGAATGTGTAAACCCATCAAAAATGAAGCTCAGCCCGGGTTTCTACAACCTTTTTGCATCAAAGCAGACAATTGTTTCTTTGCAGCAGTTCGTATTTTGAAAAAGCGTATTTTCTAATTTCCGTGAAGGCCAGCCACTTGAGAGGTCAGATGTGGTAGAGAAACTTTCACGCAGGGCCGCGCAGCATGTTTCGGTGGGAGGGAGCAATTGCGCGGCTGCCCCTTTCCCTTGCAGGCCTGCCTTCACGTGTCGTGCAGAAGTCTTCAAGTGTGGTGTAGAAACCTTCAAAGCGCACCGGCCTGCTGCGCGTGATGGAGAAGACCTCTTGGCGGAACGCCGCTGCGAAACAAAAAGACCATGGCAGACACAACCGCGAAAACTATAAAACAGCAGGAAACAGTCAGTTCATGCACACAAAACACACACTAGTAGAATGTAAAATTTATGCTGCACTTAGCAGTATACACAAGTCAAACCAAAACTAATGGTTCATTGCACATAGTCAGAGACTGGCATGCAAATCCGAGTTGCACTGTAAATCCACAACCCTTGCTATTACACAGCTTTAACATCATGAAAACGGACAGCTGGGAAAACCGACTCGCTTCACAGACTGCGTATTAAGTGTTGCAAAATAGTAACGCGAAGCATGCAGGAGCAGGGCCGTGGCAATGATCAAACATGCCGCGCGGTGTAAAAAGATTCTGCATCGCGTTGTGTCATCTCACCCAGGCGGTGAACGGGAAGGGGATATGACGTGATTAAAAGTGCTATATGTTATCGCAGTGGTATCCGGACAGGGTTCATAGTAGAATTTAGGGGTCGAGACGAACTCTCAGCAAGCGGCCCGTATATTTTGCATTTGCTATACAGAAACTTTATTCGGTGAAACCAAGTTAAATTATCATTTTGTCGGGGGATTTGCCTCTGTGTGAAAGTCCATTTTACATTATAAATTGTTTAAGGTCTTTTGATTTTACACTGTTTTTTTTGTACACATTGAAGTTATTGAAAGTGCCCACTTTTAGCACATTTGCACATGACTTTTGCTCTCGAATGATTCATACGCTTTTTAACAAAATAATGCAAATGCAAAAACTAAGTGCGAAACTCTCAAAGGGGGCCGTCCCACGGCGTCTCTGGAAAAGGGGAAACCCGAGGCGACCGCCTAGTTAGCCTCTCTTCACATTCGTGTTTGCATCCGGATGGCTTGCGATGAACGGACCAACCTTGAAAAATCATTAAGTTTTCAAAGAGTGACCATTCAGCACGAGGTGTGGAAAAAAAGGCAGGTGGGTGCAAGGGTGTAAAACAGAAAGCAACAGTGATCAATGACACAGCATCGCGACGGGATGGGTCGAGGGGCGACAAAAACGTTTGATGACAATCCTAACTTGGTGCCGGGCCGAGTGAGTGAACAGTCAGCGCAGTGCGCTCGGTTCAAAAATCGAAGCCAGTGCAGTGCGCTCGGTTCAAAAATCAACTTCCGGCCGACTCAGGCAGCAACAAACGAGTAGAGTTGGACTGGCACCAAGTTGAAGCAAACGTTAAAGCAACAAAAGATCCAGAAGTAGAAAATGCAAAATATCTGTTTTGTTTACGAACGAAAGCATCGGACGCGTACAAATGTGATTCCGCTGACACGATGGCGGAAAAAGCAAGGGCAACAGCCCCGGGGGTCCAAGGCAGGGGGAATGCAAAGAGTCAAAATACAAAAAATAGGTTTTATTGAAGTGCAGTTACTAGATGGCTTCTTATTATGGTAAAGTTGCTGCCCTGACCTTATGTCTCTTTCCCCTTTATAGGCTGGCCAATTCTTGCTTACCTATTGTTAATCAGCGACTTGTAGTCTTCAAAATATTTCTCGATTCTCTCAAGATCCTGGGTTCTAGACTGGGGATCGTGAAAGGTCAGCAATGGGGACGCGAGTATGGCAACGAAACATTGTAAGTTCTAGCTGAATAAAAACAGTTACTTCTTCACCTGATTTCACTGAAAGATATCCTTAGCAATTTGTTTGTAGTTCAGAAAAATATAATGGGCAACAATCAAGGCCGTAGGCAAGGGGGGGTTGGGGTTAAACCCCCCCTTGAGCTTGATATTTTACAAAAACTTTGTTATATGGCGAGTGTATAGGGCTTGATTTTTTACAAAAATAAGGGGAGTGCGTGTAGAAGAATATGCCTATTACGTCAACAAACTTCGCTTGAAAACATGAATATGACGTCAAATGGGGACGTCACAAACAGCACACACCAAATACAAATGACCACCATATGCCACTGAATGAAAACATCCCCCATGAAAATTTTCTGCGTACGACACTGGCAACAATGCATAAAACTGCGTGGTAGTACGACTTCAAGTTTCCTGTCTGCTATATCCTATGTCTCACAAGTGCTATCTTTTATTGGTGGACCTATCCGATACTTATTTGCATGCATAAATGCAATATTTAATTCCTCAATGCATACCCGTTATTAGAAAAAAATTGTTTGTAAACGTATGCCTCAGTGACACACAAAAGCAAAAATACTATTTGAAGTAATAACACTAGTTTTTATGTATTTCCATTGCCTATAATTCTCGCATTCCCCAATACTAAAATTTGGTAGGGGGACATACAATCAAGCATTTGCTCCGGGTATCACCAGACCTCTGCACGCTCCTGCATGAGCTAATCAATATATCATTGAAAATACATTTTCAAAATGTCATCAAAACTACAAGCAAATTGCCATGAGTTAAAATTATATTTCCTTCTGCAGGGCGCCGCAAGCTTAACAGATTGGAAAACACTGGTTTATACCAAATAAATGGCCTCACAGGCTTTCTCGGCGTTAGTAGATGTTTGCGGTTTAAATATTAAAATGTTTTTCCGCAAGGAGAACATTACTTCTTTGAGGCAAACCATGTGGGGCTAAGACCAAAAGCCTGTCATGAAGTAAAAGTGATTTTTTGGATGAGAACGTTTTTCCTCAATTATTGCGCAGAGCGTTTTGTTGATAACACCAAGTACAGAGCATTTTCATAAAAAGCGACAAGTTTTTTCTGAAGCACTCTCAAATTTTCATTAAAATTTGTTTTGTAGTTGTAATTTTTTGCAAACTGGAATACCTTCAGATGTAACCGAAAACAGTACTTTTGCTGATTTGCCCAATCACATTCATAACACACAAAATAGCAAATAAGGCTTGGTTTTTCCTAAGGTCTGACTCAGGTCTATATTTATGATAGTTGTTGCTAAGTAACCACCACGTGAGATTTTATATTGGTGCATAACATTCTATTTGCCATTCCAATGTTTTAGTCCAACCAGAAAAATTTAAAATATGCCTATTGACATAGTTTGTCCTGCTAAATATCTTGTGTAAGAGCCAGTTCGATTCTACGAGTTACGGTTGACCGGAAACCATGGGCGTCCGCAGGTGGGGCAAATCGGGCATTTGCCCCACCTGGAAATTGGGACTAAGAATAAAAAATTTCTAAAAAACCTGAAGTTAGCAGCTAAGTTCTGATTGAATTGATTTAATTGTTTCGATCACAATTTATTTCGCATTATGACACTGACGTTGCGCAAGAGCCACGTTCACTATTCTGGTGTCATGCAGTGATGAGCTTGCAGTTCGCTCGTGTGCGCTCCTTTGCCTGCGAAGGCAGGTTCTGAAACATGCTAACGGATTGTTCCATTGTTGGTGTTTATTGCGTAACAATGACACGGCAATAAATCTTCAAACGTTTAAGTTACGGTTGTAGGTGTTTTTCCACATGTAACCAGGACTCGCACTGCGTTTTTTTCGACCCACATCTGCTTTTTTAGTGGACCTGGGTGTATATAGGTTTAATTATGGAAAAGCGCGTTAAATTTAATTGAGTTAAAAATTCTTGTTTGTTGAATTGATAAATTCAGCAACAACTTCAGTGTGTTCAATAATATAATGATAACTTTATATTCAACTGCTAATGTTTCCGTTGCAGAAGAATATTTGGAACAGGAAGTATAATTAAATTAGCATGGGCGTCCGCAAGGGGGCAAACGACATTTGCCCACCCCTCGGGAAATTGCAATTAAGGACCAAAATTTTCTAGAAAACCTTTAGTCAGCCGCTTAATTCCGATTAATTGAATTAAAAATTCTTGCAGTGACAGTTTGTTTTCCGGTATGACACTCACACTGCACAAGATCCAGGTTCACAGTTATGGTGTCATGCAATGATGGGCTTGCGGTCCACTTATGCCTCCTCCTTTGCCTGCAAAGGCACGTTGCGAAACTTGCGAGCAGATTGTTCTGCTGTTGGTCTTTATTGTGTAACAATAGTATGGCAACAAATCTTCAAAGGTTCACTTCACGTTACGGTAGCAGGCGTTTTGTTGCACTGTTGAACGCAGACTTGGCAGGTGATGCAGTGAGACGGGAGTGCTGATAGCGGTAAGCCACGTACATTTATACTGTGCGAAAAGAAGCATGAGTGAGTCCGTAGCAATGCTTCCATAAGTTTGAAAAATCAATTGCTGGTGCAGGTGTGACCGATGTGCCTGAGTGTCAAACTACCCTTACGCAGGCTTCTTTTAAACGCAGTATAAAACTACGCGACTTGCTAGAATACGTCTATGCAGGCTTGTGGGAATACGTCTTAAGCGGTTTGGTTCTGACATCTGAGTGAATACTGAGTGCAAAGCTGTACTTGGTGTAGCGAGTTTTCNTAATTCATATGCTGAATTTGTAAAGCTTGCGTGGTGTTCTAATTCTAGTGAGTTGTCCGTAGTCGTGTCAACNTACAGTTCTACTTCTCCCGTTGTTCACAGTTAAATAATTAGCAAAGACAACCAACGCTTTATTGATTGCTTTGGACGAGATCACAGACGTTTGCAGCTCTTGTTTCTAAGTGACGCAAAGTCTCGCAACCAGGGGGGAGGTCAACCGGGATATTGCCCTCACCCCGAAATTTTCAAAGACATGTTCGGTTGTTAGGTACAGCATCAAGCTACAATCATTTTGCGTACCCTCGAAAATTTAATTTGGGTGTGGCTCTGCTTGCTAAGTAAAATAAGGCCATCATTTGTGGTTTCGTTGAAGAGCGTGGCAATGCTTACTTAAAAGATGTACCCTGCGTTGAAAATCTGCAGATAATGTACGGTGCAAATTGCAGGTTATCACAATATACCTTGCTATTGCTGCCAACGAAGCGCATTTTTTGTGACTGTTACAGTAACGTGAAGCATTTTCGTTGCGGTGTAGAAAGGGTAAAGCGTGGTGTGAACGTCCATTTACATTGCATCGCCAGCAACTTGAAAATGATAAGCAAAATTTCGACGTTGCCCCCCCTGGAAATATTTCTGCGGAAGCCCATTCCGGAAACGTTAGTTACTCTTAAGGTTTAGCGGAGCAAAATGCATTTTCATGGGAGCAAGATTATTGTTTTTATTATGTGTTCAACGAAGAAATTTTGGGGCACAACAAAATTTGGGGGGCACCAAAATTTGGGGGCACTGCTCCCGAATACCCCCCCGGCTACGGTCCTGCTCTTACGATACGCCGCGCCGTCAGCAAGGTAGCGTGGTTGCATGATGTTTGGATTAGGTGTGGTTGCCAATAAGCATGTTATGAAT
>JGI24158J21664_10005687_pt1 | contig 16328 bp, 13 predicted proteins | sample Ectturendosymbi3_FD_21664 | JGI IMG/M metagenome (IMG submission 21664)
TATGTGTTCGACTTAAAGAGTGATATGTACGTGCGACCAATGCGATTCACCGTTTTGTGCACTCCATCTGACAGCTCTGATAAAACCCGATTGAGGGGTTCTACTATATTGCTTTGCTTGTTTTTACCATAGTCTGGAAGAAGTGCAACCAAGCTAAATTGCAGTACCATGTCCAACAACAAAATTAAGTTTATTAATTTCTAAACCATTCGTCGGGATAAAGCAAGGCGTGATTCGTGTTGCTTTTAAAACCCTTCTGAAAAAAAAGGTTGGGAATCTGTATTTACAACTTCACTTCCGCATCGGCCCGACGATTATATTGGTTTTACATTAAGTTGTCCCCCCCACATTTTACAACAAAATTGCGCCCATGTAGCTTGAGAGTTGAATTAATCAAAGCAGGGCCAGAGTAGTACCACAACAAAGGTCCTTTTGGCAACACCATCAGTTGATGATAGCACGAAGAAATTTCGAAGAGGTCTTTCTAAAGAAATGGTTCTACAAAGCACTTAAGAATGGGGATAGAATTTTGAGATCTTAATTATTATACCCAAAATTGGAGTGTGGGTTGTATTGTTTTTACTGTAAGTTGTTTCGATTTGGTAATGATCATTCTTTATTTGTTGCAAAAATGTCGATAACGTTTTTGAATTTGTATGGCTTGGGACTAGGGTAGCCTACTGCATTTCTTGTCTATTGACAAAAGCACGAAAATAATTTCTTTTCTGCAAAACGATTCGTACTACAGTTGTTGTGGTCAAGTATATCGGTCAATTGTCTAAATGTAGGTTAATTATTGTTGCTGATTTTCTTCCCACACTTGCTATTTGCATTTCACCTTCGTTAATTTCTTTTTTTTTGGTTTGCATTTCGGTTTCCCGTCATTCATTTTGAAAATATTTTTTGGCTGTTAATCGTCTTGGGAGTTGAGTAATGGTGACTTCACTCATACCAACTCCTGCCCACTACAAATCTTGTGTTTGTTCGAAAATACTAATTGTTGAGTAAATGCTAAATTCGTTGTTTTTTACGTTCATGTTTATTAATTTGTTGTTATCTTATAATCTTTTTTTAGTTTGGAAACAGTTCAACATAAGGTTTTCTGTTTATAATAGTTGTTACCTGTTCAAATACTCTGCTGATATGATCACCTTGTAGCTGGTAGCAGCTGCAGTAGTTCTTTGCGCCCGGCGGCATGGTGTTCGGGGAGTTTAAGCAGTTGACAATGTACGCTAAATTTGGCGAAAGTTCTTGCGAAAAGGTCTTCAAAAATAAAAGATCACACCATGGTTGACTAAGCATTATGACATCATAAATATAACATCACTGCCCTCGCTAGGGGGCGGCATTTTCTGCTAGGGCCAGGGGCGGCAGATTGTGCTCCTACGCCACTGCTAACAACTCAACATTTTTTTTAATTTGGGAGGGCAATTGCTTTTGTGCGCACCCCCTGGTTGTGGGCCTGGTGTAAACTGTAGAGCTTCCAGTCCACTACTATAGTTAACAGACCTGCTTTGTTATGTCTATTTTGGTATCTTGTCACGCAAAGACGGAGTTGCTGAATAAATCCTGTTGGAAGAATGAATTAAAAAACCTAATGAGTTTGAAAATCAACCAGTATTGCGAATATTAAAAACAAAAACCCTAAAGAATTATCTGGATTGTGTCACTGGCTTGCCACTTCTTAACCGTCCCTCATCCTTCTTGCAACGTTACATTTCCTAATCTCAATATTTTGCTAAGCTGCATTGCTTTCAAACGTTTTTTTCGTTCTAAACCAAAACACTTAACTTATAATTTGTTACAGCAAATAGCAGATAAATACGCGGGTAAAGTTAGCAACAGGCTCTGTTGATTTCACAAATCCTTTTTATAAATTTTTCACCCGTGGCCCAGTGTACCCCAGTAAAGTTCCGATCAGAGCCCTGGACTCCACCTTAGTCTAAAGTATCCTGCAAAATTAGCAACAGTACAACAATTAAGTCTTAAATATGAGGTTGCAGCGGGACGGCAACTTTCAGCATTATGAACAATTCAGAATTTAAGCAAGTAATCCTCAAAGTAAGGACGTTTCGGATGCATGCCAAATGTACTCTAAGACGCAAGCTCTTCCCAGGCCCGTAACCAGGGGGGGTCAGGGGGGCGAAGCCCCCACTAGAAAATTATCCCCCTCCCTGGAAAAATGTGTTGGACATGCTTTTAAAACTACTGGACATATTTTAAAGATTTGTCCCCCTCTCAAAAAACCTTCGTCCTCCCTGGTGTTCCAAGCTGGTTACGGGCCTGGCTCTTCCTAAGCGCGGTCCCCGAGCACATGCTACTACAATACGTTTGTTTCGTGAAATAAAAAACGCCCATTTTCAGATGGTTGTTAGCTATTTTTTCACGAAGCACTTTTTGACTGAAAGGCGTAAAACCTAAAGACATTTTTAGGACTTTGGAATTTATGATAATGCCTCATATGTTCTCCCGTTACGCTCGAAAACAGAGGACAGAGGGAATGAATGCTCCAAAATTGTGCATGCAGGGGCACAATGAGGTTAGATGGCGCCCGGGGCAAGAAGCAAGTTTGGCGCCCCATGTTCGAACCTGAGATCGTTCCGAAGCAAATGTGCTGTATTGAAGAAAGTACTTGTGACATTGTTGGGACTTTTCGGAGCCCCCGCAGTGATTCGGCGCGCGGGAAATTGTGCCCCCCCTTTTCGCCCTCGTTACGCCCCTGTGTGCATGGCACGGACATGTGCTCGCCGAAATCTTCCATGTGACATCATCGAACATATCTTTAAAACATGCTAACGCGTAACTGCCGAGGACCGATTAAATACAATCAGTTGTTTTGGTGCGGCTTCGATCCAAACCCCATGCTTCAATGTTTTCAAAACTACCACGTTTCAACATTGCTAAAATTAAAATATTTCAATATTTTGCGACAAACTACACATTGGTACACATCTGACTGGAAAGTATATGACAAAGGAGGCAAACGCTTGCATCAGGCATCATCTTCAGCATCATCTTCAGCACGTGCTGACAGTTTTCAACATACTTGAATGGAGCGGTTTTATATCGTCATTGACTTTGTTACGTAGTCACCTCGCTGTCGTTTCATGTTGGACACGAAAAATTGTACGCGCTGAGTGGCAAGGAATCAATAAAATCCTCTTACTGTGCAAGGACATAAAAGTAAAATTATTGAGGGGAAACGTTATTAACTTCAAAGCTTTGAAAATTACGAAATAACGTAGAATATGGGATATCAAATTTTACAAAACGTATAATGAAAAAACGCAGCTGCTCAATGGCCTCTGGTTCACTCCATCTGTGTTAATTTCTCAACTTCAAAGAGTTTACGCTGAATTCATTATACAAGTTTGATTAAAAAGGTAATTGATTTGGTCAGCGATCATGCTTAAAAATGCCACCGAGCTTTCCCGTAACATGGCTACGAAGCTTCTCCAGGGCAAATCACAAATAGGAATGACGTCACCAAAAGGCTTTATTTTGCTTAGGTTTTAGTTTTACTCTATCCGTCATTTGCGTAGATGAATGTCCGAGGGCTAAAGACACTTGCATTGACTTTTTCACATAACTGCAGTTTCGTCAAAACTTTTATACTTCCATCGCTGATTGTTGCTGTCACGCAAATATGAAAACATTTAACACGTTGGCGTCCGACATGATCGGGATTGTTCTGGCAGATGGTGATAGTCCTGCTCAAACATTTCACTGTTCATAGCTAGCGTTTCGCAATATGAGCAATTGTCACGTGTTGTGCCGTAATGACGGACTTTTGCACCATATCGCAATAACGTAAGTTAGCAGTGGTTAATGTTGAACTTAATTTGAAATTTCAGAAAGTCCGACAACTTCATAGACATTGGAAGTTAAATTTAACGCTCAATGAAATTTCGTGTGTCCATTTTATTTCGTACATCGACTGAAACGCTATAGCGCAAGATGCGCTGCAGAAAGAAAAATATGAATTGAAACATGTAAAAGACATGGTGCAGTGATATTTTTGCTTAATGCGATGTTTCTCACAAAGCATTGATAAACAGTTCAAAGGTATTTTCTTGTCTTCTCAAGTTTGATGCCCATAGCGTCAACACTAGGAAAACGTCAACGCTCATAATCGCGGGCAACTCTTTTTGAACTAAATTTCGCCATAATCGCTTTTTCGTTTTGTTTTTGTTTTTTTATTTTTTAGGAGGCAAACCATGCACGTGCAAAATGTTGTCGCTTTGTGAAATGCAGTAGGTTTGATCTAACTAACCCAATAAAAAGGAAGCACAGCCGACACATGAGGCGTTGTTTTTTACAATAGTCCAAGTGCCAATGACATCTACCAAATTTTTAACTCCTTTTACTCTCGTAGTACACAGTTACCAGTCCACACCCACGCACATGTCCCACTTCGGTTGTGCGTGTGCGGCATAATCATTAACCACCACGAGAGGACGAGCGCCCTGACAAATTCCAAAGCGAAATTCGAGCAAAGGTTAAGGATACTGAGCTTGCCTAATAGAGCATTTTTCTATCTCTCAGAGAACGCCAATGAAACGCGTAGCCAATACGTTTGAGCCCGGATTAGCTGCAGGGGTTGCCAGAGTGGAGAAATATTCCCCACCTGGCTATCGGTTCCTTATAACTAGACCAGTGGTTCTCAACCTTTCATGGCTTGTGGACCCCTTCCAAAGACTCTCCACACTTGTGGCCTCCTGCTCATCAATAAAAATAACTAACTGTGTTTTCAATGTGTTTCCATCTGTTATTGCATTCGCCACGTTTAATAATAAGAAAAAAAGCCAACAAGGAAGGTCTATGAGGTCATAATGAAAACTACAAATTTAAGTTTAACTGGCGAATAATTAACATTGTTACACTTGGGTTTTGCAATATCGCGGCAGAGCTATATAATAAAGGTCTCTGCTCGTGGCACCCAGAGAACCGCTCCGTGGCCCCCAACGGTGGCCGAGGGCCCCGGTTGATAAACCCTGGCCTAGATTGACTGCCTTGCATAGCTGAAGAGCGCAGCTAAGTCACTATTTGATCCTTAGCGGGCCGGATTAAGGCTTACCTGTACCCTAAGGACTGGCCGGTCTTAGTATACCCCCTCTTTTCTACACTGGTCCTGTCCAGTTGTTGACCTGTCTAACCAAAGATGTAATAGACTTACAGTAGCAGTGCAAATACATGTACTCGAGTATTTCACAATTTGAATGTATCAAAGTTCCACCCTTGATGAACTGAAAAACATTTTTCTACATTTCATTTTCAAAAATCACTGATAACATGCTTGAAGCTACTTTCTCAGAATATTTGCTTCAGTTCTTAATCCAAGCAGCGAGTCGAGTCTTTTGTGAAGCATAACTGATCTTATGGGCTTTTCAACACCCTTCAATTGTGAGAATGCAACGTCATAATGAAAATCTGGCCTTGCGACAACAACACTGCCCGCTTCCGATACAAGAAGTAGATATAACTCTCTAGTTGTTTCTGAAGACTGACAAACACTTTGAACTGGATTAACTTTCTCTGCAGTTCGTAAGAAGAAATCTGTCAATGGTCTTGTCATGGATTCAACGTGCAGATTCTTTTGCTCATTCTCGTTCGCACGTTTTCTCTTCTGCGTACCACTCAACAGCATACGGCAGTGGTTCCCAGGCACCCTAGGGTGCCATTAACAATACCCAGGGGTGCCGCGAGCTAATACGTTTTGCAATATATCATCGAAAAATAAATTTAAAAAATGTCGCCAAACCTCAAACAAAATTGCTATGGGTTCGCCACTAGATACCACAAACTATATTTCTCGTTTGTGGGGTGCCGCAAGCCTAAAAAGTTTGGGAACCATTGGTATACGGTATACGGTTTATTTTCATATTCACATGGGCTGAATATAAATACAGGCAGAGAGGGTCAAAGAAATACTATCATGACCACAGTTATATTTAAATGCATATGGCACTTCTATGACATTAGCATATGCTATGACATTAGCGAATGCAATGACACACCAAACCATTTCAGGACCGCAAAGCCACTATAATGGCTCGGACTTTGTTCAGTCATAACTTGCCACCCGATAGAGCTAGAGAGCTGTTCAACCCCTCTAAAAAGCGGAAAGGCTACTAGCTTCGATTTAAAAAATCTGGGAAATTTTGGGTTTGGACGATTTTTTGGGTAATGTCATAAGTGGGTGGGGGTCAAAGGATTTTTGGATGGCGTCATCGGGGCTCTGGGAGGATGATAGATGCCTTCACGTGGCCCTCCCCATTGAGGCATTTATTGAAATGCTTACTAAATCTGTCGCTTCGAGAGCAACCACTGCTACACGTGCTGGGTGTGTTCAACGTGGGATGGGTAGGAATACGCCCTTCTCAATGCGCGGCAGCAGAAATCCTGCCGAAGATGACCCACGACCCAGCATACTCTTGAACACTGAGGGGCTCACTGCAAGCAAGATCACCGTTGCTGAACAGCTAGCCTATAAAAAAGGCATTCATCATCGTCCTACATGAGACCCACTGCACAATTGCAGACACGCTAGTGATTCCCAACCATGGGTGGCGGAACCTTATTCAAAGTGGGGGGGCACACTTAAAAGTGCACGTCAAAATAACTGTAGGAAATTCTTGTGGCTTGAATTAGCAACTGTGACGTCATAATCATTGAAATGTGACGTCATCATCTATACACCATATAAAGGTCAAAATTACACTATTATAGACAAAATTACACCACTATGAAAACGTATCGGTGAACTACCTGAAATTCGAAAAGGCTGTTACAAGGGCGACCCAGGTCAACAGCGTCACTCGGGCTTATACGATTTATTCTGACTGAATAAAACCGTTCAACGCTTGAGTCCTGAAATTTCCATTTGCTCTCATTTTGGCTGGCATTATTGTTGCTCTGTGACGTTAGTTACGTAACAATGAATGAGAAGTTCTCATGATAACTTCTCCATTGTTAAGAAATGTACGTCGCAGAGCAATGATAACGCCAGTAAGTCCTCTGCTTACTAGGCTTATTCATATTAGTCCGAGTTGCTAGACAATTTATCATTCGTTTGAAATTATTCTCGGAACTGTCCACTGGATTGGACTTCAAATCCAGTGTTCCACACAAATCCACTGCTTCAAAAAACACTCAGTCCGATATGAATTATGTTTCAAAAACTACTTTTTTGTTTTTGAGAAAAGGCTCGGGCTCTAATGAGCGAAAAGAGCCGCGTTAACAACTTGTGAAGTGGGAACGTGGGTGGTGACACAAATATACAAAGCAAGCTCGTGTTCTCCGATATAAATGGCAATCGAAGACTCGGGCTAAGCTCAAGGAGCCCGTGTGCCAGAATCCTCACTGGGCTGTGAAAAACAACAGGAACACACCTTAGAAAAGGCCAAAAATGACACAGCATTGATACTTGTCTTAAACACATTCAAAATCACAACTTTTTCACATCTTGAACGCAAAAGTAACATGACTGAATCATTTTTTTAAGGAAAATGTTAGGTACTGGGTATGGACCTGTAGAGACCTGAAAAATTTCCTACTTCACCGATATTTCCCTTATGGGTATTCTCTGATTCTAAAACAACTTAAAAAGCCCTGACTGAATACACATTCTATAACTGCACAGAACCGTCGCCAGAAAGTCGTCAATAGGGGCTTTACGTTTGTGCGGGGTGGCTTTACGTTCGTGCTGGAAAGGCTTGACATTCAAATTTGACAAAAATTTCACTAATTTATAGTGTTTCATATTTCAATTTGGGAGGTTGGAGCTTTGGGAGGACTAAGCCCACCAAAGCCTCCCCGTGGCGACGGGACTGCAACTGCATTAGATACCGGAAGGCAAAGGCAAAACAAAGCATATGTAGCAACTAGCGAGTGGTCTGTAAGGATGCCAATTATGTTGCTCGTGCAGAAATAAAATACAGCTATTTAATGTTGCCAATAACAAACAAAACACAATTGAAATTGATCTGTTAAATATTTTATTTGCGTATAAGATTCAACAAAATTTCACTATTTAAAATGGTTTTTAATGGTGTGGCACGAACTTTTCCTGCACACAAGCATGGGCGTGGCAAAAGAGGCAGGAATTTGAAAATTTCAGCAAAAAACGCTGTTTTCTTAGTTTCGAGTGGCAAAAAAACAAATTTCACCACTTTTGGTCCCCCCTGGAAAAAAACTTCCGACGCACATGCCCACAAGCATGTAAAATTAGACCATTTTTTGCAAAAATGTGTTGTACTGTATTACACCATTTGGCAACACTGTTCAGCTACACCAATGCGGTAAGCAAGCCATAGCAAGGTGACAGACTGTGCACGGTGTATTCTGCCAAACAATTGCGAAATCCTGCCAAAGTTACTGACAAATTACAAATATAATATACTACAAACAATATTGACGAAATACTGCCAAAATTCTGCAACTTTTCTTTCATTAAATGATTTACTTAGCAATGGACCCAGTACTAAATGTGTGACTTAAACTTATTTAGACGAAATTCAAAATTTAAAAGTGGGGGGTTAGGCCCCCCCAGAAATAACAGTGGGGGGACCTAGACCCACGCGGCACCCCCGGTTCCGCCGCCTATGGTCAGTACTAAGCAGGAAGCACGGCCTTGCCACGTTTGTTCACGAGCGGTTGGAATGGTCACTGGTCGATCAGTCTCCAAAGCAATCAGAGACTGAGTGGTGGTGCACAGACGTCGCGGGATATAAGATCACGTCTACAAACCTCCACGCTCGCGATTCACACCAACGGCCATACCGACGTTCCCAAACCCCGTTCTGTATGTTGGCGACTTCAACTGCCAACATGTCAACTGGGGCTACAACAAAACATCCACTGACGGTGAGAGCCTGGACTCCTGGGCAACATCCAACAACCTTAGACTGTTGTATGACCCAAAAGAAGCAGCCAGTTTCTCCTCTCACTGATGGAACGTCGGCACCAACCCAGACCTGGCCTTCACGAGTTTCGGCCAGGACAGCCGACCGCCGGACAGACGTGTTCTAGAAAAGTTCCCGCGGTCNCAACATCGGCCCGCCCTCATAACGCAACCGAGACTCAAGGTTCCTNCCCATAGCGATCCGGCGTTGGAACTTTCGCAAGGCTGATTGGAAGCGCTTTTGCCTTCTTACAGATGAATCCGTTGAGAGATTGACACCTCCGGACACATCAAATATCGAGAGCATAGTTGTAGGAGCAGACCAATGTTTCGGGGTGCGAAGGATTTTTGCCCAAATCTCCTCTAACTTGTCCGAAAAAAACTACAAAAAAATGTCCTCCCAGAAAAAACATTTTGGGGGCCATTTTTTTTCAAATCAAAGCACATCAAGCGATTTTGCGAAGGTTATTACACCATTCGTCCTAGATTTCCACGGATTTTGCCCGGATTTTCACCAAATAAAAACTTTTGGGGGTGCGCTTGCACACCCTGCACCCCCGCCTCCGGCGCCAGTGATCGAGAGGACGCACCAAGATTTTCGCGAGGGCCTGCTATTGTCGGCCAAACAATGCATCCCACGTGGCCGTCGCAAGAATTATGTGCCATGCTGAGACAATGAGTGGAAGACCCTCTACAGCTCCTTCATGCGAGCCCCAGTGGGGACTGACTCTGACAGAGCCGCTTCGTCTCTACTTTCTCGACTAGAACAGAAGAAGCAAAAGCGATGGGAGGAAACTGTCAACTCCATCGACTACTCGCACTCTAATCGCAAGGAGCGGAACATCATCAACAAACTCACTGGCAGGTCTGGACGCTCCTCTCGCTTGTGCCCCGTCTCGGCAAACTCCATCGCCTCGCAACTTGTGAAAAACGGGGCACACAGGAACGGGGGCCGCGGGTCTTCCAGGATTATCAACAAGAAGCTGTCCGACCTATGGAAGATCCCAACACCTGAGGGCCACAGTATCTCTGACCCTTTTAGCCCAGAGGAACTTGCTGCTGCCCTCAGGCGCCTGAAGCCAGGAAAGTCTCCGGGACTGGATTCCATCTTCCCGGAGTTTATACTCCACGCCGGGTCGGCTCTCAAATCTTGGTTTTGCGATTTCCTCACTTCCTGCATGCGCCAACTCAAAATTCCAAAGGTCTGGAGAAGAGCACTAATAGTTGCGATCCTTAAGCCAGAAAAGCCACTGGGGGACCCAAAGAGCTAGCGTTCTATATCTTTGCTGTGGGTCCCCTTTAAAATCCTCGAGAGACTCATCTACGCTCATGTCGAACCAATCATCGACCCATTGCTCCAATAGGAGCAGGCGGGTATTCGACACGGGGGGCCGACCGTAGACAAGGTCACCGTGCTGACACAGAACATCGAGAATAGCTTTCCGGCTAAAAAAAAAGACCGGAGCTGTGTTTGTCGACCTCACAGCAGCCTACGACACTGTATGGCATAGCGGCCTCACCTGCAAACTGCTGCGATTGCTACCTGACAGTCACATATATGGTTCCCACGATCATGGGGATCGTTGGCAATCGCAGTTCACTCTTACCACCGAAAATGGCAAAAGAAGCAGGTTACGAAGCCTCAAGAACGGCGTCTCACAGGGATCCATCTTGGCATCCCTTTACTTCAACAACTACATCTCTGACCTGCCAACCACCGTCTCCAGAAAGTATGCATATGCTGACGATCTAGCAATCACGCATGCTGATCGAGATTGTTAGGCAGTGGAGGGGGTGCTGAGCAAGGACATTTCAACACTAGGTGAATACCTCCAGACCAGGAAGCTAAAGCTCAGCGCTACAAAAACGGTGTCGGCAGTCTTCCATCTTAACAAGGAACCAAAACGTGAGCTAAAAGTCAACTACAAAAACGAAAATCTATTCTTCTGCCCCGAGCCCAAATACCTCGGAGTAACGTTGGACAGGTTGCTCACGTATCGCCGAAACCTTGAGTCACTTCGCGAGAAGCTGACATCACGTGTCGCGCTCTTGAAGCGGCTTGCTGGCTCTGGCTGGGGTGCTGGAGCAACAACGTTGCAAACAGCCACCCTCGCCCTGGTGCATTAAACCGCAGAGTACTGCGCTCCTGTCTGGTGCCGCAGTGCTCATACCCGCCTTATCGACTCCCCCTTCAACGACGCCATGCGAATTGTGACTGGATGCCTGCGTCCTACACGAGCGGACAACCTTCCCATCCTCGCAGGCATCCAACCTGCTGAGCTTCGTCGCAATGGAGCCACGCTGTCTCTAGCACGCCGTGCCATGGAGCCTGAACACCTTTTCCACTCAGCACTAACCTGTCCATCGAGTGCAAATGCACAGCGTCTCAAATGGAGACACCCATTTGTACCCGTCGCACAACCCATCAGTTCCTCTGACAACAACAACATACTGTACGTTCGGAGCACTTGCCCCGAGATCTAGTGCGGCAAGCAGTGGTTTGAAGAACTCGCTTAAAAGATGAAGATCGGGCTCGAGGAAGATAAGTAAGAGGCAATTTCTTTGTTGTTGTTTTTTTGATAAACGAGGTGAAAAAAATCTTTAGAGCCCTTAATTGGCCTTCTAACGTTATTGGTTGGCAATTTATGGTCAAAAAATCATAATTAATTAACCCCTAATCAATCCCAAGGGAATTAGCTAATTAATTTGTGATTTTTTGGTCTTTAGGGATTAGGGTTATCCTTGATCTCTAACGCTGCTCCTAACCCAGCAGTAATCTTAACGGCAGACCATAATGACAAGTTCTTATCCTACTACAAAGCAACGCTAACGTAGCGGTAGCTGAAACCAGTGGTATCCTAACAACTTCCACCTCTCATTGCTCGCATTTCTTTTTGCTTTCCTGTAATTCTATTTCCATCTCCCTTTTGGTATATTTTAACTTCCTGAATGTGACCAATTTCAATCACAACTAGTTTTCTAAAATTTCTAGTTGACTTACACTACATCCTTCTCCCACTCCTACGTACTGTATTCTCCAAGATGCACCATGATCCACCAAATCTATCTCAACTTTTCACTAGAGTAGATAAACACCGCGTGGTACAACACAATTGGTCAATCACGCAGAACAACATGTCACGCTTTTTCTGGTGCAAAATTCACGATTTTCTGCAGTAGTTAACCTGTCCATATCCACAGCCCACTTGTTAAAAAATTGAAAAATTATGTTTGGCATGTTGATCGCTGACGGTGATTTCACAGATTTAGTTTCACACTAATTAATGAAAGACTGCTTACCTGTATGAAATCTTAGCAGTGCAGTGGTACTAAATTTCAACGGATATCGCTCACATCACCTCTGAGGCACGAAGGTCAGTAAGGAATATTCCACGACAAAAACCATATGACAGTGTTGATCATTTTACTGAATGACAGAGGTCAGAGTGCACTGCACCAGCAGTGTTACATCTAGGAAGAAAGCTTTACGAGACAACATGGATCAAGAAGCAATGCATTATTATCAATTTACATTAGCTTTTACCCTTTTCTTGCAGTTCTTCATTCGCTTTAGCATACTTTGAATACTTTTCTCAAGTCTGTGGTGCCCCTATGGCCCTGGTGCCATAAGCACGTGCTTAGGCTGCTTAATGGTTATTCCAGCCCTGTCTGTCAGGGGTCACCGATCCGGACCAGAGATGGAAAAGGTAATACTGATGGCTGACGGGTATCCCAGTTTAGCCAAAACAGCAGAAATCCCGAAATGCACTTCACTACCCCTTGCAGTTTAGCGTCATGTCCAAGACTTCATACAAGCGGGGTGAATTTAGCATTTTCAATCACAGCAATGATTTTGTATTTATAATCATTTTTTGTGTGGAAAGGGTTTACTTATAGTTTAAACGCGGAGGGTGACGCTTGTTGCTCATTTTGTATGCAGACATAAACAGTTCAGTGCCACTGGAATGCGAAAACGTCTACCTACTTATGCAAAAAAGTGTTGATTGACGTTTTCGTAATTTCTGCATCAGTTTTTGAATTCTCGATTTATCTGTGTTAACAAACGTATTCTGATACTGTAACGTCTATGCGTTACGTTCTTGGATGTGTTTCTTCAAAGTGAGATGCTGTAGTACTGTAATTGGAAAAATGAAAAGTTATGCATTTTGAAAACGAAAAATTTTACTCTGTTTTTTTCATGCACGTTTTGTTGCCGCCACGAAATGGTATGGGTCGTCGTGTATTTCAGGTGATTTGATACTATTCATCGTTTCCGTTGAGCAAGAAAATACATTTCTAAATAAAACATGATATGCGTATTTTCCAGAAGAGCAAACGTTAATTTTGTCGAATATCATTTTCAGATTGACACATGAACTTTGGCATCTTTTAGTGACACCCACCTAATAACCTTCACGACATTCTCGTCAGCTGGAACGTCAGTTGCTGCAACATCGCTAAAGCTGAATGTCGTTAGGTAACATCATGATCGTACATGCAGAATGGCCATTCCCACATTTTCCTGTTCTGAAAGCAAAATCCCAGCTCCTTCCCCTATGCCCGTAAAACTACCTGAATACTGCAGTGTTTCCCAACCTTTTTGGGCTTGTGTCACCCCACAGAAGAGAAACATAATTTGCGGCGGCACCCAGTGGCGAACTCATAGCAATTTGCTTTAAGGATTGATGACTTTTTGAACTAAAAGAAAATCTTTCATCGCTGGTAATATAGACCTATCTGGTCTAATATTGTTCCCACCATAACCGAGGCTTACGGAAAGGTTTTATGAGCACAAGCGCGTTTTTCAACTACTCGAGCAAATATTCTCAAGCAAGCTCATCTGACCCGAAAAGACGAGCTTGTTATATTTCGAAAAAGTTTTTATTTTCTCAAATATACACATAATTTCTCCCTCAAAAGTGATGGAGGTAGGCATGCTGAAGACACCAAAACGGCAGAAAAATGCGGAAAATCTGTCAGTAGCCTTTATTCGCTGTCGGTTGAAAATCAAAATAGTATTTTGCTAGGAGCTTGCGGTTCTACGTGCAACAGAAGTAAACAATGTTGGAACATGAAAATGTGTTATTTTCAAATAAATTTTGTTTTTCACAGGCACCTAATGTTTAGAGGCCCAATAAGAGCATATGATAATTCCGATGACAAATCCATCAAAAACATGCGTCCGGAGTCCGCAGTATGTCCGCGTCTTATGTTTGCAATGAAAAGATGAGTGGATGAGTTTTCTGACGGAACTAAGCCCCTGATTGAACCATAATGCAGCCATTGCAGCAATGCAGCGTGTGAAAAGCTGGATATGTACATTAGCAAACAACTTGCCGCTATATGACAAAAATGCATTGAAAGTGCTCGATTAGCTAAAACAATTATGACCCAACAATGCAATTGTGCAACTCCTCACTCAATAAACATGGATAACACAGAGGAGTTTTGAATTACTACGCGCAGCGACGCCCCTCAACAAACCATGGTACTCAGCTCTGACCAAAGGCGTACGGCGACCTTTGGCTTTGGGGTGGGGCAAAAATTTAAATTCGTCCGAATTTTTACGCCACTATGAGGAAAAACGAACAGGAAATTTTGCAGGGCGATGATTCCGCTTAACTCGGAAAGTTTTTCCTGAAATATTTTAAATCTTGCCCGAATCTTCCCTCCACATCCTACGCTATCACCTCTAACGCAGAAACATTAGAAAAATACTAGCTATCTACAGCTTGTTGGAATGATTGGCTTTATGTTTGTGTGGTCATGACAATTTTTGCCCAACATTTTAATATTTGCAGTCCAACATTGGGGGAATGACGGCACCTTTCGCCTTCACCTGACTGAGCGCCTGGCAACAGTGACCAGGGGCGTAACGAAGGAGGCGAGTGGGGGACAATTCCCCGGGCTCTGAATCACTATGTGGCGCCAAATCATAGCGTGGGGCGTCGAATGACTGCGGGTAGGCCAAAATATCCCAACACTGTCACAAGTGCTCTTTTCATTACGGTACATTTGCTTCCGAAAGATCTCATGTTCGAACATTGGGGCCACAAACTTGCTTCTTGTCCTGGGCGCCATCTAAACTCATTACGCACCTGGCAGTGACTGATAACTATTTGTTGCAATTGCAAACCAGTAGACAACTCACGCTGTCCACGAAAAGACACATTTGGCATGGTTAGCGAAATCTGTAGACTGTAACCGACAGCACAATCTTTAGCTTCAGCTTATTGGTTGTTGGATCATTCCGCTTACATCACATAAATTTGAGCAGGAAAGCAATCTTCTGGTGCAAACTTTAACTTTTTTACTGGTGACTGTGGTTTTGCAGAGGTTCATGTTTTAAATTGGTTACAGGCTGATTCTCATCTGTGTTTTCTGGTCTGGCTGGATAGAAGCAGATCCATCGCCAGATCAACAGCAATGGGGTTGGCTTTGAGCTTAGTGGGGGGGCTTCGTGATAGAATACAATAAATTGCAAAATGACTTCATGGGGAGACTAAAACTTGACTTTGGCGGTATTTATTGAGAATTTGGGGGCTCAGGGCACTTGCATCCACTTCTGTTGAACGATGTCATAACTTTTTTAATGACGTGGTCTAGTGGGATTGACGTGTTTTTCTTCACATCAGCAATCCAATATTGAAAAATGTGAAACGGTATTAAACATTTGATTGAAAGTCTGCCTTTATTAGTGGCGTTAAATGTATTTTAGGGCAATGTGCTGTAAGGCCCAGTGTGAACCTATCATTGGGATTATGAGATCTTTTTTCACGATGCCAGCAGAGCTATCTAAATGGGAGTATTGTCCCAGAAAATACCTTTCATTCACGTTTCGGTTTTGAATTGTCGCTTCTGCAATAAATACGTTTTTCATGTACATGTAAATTAGAGTCCTGTGCGGGTTGAAATTTTGTGTCCTCTCCCGCAAAATTTAAACCCGCCCCGCACCCGCACACTTATAACCCGCACCCGTCCCGCAGACCATCCAAACCCGCGCCCGCCCCGCACTTTTTCGGTCTCAAATCCGCACCTGTCCAAAAACTACTAAAAATTCATAACTAGGGCAAGTTTTTGTTGCAATAAAATCGTGAGAAATATGCATTTATTTTTAACAAAAGTTGCAGTAAAATGTTGCATTTATGCAAAGCATTTTAAACGAAAGTGATTTACTGAAGCGATTTATTTACATATAATGCTAAATATTTCCAAACATTATCTGACGAGAAGTGGTGATCATTTGCCAACAGTTTGCGCAGCATGCTAAAACTTTGCTCCACAGTGCATGAAGTTGCTTGGCAATTTAATAATTTGGCCTACACTTCTGGACTGATGTTTGTTTGGCCGGGTCATTTCTACAATTGCTTGTAGGTCATTATTCAGTTCGAATCGGTTATCAAAGAGAACAGAATTATACCGAAAT
>JGI24158J21664_10005688_pt1 | contig 16326 bp, 9 predicted proteins | sample Ectturendosymbi3_FD_21664 | JGI IMG/M metagenome (IMG submission 21664)
GTGGGTCGTGAACGTTTGGTCATATCTCATTGTGGGTCGCACAATAAAACTTGCATTAAAAGTGGGTCGCGAACCGAAAAAGGTTGGGAAGCACTGGTTTAGGGGACCTCGCGGTCACGATTTTGCCCGGGGCCTCGCGCTCATTTAATCCGGCCCTGACTTCAACTATCGCTAGGATCAAACGCTTTCGTAATCTATATACTTTTTCAGCTTTGAAATGGGTAGTTTCAGACGCGTTAAATCGTTGCTGTGTATAAACCGTTAATTTTACAGTCAATGGTTTTCTGACAGCGTTGTAAGACTCGAAAGGGTCATTTCGGCACGGACAGGCCTATACCAAAGGTCATTCTGTGAAGAACGAACCAATCTCATCTCAACAAACGAGCAACAGCTGACAACGTAAAAGCGAACATGGGATGCAACAAGAGCGGAAGCTAAACTGCTGGCAGGCTTTACGAGTGGTCCGCAAGTATCGTGTGGTTACCCCAGGAACGAACTTCGAATTTTCCATTACATTATTGAAAATGCAAGTGCAGTATGTCTGCATCAAATTACTTATTTCGCCGAACATTTCATGTACTACTGTATTAATAAAAAAAATCTGCGTGATTGATGCGCTTCTTATTCGCTCACTTCAAATGCTTTTTTACAGGTCTTCGCTCTTTTCCTTACTTAACACTTCGATCGCCGGTGCGTTGTATCAATGTTTGTTCTTATATTGATCTGTTGTCGTCAATAAGTTTCAAAACACTCCCTATCAAATGAAGGGATTTGTTCCAATAACAGAGAAAAAAACAGTGGCAAGTTTCTTTTATTTGCGCAATAAACCCAAAACAACAAATGGCACAGTGACGTAAGAGGCACATGAGCAAAGCGCGTTGCTGCAGAGGTCAGGAATCCACACTGGGGGGTTGCAGGCAGTGATGCGAGGGAGGCGTGACAGGAAAACATGCAGAAGATTTCGTTATGCAGCACCACAGCTAAGCCTTAAGCAATATCAGGAGAAGGTCACAAGCACGGGCTGGTGTCGAATATTAATTTGTTTTAAGACGTCGTCAGCCCAAAACAAACTTGAGTCAAACACGCATGAAGTTGAGGTCTTCAGGGCTACTGTGAATGCGCATTGACAATTGTGCGAAAATTGCGACATCACCAGTAGCCACGTGGTTAACTCCGACCAGACGAAGAACACCACCGTGATGGGAGGGGGGGGCGGTTCAAGGATAAATAACATCGGGGGGGTGGAGTTGCATGTCGCTGAAAAGCTTGAAGTTATTTGCAATGAATGACGGCACAAGACAGGACAGACAACGATGTTTAGGACCATGCAGTCAACATGTCACTAAACCACTCATACGTGAAAAATATTAACCCAGAAGTCGCGCATGACTTGAGTATAGCTGCGCTAAGTCCTTTGTAAAATCCTCTCAATCCTTCTTGCTTGGCAATAACGAGAACGCAGTTTGAAAAGCCGGTGTAATGAACAACTTCGCTCACCGTTCCTTTGTTGAAGCCTTGAACCTGATAGGAATGATTTTTTAAATGAACCGAAATTAAACAAAATTCGCAACCAGCGGTTCTTTATCGATTTAATGAGCCACGCACCATTGAAAAAAGTCTCTGAAATATCAACGGACACTTTCAACATGCTTTAAGCCAGTGGTTCACAACCTTTTTGATCTTGCGATATCATTCGCAAATATTATACAGTATAAGCGTTCGTCACCAGTCATTACCTACAATTCTAATTGTTGATATGTGGTGTTCAATTCTCAAATTTCGAGACTTAGCAGACTTTTGTCACTGTTGTTCGCGACCCACAGCCACTCAACCGCGACCCAATTTGGGGTCACGACCCACCGATTGGGAACCACTGGCTTAAGCAATCCTAACTCTTCAAAAGTGTGATACACCAGAAACTCAACTTTTCAAAGCACAAAAGATGCCAAACAACTGACGGGTATAAGTTCAGTGCGAATGCGAAAGAAGCAAGATACACAGTTGGCAGAAACCAACTGCTGGTCAACATTTGCGTTGCAAACTTGAAAATAATTAAAACTTCCGTTGATAAAAGATGAAAGCTTTGTCTACATCTCAACCCTCACCTGAAGTCTTTTCTTCACAACGTCGAACGGGTAGACAAAGAATTTGCTGATGATACCTGCAGCACTACCACAGGTCAGGTGGCTGATGGAACCTGAATGCGAGAGTTCGTTAACGGGCGACTGCTTTGCAATTGCCAGACAGGAGGGCAACAACACCCCCTATCACATGTACTATGATAGACACGGGCAAATTTTAAATTGTCCCGGTGTTGACCGAGTCATTTTCTTGAAACACAAACACAAGGTCAGGTGACAACGAACTGGACTTGTTTTTTACAAAATCTTTGTGAGATCCGGGGTCATAACCTACAACCTCGCGAACCGTGTGAGAAAACTGAAAACGCTTTTTCGTGCGTCCATGTTCCCGCGCAATATGACACTCAGCAGTCAACATACATGAATTCTCATCCAATCATACACATGTGAGAAGGCAGAGAGGTGAGCTACTATGTGTCGAATACTTTTCAACAAATGCCACCGCATTGTACGGAGTCAGGTTCGCAGTCTGAATGTCATGCGGTGTGCTTGATGAATGTCACGCGGTGTGCTTGATGAATGTCACGCGGTGTGCTTGATGAATGTCACGCGGTGTGCTTGATGAATGTCTGATGTGACAATCCCAATCCACAGAATGAATGTGAAGGCAACATGTTCATCGAAAGCAATTGATCGCAAATCGAGAAATGATCCTGATGATGTCTATCCACTGGACTNACGGCGCCCGCGCANGGNTTGCGGAGCGGCACTGCCACAACTGCTGCTATGCAAACAACCCTGGCAACTACCCATCACACACAAGCTCAAAGCAACATGAATGCATCTGAAAAATTCAATTGATTACTTCTCTATTGGTGGCGAGGACAAAGGAAAGTTGTTTGTTTACGGAAGATCAAACATTACAAATATCAAACTACGTGGGTTATGCAAAACGGAGTTTACGAAAGCGAATGCAGCCAAAAGATATGTCGCAGATCTGCCGCATGCCCTGCGGGGTTATTTATTCAGCATGTTTCCACAAGTTGTTGAAAAGCTGGTATTTGACCACGAATTTCGACTTTAGAAGCATATCTGTAACTTAAGTAAAACAACCTTCAAACATCCAGATCGCACACAATCCTGTAACGAAAGATAGACTTCAAACTCGACAGTTTTGAAAACTTTCTATTTGCTCCGATAGCATACGTAAACCTATTACCACAAAAATATGAGAAGAGACCTCTGAGTTGATGTCCCGTGGGGTTATTGCCGCAAAAGACAAGTGAAACTGTCACCTTTTAAAGAGTATATATATGTTTTGCAAAACATTTGAACCATTATTCTGGAGTTGTTATCTGTTTATCATAAGGGAAAAAATGAAAGGAATCACTGTAAGTTAACTTAAAGCAATGGCTACGGGAAGAATGCTTCAAAGGTTATAAGGTCACAAACTTTGCATTCCAAACACAAATTCGTCGTTTTCTCTACAAAAACTTAAATCGAACAAACTGTTAATCGAGAACCAAATCTTGAACCTAAATTCAGAAACCAACTTCAAGCTTTGCATAGAATTCAACATTCTTCGGCAAGGTTTCTTAAAATGCCGTTTTCAGGAAAGCTCGCGGATGATCGTTGCATAACTTGACAAAAACGACTTTTTTGGGAAAAGTTCTGTTGAAAATATTCAAACAGTTGTTCTCCATGAGGACGACGCATTCGAATGTTTAGTTGTTATGTACAACAACAAGTTACAATCATGCGCCCCGAAAATATCAGCTGGTTGCGATCTTGGCCATACGACCAACTGAAAAACCGCAATAAAATGTTTTTCGTGAGACAGCGACCTACTTTCTTTCCAAGTTGAACAACGGTCTCTTTGGGAGCAAGGTAAACGGAAGGGTGATTTAACATGAATGTCATTCTGTCTGCCACGCCACACAACTTTCCCAAGCCTCTACTCAACGTGATACAGGTTTTCTGAAAGTAGTTTTGTTTTTTTTTGTTATTTTTCTGATCTAGCAAATTAAAAAAGTACAATTCACACATAGCTTATTCTCTTCCCAGTATTTGGTTCTGTTTGAAATGCAAATAACCGGCATTAATGGCTTGGCCCGTCCTACATCACATCAAGCGTCACTAGAGTTGACGCTATCTTCCATGTAACTACATCGTGAGCCAGTAATGACCTCCTGTCAATTTTGTCTTTCGGAAGGGTCAAACATCGAAGCATTAGTTTCGAAGTACGCGATTTATCAAATGTACGAAGTCTACTGCACGCCTACATCTCAACTACACGAGAACTTGTGTCCTATGAAAATAATGTAAAGCCATAAGCAAATTAACTCAGATGCTTGTCAGGACGGACAGTACGATTTTAACAATGCCAATGCATCTCTTCTGTAGGTGGAAAACCGGGAAAAGAGAAACCTTGAAATCAGCGTGAACGCAGGGATTGTGAAAACTGAAACATTTGGGAAATGCAACTCACAAAAAAACAGTCTGAATCTAAAATGCCTTCGTTTCGAAATTAAAAACCAAACCACCATTTGAGCTAAATGAAGGTGATTCTCACACATCATTCCATTCATTCTTATTTGATATCCTGTATCTTACTGTTTTCGTTGTTTAAACAACAGTTTTATAAAATAACAAAGAAAGATCACAAAACTAGAAACTGAGCTCGCAAAAGCATGTTAGACTTAGTCTTTCAAATTAATCACTGCTTCGTGAAGAATAACTGGCTATCTATGGAACCTCACATAACTTTCATGATGAAAAATGTTGAAAGAACGCTAATATCATCGGTTCCCGAATCCCTATGACTTTTGCAATGTCTCCGCATCCAAACGCAATGATTTAATCAAATTAAATCAAGTTCGCAAACCTGATCTTCCTTTTTAACCACACCTTCGCCTTCTCGTCAAAAAAACACAGAACCAGGGACAGTGACCAATCCTGGTCCCAACTGGTTAGAATTGGAGCCCGCCTCCCATTTTATACATAGTTTACTGAACTCGAATAGACGGGGATGAAAGAGCGTTTTGGTGGGCGACGACAGCTGGGTTGTATCAGTATTCAGTAACACAACGAAACACACCTTCCCGTAACGATGTCTTCCTCCACATCGCTTCCAGCAAAGAGTATGAAGAAAACTGCAGCCCTGTGTACGGCATGACTTGGGCCAAAGCTGGAGTGAGGCCCTTGTAGAAACAGCGGATGCCTTCTTTCCGGTACATTACTCTGCTTGCGCCCAAAAGGCTGGTGTACAACTGCACGAAAAAAAGGATTGCGAGAGACTTATCTGAAACTACTGTTTTACATCACGGCAACGCTCAAAAGTACGAGGATATGAACAAGGGGGCAGCTGGGGGGGATCGGGACACTTTCTCCACAAAAATTTGAAACCTTCACGTTTACTTCTATTTGAATAAGAGCTCATGATGCTTACTTCATAGGCGAAATTATACTCTGTAAGATCTTAGTGTCTGATTCTTTGCTGGAAAATGTTTCCTTTCGATAGACAGTGACCTTCATATTACGCACGAAATTTTCGACCTTTTCAATTTTTGGTAGATTGAGGATTTTCGCCCTGTCCAAAAAAATATTCGCTTCTGCGGCGCTGCGTTAAAGTTCGATGTTTAGCAAATGTATGTGCGACGCTGCGCCGGGAAAGCAGGGAACAGGGAAAACTGGTCCGCGGTTACAAAATGGTTGGAGACCACTGCTCTATAAAAAAATAACTACATTAATTCCAGATGCAAATAATTAATGCCAACCCTGGTTGAGACCTGACCTTGGGTTCTTTCTGCGCAGCGAATCGCGTCCTCAGAACATCGACGGGTTGCGAGAACACGGTTGCAACTCCTCCAGAGAGACTACCACAGCCGCAGTGGATGCAAGCTCGGGTGAGGTGGTCGTCTCGTTTGTACGGAACAAGAATATGGGCTGTTGTCGTCAAGTATTGGAAGGAGCCAAACTGTAAACAATAAAACAATATTAAATTTTTTGAGCTGCTTGTGCCTGAAATCTACCACAGCTTGTTCCTTCAGGAAACAAATCAGTAAACTTTGGTACTGAAAAACTTCCTAATTATTCTTCAACAGTACATGTGTTGAGAGTGGCTGCTGAAATATTTCCGCATCTGGAAAAAACACTTTTTGTGCTGCATGGCATAAAAATATCCAATAATTCACAACTTTCATTGTTAATGCCTAGTCAGAATTATACAAGCTCAACGTTTACAATACTATCATCACAATATCACAATCCTGGAAACAACAATCTTGAAGCACAGGAAGTAACTTGGACCCTGTAGCCATAGAGTTGCAATATATCACAAATACTGCAGCAGCCAGCAAATGAGTTTCGAACACGACTGACAGTAAAGCAAAATAATTAAATACTTTGGAATTTTGGTAAACTATGCACGGAGTTGCTGTAGATTTTTATGACAAATAAAACAGCCACAATAATCGAAAACATTGTTTTATTCGACGTTTCTGCTTATGCGTAAGCCATCATCAGGAATAAATGAAATGCGACAGTTAAAGGAAAAATAAGGATGCAATTTAGGGCATTCATACTGTGTTGGTCATATAGACCATTATGTGTTAAAAAGCAGCAAGGGAATGAAATATTGGGAAGCATCGTCGGTCAGAAGGAACTTCACCTACTCGAGTCTCTTCTGATACAGCAACACTTTGGAATTGTTATTGCATACACATGCCTATGTGCAGATATTTATGGTGCATTTATAATAAAAAAATAAAACAGAGACAACAAAATAATTACCTGCAGATGTGATGTTAAAATATCAATATGGTTTTAACAAAAATGTTAATGCATTAATAGCCATACCGATGCTACTTGTAAACAATTCTAAGTAAAACAGTAACCTGCATGCCACCATAGATCATAGACAGCAGTTGCGCAGGAATGTAGCCTTTCCAAAATGCTAGAACTCCTTCCTCTTTCCATATCAGTTTTGAAGCTTGAAGAATCCCTGTATACTTGAGCTGGCTTGAAAGTTTTTCAGGCTGAAGCTGAGCAAAGTGAGGTCAAACCATTTAAACCCAGCACCACAAATCCCAACACACAAGCAAAATTACCATCAAGTACATTGATGGCATAGCTAAGTGGTTGGTTCATTGGGATAAAGTATGTGCCACTGAAGCTAGAAAACTGAGGTTGAAACCCACTCAAGTCACAGCACATATTAATCTGACATGGGCACCCACTAACAACTTGCTACACTCCAAATGGAGTACATACAGAGTACAGTGAAGCTTTTTTTATGTTAATTGTATATCAATGGAAGTCAAACCCAACCAATGGGAAACAAAACAAATAATTCACTCTTAAAATAATTGAAAAGTGGGGATTTAAGCCTCACATTATTGCCACAACAGCAGCTCCTTGTCAGCAAAACATGCTTTTTATATTGTTCACTCTCCCTAAAAAATTTATACTTTCCAAAAATTTTCAAAGAACATCTTTGCTTCAGAGGAAAACTGATTTGTTTCTATAAGAAAACAATGAGTTTTCCACTTACAAAAGTAGCAGCATAGACAACTTGATTGAAAACATTGTGAATTAAACAGTGATTAGGTTTTGACACTGATAAGCAAATTTCACCTATAAAGAAACCAGCACACTATGAACACAATTCTATCAGCATGACACAAAAAACATGTTTATTGGACTCTAACTAAACAAACCACAAATTTGGTGAAGTATCTCTGGCATTTCTATGCACGATGTCAAAATTTCACATGAAACCATAATGTCAAGCAGCATATATAAAATGTAAACAAATTTTGTTCTAAAAATGAGAGGCTTTTGTTTCTCATAAGGAGGAAGCCTTGCAGTTTTGATAACCACAATTCAACAAGAATATTTGCAACCCCTTATATGAACTGCATTGTACACCCAGTCACAGAAAATGTCAACTGAGCAGTACTTAACACTTTCAGTGGTTTGGGTCTAGTGTGGTGTGTCGTATCACATGGGGTGCTGATGAAATGTCACAGTAATCACTGTTTGTGACATCATCAACCATTGCTATTCCCACATCATTCTCATTCAAATTGTCTTCCACTGCAATCTCTGCAGCTTTCTTAAGATTCAATCTAATTAAATACCTGCAATCAATATTATGCTTCTCCCTACATTCTCCTTGCCACTCCTTTTAACTTGTGACACTTTGCCCAGTGCAGTGTAAAATTATGTACCACAAGACTTAACCTTATTGCTGTAAAAATTCGATTTAATGAAAGCCACAATCTGAACCTTGAAAAAAAATCTTAACATAAGCTAAACATGGCTTTGCATTATGTAGATCCAAAAGTTCATTTTAACAACATGGCTTCAAAACAGCTGGAAAGTTTTAACAATTTCAATGTTTCAACAGCTGGAAAACTTTTTATGTTTTGAATTTTTATTTTTCAAACCTGCTTTTCCTCTGGAGAGGATCACGGGGCAGCAAACACAGGAACAGAATTACCTCAAGAGTTTTTAGCAATCTCAGATAGTTTAGCTGACTCCACACCTAGCAAGGTCAGAGACATAGTAACACCACTTGGTCCTTAAACAATCTCTGAGCTGCTTTGCCATGGATGTAGCCACCAGGACTTGCCTCGCCAATCTTTCCTGGGGCGTTCTGGACACATCTCCTTCTCTTTATCACATGAGCAGTTCTTCCAATCCAGTGTTAGGCTAGATCTTGGGGCCGGTGTTGAGCAGCCATTTGATTGTCTTGTCAACCAGAAACATCAACCCATGCACTCCATGGGGAGGTCATGGATTCGACAGTGCAGGCCAACATGGTCAACTTCTGCGCTACACTTAAAAGCCGCAGAAAGGACCATTCCCCATTTGTGTAAGCAGGAGCAGAAGCGTCCGACACTGGTGCAGTGGCAGCTAAGTCAGACCTACGTGTTTTTGGCAGGGTCATTCCAGGAGAGTGAGTGCTGATGGTGGGGATGGAAGTGCAGAGTCTCATAGTGTTTGCAACCATTCTGCATTCCATCGAATAATCCATCCAGAGCACCACACTTCTGTTGGTGTCAGATGAACTGATGAGTTGTTCTCCGGAAAATATGGGTGTCTCGATTTGAGATGCTGCGCATTTCCACCCTATGGACAGGTGAGCACTGAGCAGGTTTGTGGAGTTGGAGATAAAATGTCCAACTTCGACCTTTCTAAAATTTCTGACTCCTTAACATAAGTGAAGTTTGACTGCCTGCAATTTTTTAGAAACTAGCAACCAATGGGAATTGTGGTGCACAGCAAGAATTCTGCTTCAATAAATGTTTCAAAATTGTACAAAACGGTCGCAATTGGAGTGTGTCCTCTCGCCATGAAGTGAAATATTACAACACAGCTCTGCATGTGTGTGGCAGTGTACGACCTTCTGACAGCTTTGCTTGCATTGGAGCTGGCACTGGCAAAGTAGGAAATTCTGAAACACATGCGCTCAACGCAATATCAATTTAAGTATTCAAAAATGTGGAATGTTTCATGTCATCGCGCAGGCACTACTTAGATAAGGAAGTGACACTGTTGTTTCATAAAGTATTATGTAATGTTAGAAGGGAAACACTGTTGCCTGTTCCAAACCACCTGAATCAGAGACATGCGGTGACAGCGTTTGATATTTTATCAGTTTTAATGCTGAATACCTCCAGCACAAAGGGGCCTGTTATGACAGCCAAACAGACCCCAAGGATGCACCCCTGGGTGTGGGTATAAATTCTAAAAAAGTATAATCCAATCCCATATATTTTCTTGGCTTCTGGTGATTGAGAGCAGTAGCAAGGTCTTCTGGCATAAAAGGGTAAGAGATATTATCTCCTTCAGGTGTTGAGACCTTCCATAGGTTGGATAACTCCTTGTTAATGAGCCTTTTGGACTCACAGTACCTCTTTCTGTGTGCTCTGTTCTTCATTAGTTGCAAGGTATGGAGTTTGCTGAGACTGGGCACAGACGAGAAGAGTGTCTTGACCTGCCATGCTTTGCGGTTGGAGTATGAGAAGTTGATGGAATTGATAGCTTCCCAGCACTCTTGCCCCTTCTAGTCACACCATGGAAGTAGGGACAAGGCAGCTCTGTCAGAGTTCAGTCCCCATTGGGGCTTGGAGGAAGGAGCGATAAAGAGTCTTGCACTTTTTATCCCAGCATGGCACATAGTTCTTGCAATGACCTGGTGGGATACATTGTTTATAGCCACAATGAACAAGCTCTCACATATTTCCTGGTAAGCCTTCTTGGTGTTTGTTATGTCCAGAGGTGGCAATCTCTCAACAGATTCTCCTGTAAGAAGGCAAAAGTGCTTCCAATCAGCCTTGCAAAAGTTCCAATGTGTGACTGGATCACTGTAGGCAGGAATTTTGAGCCTCCGCAGCATTATGACACAGGGTTGCTGTTGTGACCACGGCAACTTTCCTAGAATATATCTGTCAGGCAGTTGGCTGTCCTGGCCAACACTCACAAACCAAAGCAGCTGAGATATCTCTATTCAGAGAAGTGGCTCAATATTCAAGGCTTTACAAATTTCACAGCTCTGCATCTTTGTCTCTTATATATACTTGAAAATGTACTCTCAAATTTTCATGCCTGTAAAAAAGGATAGTAAACAAGAAACCTATAGCCTATATTCCTTCTCATACCAAAAAATCCTTAATGATAGACAATTTTGACATGTGTCTTCCATACCTAAGAGAGATCTCTTTTGAAGTTTGCCAAGAAATGATAGATTGTGTGTCACTGTGCACATACTTATTCTCACATAGTTTCAACTTACACATGAAAGCAACAAAGATGAAAAATATTTTCCATACAAAGACAAAAACAATTATTTTTGCTGTTCAAAAGTGGTTACAAACTAACTTGCACCTGTGGATCAACTTACATTCAGGCACCCCAAAATTTGTTAATGTGTGCCAACAAATACAAATTTGATAAATGTTTGAATGTATTTGGTACATAAACTCAAGGAATGATTTAGTATCAACCAGAAATAGTGGGAAGCATTATCAGTTCAAAGAGACTTCTAGACTTGAGTCGTATTCAATACAGGAACACCAACTGGATTTTAACACGGATGTTTTATCTACAGTACAGCAGTACACTGGTGTTCCCAAGTTGGGGCTTGCACCCTTGCAGGTTGATTCTGGTTATTAAGATTCTTTTCATATCTTTAATTTGTTAGCAGCTCATTGTTTGCAGTTACAGCTGCAACAGCATTGGAATATGTTACAGCTTGTGACTTATTAGGCACCATGACGATGTCAATTGCTGATGAAAGTAGTGCCATCGATTACGACTTTAGATGTATATCCGCATATCCGAACATGGTATTTCAAAATGTATGGCACATATTTGCACATTTTTGAACATGATATGAGTCATTCTCAAAAGTCTGCAGTGTTTTCTGAATCATTGCAAAGCCATGAAAACAAAGTCCAGTCAGTTGATTCTTCAAAAATTCTGCAAAAAAGCTTTAAATGGCGTGTTTCAAATGTTGAAAACTGTTTGAAGTGTTCTTCCCTAGGAACATAGTTACTTCTAATACANCCAAAACAACCACAGCATTTCATTCCTGCTTTCTAATTTCTTCTTGTTAACTGAGAATAAATGAATGACTAAAATATTTGACAAAGACTTCAACCATAACTTTCAGCAAATTTGCAACTAACCTTTATCAAAGTATTTTGTCACTGTTTCTACTACATAAGCAGGGGAGGAAGGCTATTCCTTTTGGTTTTGTAAACAATTTGTGGCTCATATCAAACCTATTTATCACTGATATCTCTTAGTCTTAAAACTAGTTTGTGAGTTGATTGTTATTACCATAAAATATTGTACACTACAGGCACAGTTTTGTGATGGTAGGCAAATGGAGCGGTGGAAATTTGCTTCACAACTCATTTAAATTGTCTTGACAAAAGCTGAGTTGAGAAAACTTAATAGATAATACCAGTCACAGTAAACAATTTGGGCTAAAAATGATCAGGCATAAATTATAGAAACAATTACAAAATTACAACTAGATCAACTATCTTTGTTGACTTTCTTCTTTTTCTTTTGAGCCAGTTGTTCAATTAGTTGACAGAAGCAAATCATGAACTTGATTCCCTCATGAAATGCCCATGTCTTTAACTGTTCAATCCTACTCCTTTAAGTTGTTTTTCAATAGGAAATCAAACAGAAAAATAAATGAAGGTGCCCGTTATCCAATTTTTGTGCTCATCAAAGAGGCAAGCAGAAAGGTACAACTCCCTCAAAACATTATTAAAAATATCAAGGAAAATCTGTACTACTAGCATAGCTTTGCAGATGGTGTAAAGTATGACTAGTGTGACATGCTTTGTTTAGTCCACTCAACTTGTAAGAACTTTGTACATAACCTAGGCTGAAGTTGCTAGATGCCCTTGAATGCCAAGCACTATCCTCAAATTTGCTGTTGTAACTGATCATGTCACTGATTTTTTAAAAACATGTCATCGCCCTTGAGAGTTTTCAATCAATTTTTAACTGAACACCAAGCATAAAAATCATCTAGGCTACTGGTTTCCATGCACTGGCAAGGAATATATGCACGAAACCCATAGGAGGTGAGTATTTACAAAGTTACACACAATGAAAATTCCACCTTGCATGAAGTACCCTACCTTAACCGCTTCATCTGCCATGACTGCAACACTGCATGAGAAGTGCTGAGTCAATGTATCTGCAGATGCAAGGTTTAGCCTAGGGTTTTAGGTTACGGTTGTAGAGTTAGGGCAGTGTTTCCCAAACTGGGGATAAATTATCACTTGGGGATAACATGCGATTCTTTGGGGGGTACTGCAGAACCAAAACCACAATGTTATTTCGTATTATGTGCGATCACTGCGAAATATTGAGGGAAATAAATAATCCCTACCTTGATTTGGATAACAGCTTGAACAAGTTTAGGAACTGTTGGGTTAGGGTTTTGGGTTGGTTTAAGGGTCCTAGTGTTTAGGATCTAGGGTTTAGAGTTAGGCTACAGTTGGGATTTAACCAGAGGTGACTGGAGTAACATTTTTAGACTGCGACTCCACCCCTGTTCCAGAACTTTTGAATCCGGTTCTAGGTCTAAAAATTCTTCAATATTGAGAATCTGACTTTTGTTCAGACTCCAGCTACCGTTGATGAACTGAAATTCAGCAATGTTTTGCTAAGAAGTGGCATATAAAGACCACGCAGAATCCTGCTACTGTCAAAAATGACAAGTGACTCCAGATCCAGTTTTTCACAATTTTTGACTCCAGCTCCAGATCCGTAAAAAAATGCAGGATCCTGCCAAAGTCGACTCCGGCACTCTGGATTTAACCTGAGCAATGACTCAGCAGTTCTCACAAGCATTGCCACTGCCATGTTGTGGCTGTGCATGTTTGGTGGAGGTAGGTGTACCTTATATCCAAGGTGATGACATTTTCATTGCACGTAACTTTGTAAATACTATCTCTGACAGGTTTCATACGTTGGTTGTCAGTTCATCGTATTGATTCCAACAATATGTTTATCAGTTTTTTTTACGGTGTTTTAGGGATCCGATTCAGGTCCCTAGAATTTCAAATCAGGTCCCTAGAATCAGACAAAATAGGGTCACTAGAATCAGTGAAATCGGGTCCCAACAGGTCCATACCGGGTACCTAATATTTTCCTTTAAAAAAACCCTGTGTTTATTATCGTTATTTTCTGATTTGGTGTTCAACTAAAAATTGACCTATTTTCTAGCATCCTTGAAAAAATTTTGTTGCGTTGTAGCATATGTTGAACTAAGCGTATTGAGTATTCAATAAATCAGTAACAGGATGCAGTATATACATACCGTATTGCTCTTGTGCTGAACATAATGTACTTGCACATGTAATCATTATTTTGATTTCTTAACAAATGCAGTTGATTGCCCACTGCTAAATCCAGATGCAAATTATCTTTGAAAAATTTCCTATACCACTATATACCATATTGTGGATAAACAATCATATAGTTTTTATGTGGATAAACATTGTTTTCTACCCTTGCTGCTTGCCTTTGTAATTAAACGATGTGTTTCAATGCATTGCTCTCTGACTTATAACCCCTATTGTTGCTCACTTCTTTCACCACCTGCTCATCTGTACATACCTTAACTCTTCACCCATTGCTTGCCCACCATCATCTGTATTACATTGATATATATTACATATTTGATTCAATATTTGTGTTTTGGTAAAATTGTTTTTACTTCTTCGTTATGGCTTTTAGGCTTGAGACTCGCATTGGCTATATAAATTGGTCACACAAATAATTTGTCCACTATGTCATATTTTGCCCAATTTTTTTCATTTGTTTTCCATTATTTGTTACTTGTGACTTTTGCATGTGTTCTTTGCTGTCTATACTGTACTACGTTGTTTTTTATTTGTGGTTTATCTCACTATGGTATTTCCTACACTGGTGGTTTTACAAAATCGTACTGTATTCAAAGTGTGGTGATGAAAAAATTCAACAATCTCTGACATCAAAATGTCAAATTGACAAACTTCCAAGTGATTGGCAACCCTGGGCTATTCATTCATTTATTCGGAAAACAAACACATAAACATAAAAAATACTCGCAAATAAACAAGATAAAATAAATAAGCAAATTCATAGAATAGAAATACAATCAAAATTATATTTGCATCTTCCCGGGGTACCTAATATAACCAGGTGGTTTTCTAGTTAGGTCCCCACTAGCCTAATGGTAAGACAGTATTATATTAATGAGGTTTAGGTTTGTACTAGAGAAAGGTTTATTATGATCATGAGAAATACTAAAGGTTGCATATAAGTGACACAGGTTAATATTGGTTTAGAAAGTATAACTTGCATCTCTTTTTGAAAATATAGAAAGGTTGTATTTTTAAATTTTGATCCAAAGATTCCCAAATCTTAACTCCTATATAAGCAACAGATTTTTGACCAGTCAGCAATCTTTTTCTGGGAACTATATATTCTTGAGATGTTTTTTGTCTAATATTATATGAATGTATATTGTCCAACTTTGTGAATTAATTGTTAAAAACAGATGGTAAACAGCCATGCTTGAATTGATGTATCAATTTTGCTAACTTTTTCTACACTGGTGACCTAGTTTGCTAGTGAAAGCTGCTAGCGCAGCATGTGGCACAATCGGAACTCATTAGCATACAATGGACGGCCGCCATTGTGATAAGCCTATTTACAGAAAGCACAAACATTTGGAAAGCAACTTACAGAAAGTACAAACATTTGGAAATTATCAATTAGGTTACTAAGCACAGCTACACTAGCATCACAAAGCACAGCTACACTAGCATTTTTTCTGCCACGCCCAGATCTTTGCGGATCTGAGCAACCCATCCACTGAGACTGGTTACGACCCAGCACCCCCTATGCAACTGTGTTGATCATCTAGCAGCTCTTTCCTACACATATGCACCACCACGAGTTGAAACTAGACAGTAACAAAGCTAATATAACTGTTGAGGGGCATTGATTGACTCGATAACCTTCCGGTTCCTTCAATGCCCCGGCGTCCGTGCACTCATTTCTGTTTTTACTTGCTGAATATTAATAATCGCCAAATAAAATCCACTCATGAAACATTTACAGTTAACACCTATACTACTGCATTAAAATTGCATATAACATAATGATACAGACCTAGATCACTGCAGAAACTCATAAAGACACCAAATGCACAGACACATGACATAGTTCATGTAAGCATCTGTTGACAACTTGAACCTAGGGTAGGTGGCCATGTCTTACTTACCTGAAATCTGATCTTTAACACATCCAAAGGTGAAACTAGAGTCCTTGTTACAATGCCACCAAGTACTCCAGCGACGAAAGAGTTTGACAAAACAACATTTCTATCTTCATCATACCCAACCATTCCAAGGGATAGGTGTTCCAAGACCTGCTTTTTGCTTCACAATCCTGAATCCAAACATACACTTCAACTTGTTCACAAACAGAAGTACGACCGACCATGAAACACAACTACCACCAAGGTGCAAAGATGTTTTTTGGACATTAACGTTCACTACACTTGAAGACAAGAAATAACTATCAAAACGTTGCGTGTGGAGTTAATAGCAACATCGTACACTAAAGGCCGATGCACACTGCACTGCGGCTGCGGGTACGGTCATGGGAAATTCCCGGGCCGCTCCGCAGCCGCGCCGTGGAAGAGCCGTTCAGCGAG
>JGI24158J21664_10005690_pt1 | contig 16323 bp, 8 predicted proteins | sample Ectturendosymbi3_FD_21664 | JGI IMG/M metagenome (IMG submission 21664)
CAACAACGACATGCTCTCGATTGGGCAGTGCCTTGAACATATAACTATATTCTGGCACTTTGGTTATATTGACAGTAACACCAATAGTTTGGTTCTCCAACAACAGGTTGGTATGCCTTGAAGCAACTACGTGTAACTTCTTCATCACGTCGATCTGAAATGCATTGATAATGTGAGAAAACGTCAAGAGCGAAGCCGTGCACGTTGCATTCATAGGTATACGGGAGAGTTTTTTCAGAGGAGGGGAGGTCGGAAGCCGTTTTCTTTATAAAATATGCAATTGCCTCGATTGATGATGTTGGCGGTGAGCAGGGTTTTCGCACAAAATATATGCGAATTGTTTCACGATAAATATATTTTTTTCCTAAAATAGTTTTTTCCTAAAATCTTACCTAAAAATAACGAGAAGAGCTGAAAGGAAGAAAATTTACATTTATCCCACCATCATTTACAAAAAAAACTTGTTTTGTTTAATCGCTCGATTCGCACAACTCTGGCCATACCTTTTCTGCCCTGATTTTGTATTTTGTCCTAAAAATAAGTTTCCTTAGCTGTTGAAACGCAGTCCATAATCGCATGGGTTTATCAAATTTTTCAGCGATATGAAGGTGTTTGCACCAACGTTGATTTTTTGGCTAGTTGTAGTGAGTTTCCTTGAATTTTTGTTATGCTTTTTACATGCAACCAAAATCGGAAATCTGAAGTTGTAATTCAGTTTCATTCTCTCCCTCCTTTGCCTTTCTTTTTGCAAGGCCAGTGCACAAGTATTGATGCAAAAACTTGCAGCGGTATTTAGCTATGCTTAATCATAATTAATGGCGTCCTGCGCGCTCAGCAACGAACTACAAGGAATGGAGTTGGCACTTGCTACAAGCACAATCAAACCGCACTACTTCGCATGGGGTTGTGTTATTGCTTATTCCATTCAGGAATAAAAACTGGTTGTTTTACGAAGATGTATGAAATTGGACAAATAAATACAGCCTCATCCCATGGACGGCGCCGAGCTGCAAAATTGCTTGATTTTACAAGCTTAAAAAGTTTTGTCGGTGTTCTTTTCTAGTTAGATTCATACGTTTATTAAAAAACTTATAGCAACTTGTCTGACAAAGTAGCTCTTTTATATAAGCGCTTCCTGAAAGTGGAATAGATCACTAATCGATGTCAAGAAAAACAACTCCGATAAATTGCAAAAATTTTTACCTGAGAAACTTACCTTGAACCCGGTTATCGTCTCAAGGTACACGTTGCTGGGCCACCTCCACTGAACCAAACAAGTTGATTCATTGAAAAGAGAGAGATTTGTTTGGGTAGCCTGGTTGGGAACCACATATTCCGTGGAAATGCTCTCAGTGAGAGGAACTGGGAAATTCCAATACTTCGGAAAAAGTTTAATCTATTAAAAAAAATATTTGAAGTTAACCTTTTGCCAAAGATTTTAGGAATTTAAACAAAGCATCAGCCTTGATGAACTTCCAACCTCTATCATGTATCGAGTGTGAGGCTTCAAGTTGTTCAGAACATCTTCATATTCAAAAGTGGGCGAAGACATCTTCACAAACGACTGCTCGAAAACTTTCTCATTTCTCTTTATGTCGAAGACATTGAGCAAGTAGGTTATTTTCCCATTAAACTCAGTCAAATCTTTCCACCTCACCACGAACTGAGTCAAATTGCAAGATTTTGAAGGTCGCGTTGGCAGGTATTTTAAAGGTAATGCTGAAAAAAACCTTAGTGACAGATAATTAAACATTAATACTCGAAGTAAACTTTAACACAGGTATTCAAACATTTATGTCCTCTCAAATTGTAATGAATAACAGGAGATACAAAAATAACAGGAGATACATATTGTTGAATACGTTTCTGTACTTTGAATTTAAATTGGAGTGATAACAGTGTTTTTCACATGGTTTTGTAAGACAGCTAGAAAGCATTGGCAATGTCCCAGTTTGGAATTTGATTAAAAAGTTTCGAACGTCTAACGTTATAGTAACCTTCCAAGTTTATGAACTTAATCCCATAGTTATAATATTCAGTGTTCTTGGGAATGCTTCTTATAAAGCGACCACATGTGAGTGACTGCTATCATTTGGCAAATCTCCGTGAAGATATTCGTTACAACCAGGTAATTACGTTATATAAACCAAACACCAAAGCAATCATCTGGAAGTTAAAGCTTTAATTCGGATCATTTAGTAGCTACTGAATTGTGGAAGCAGAAAAAAAGGCCAAAGCTTTGCAAGACACAAAATGCATGATGCATTGTGCATGAAATTCATCAACTGCATTTCGTTCTAAGCAGAATGCACGATTTACAAAATGCCTAGCATTCATCACCTGCATGATGCATAGATTCTAACAAGCATTTCCCGCAGAAGGACACTAAAATTGCAATTTTTTTAAGTTTTTGTTCAATCTGTCTTGCAAACAGTGTTGGGGTTTTCGTCGAACATTTTACCACTGTAATTGCGTCAAATTTTTAACATAAGTTTTTCCATTGCATTGGTTATGCTTTCAAATAATGAAAAAAGCAGAAAACCTGCTGTCGTTAACATGCGATATACAAACTAACATAACAAACACAAATATATGTCCAACTTCATAGCTCTTTGAATGGTAACAGTGCTGCATTGAAAGTCCGCTTCTTGACAATATCTCAATATATGACCATGAAACTAAAAAAAATTTCACCACATTTTGGTGCTTTTCTGGTGATACAGCAACCACTATCCGCAAAAATTCGCTCATTCTTGTGTGTTGTGTAAATCGTCAATCAAGTCGTTAACCCGTTTGTTTAAAAACACGTCGTACCTTGGAACTGGCAGATAAAATGAAGTTGTTCACTGCAATTCATACTTTTCCATAATCCGTTCACGCTAAACAGTTTATCATTGCTGACAGCCACACACGGACGACCATTTGGTTCGTCTACGTGCCAGTGGAAGAAGAAATCGTTTTCATAACCTGAATCTAAAAGAACAACTTGCTAAGAAAAAAAGCTCGAAGTAAAACCAGTTCAAGGTTCGTGAGAATTATTGCGAAATGACGCATGAAAGGGAATGAAAGTTATTTCGAATGGTTCCACTTTTAACAACAAGCAACAGTTTCAAACCAGCTTACTTGAAAAATTAGATTAAAATCCTGACATGTCTCAATTTGACCACAAACCTCAACAAAAAGACTTGTTAATAAGCAGTGGGCTAGCAATTAGTGGATTCACGCAATGATCTATGTGCGATATCAATTAGTAAAATGAGCTGCAATGTGAGATTTCTGTGGAGTATACGGCACAGCTAGGTCAGCTTCAACCTTGGGATCGTCTGGAGTCGTAAAAATGCATTAAGCAGATTAGGTAGCAGTACTATTTGGTTTTTGATAAAACTGCTTTTCTTGTAAATCTGTAAATTTTTCGTATTCTAAATTTTGCAGCAACTTGTTGCTGAGCAAGTCAACAGGTCGTGACGCCGAATTTGACCCGAGACTGATTGACGTGAAACAAGAGTGAAGAATATGTGAATGTGTAAGTTCGGTCAAAATTCAGAGCGACGCTCATAGGTACGATTGATTTTGTCATTCGTCAAATTTTTCACAGATAAATGCAATTGCAAGGTCTATAACATAACCTAAGCGTGTGCATCACCGACCGATATCTGTAGCATTCCAAGTGTATTTAGTTGAAAATTAATAACCAGATACCTTTAAACATATCGGTTTATCCAACAGTTTGCGTAGTACTTAATGGTTGCAAGAAGACAAAAAAGTGTATCATTTGCCAAAAATGCGTTTAATACGACGGAGATAACATCAGGGTTGTTCGCTTTGTTCGTATCGTCTAACACCGAAAGATTTACCAGTTAAACGTACGTTTGTAATAAAAATATCGTTTTTCGTAAAATGCAGCTTATTTTGTTACGAAGAAGTAGAACTTACGGCGAAATGCCAAAATTCATCAATTTATCAACAAGCTTAACTTATCCGCAAATTTCGACAATCTGAATAGGCTTTTGCCATTCAGGTGGTGATGACTCATGAGTTTCGCATCCGTTTGAAGAAAATTGCCAAAAATTAATTTTATTTCAACAACACCATCTCATTAAAAGCACAGCAGCTGGCATGAGTTTTGACTGGCATATTACGAAAGTGAGTTTACGTTATTGAGAATACGTTCTGATGTCTTCTCTTAGTAGAAAACAATAAAGTACGCTGTTAAATCCTGGATGTTCATTTGGAATTGCGTCAAATTAAATTTTGAGACGGCTAATGTTTCAACTTTTGTGACTACGTCAGTGAATTGCTACTGTACGTTTTCATCTGCGCTGTGGCTGCTGCGCTGATGTGGCGATGAAAGGATCACCGGTGACATCAGTGGAACACAGGGTTCTAAGCCATGTGTAGCCCAAGCTACAACGAAATTTCCACTATATTTTGAAAAGCAGAAACGTAGGGTGAATTAAAAAATACTTAATCTACTGTTGACTGGGTCAGGGGCATTGGTTGCTTCACAGATCAATCTATTTATAGGCGTTATGATTAATTACTCGTCTCAAGAATCTTAAGTTTTGATTTATGCGAATTCTGAAGATAAAGACCCCTTAACGTCACATCACACATTTGTTTGCACAAAGAAAAAAAGAGTTTTTCGCTCAGCAGTCAGCACAGATGCATATTAAGATTAAGAAAACGTAATTTCATGCTACGTATGTCAGCAACAATCGTCATACCAGATATATTACAGATGTTGATGATGTCAGTAATTGTATAAACAGTGGCATTTGCATATGTTGAAGACATCGGAGATGTTAGTGTTTGTGATGATGTGAGCATCATTGGCAATATAAGCGATAAGCGGAATATTTGTACTGATGATAACGAAAAGTTCAAACAAGAAGCGATGCTGGTGATAACAGGGATATTAGCAAAAATAGCGACATTAATTATTATTAGCCTTCACCGTAATGGCAATACTATACAGCGGCGTTGGCGATGCTACTCAATTTGTTGATATACTGCATGTTTTTTCATGCGCCGTAGTTTGACAGGTGCGGTGTATGTGAATTTTGAACGATAGTGAATGCGAGCGATCAACAAAGTAAACAACCGGACCAAAAGTGAAGGTGTGTAGAAATTACCTGCACTTTTCCACTTTCCTCTGGAGGTGTAGTTGTAGAAAAGTGTGTTGTTCCACCAATAATATCCACCACCTTTACGACTCCCACCGATGTAAGCTTTCCAGATATGAAACAGAAACATTGAACTGTCACGCAATTTGATCTACAGCACATCAAAGCCACAGGGAACTTACCCAATTTTTGGTTTTCCATCCAGTGTTTTTTTTCCTGATAGGATATACCTTTTGTTGCAATAAAGTTCTGAGTTTCATAGTTGGGTATAATTGCGAGCTGTCCACCGTATTCCAAGCAGTGCTTTTTGGCATCGCTTTGGACTTTGATCATCGGCGAAAACCAATAGTAGTTTCCAGAAAAGTAATCCAAACCTGTAATCAAGTTTCTGCAATACGCGCTTTTCTCGGAAATTGAATCACAAGTGTATTCTTCAAAACGGTGACACGCTTTTACTTCTGCAACAATTTTCTTTGCAAATCTCGTATCGTAACAAAAAAAGAAAAGTGCGTTCATGCGTTTTTACAACGTCGACCGCGGAGTTGTTGCCCCAAGATGCTCAATATCAGCACCGCAAATATCACACATAACGTCAGACAAATATTGGGGAAGCCACCGAATGTTGATTCAATATGTTTCAGGAGTTATTAAAATCGCTCTGAATCCTTTCAATAAATAAAATTCAAAGGTTGTAAAATTTTGAGTCATATTTCTCTCTTGCACCAAAATAGCTTGATGTACATTGGTTTCCTCAACATTTTAACGGTGAAACATTTTTCTTAATCAGAAAACGCGATATCAGTAAATGAGGGTGAACCACTATCTTCAAAGACAATAATTTCGTTAAACAGGAGCTGTTGTCTTTACGTGTCCAGCAGTGAGTTTTGTTTTTTTAATTCCCATGCTGATTAAGGGCGCAGCGTCCATGAATGGAAGGCATGCGCTGCACAGTGGCGTAGCCAGTCCAAAAATTTGGGAGGGGCCAAAAAAATTTTAGGGGACAAAATGTTTGATTTTAGGCGAATATCACTATTTTGTTTGGGATACCGCCTCTCAAAGCACAAAATGACTATATGTTCTGAAAATTGGGGTGACATGGCCCCTTAGGCTGCCCTGGCTACGCCTATAGCGCTGCATGCCTTACTTTCAGTTGACAAAATTTAATTACTTCAAAACTTTTAATTAAGTTTCAAATCATAGACAAGAGAACAAATAAAAAATCAGAACTTCCCGTCAATCTGCGTTACAGCTTTCTTTCAGTTTAAATTCATACTCATGAATGAGCCTTTCGGTCGCATTGGTTTTTGTTGTTGATTTCAGTAATAAAAGATGGTGAAACACGCAATCGGTATTTGCGATTGAATGCGTGTTTTCGAACAAATTAATTTAAATGAGTAAATTTTTGGTGAAAATGTGCAAAACTCATAAAGCTTGCAAGCCTTTTTTGCTTGTGTGTTGTAGTGTGAAACGTATTCTATTCAAAAGTGTCTGTTTATCAACGAAATTTTTGTGTTTCGATAACGGCCAATTTCCATTTCGTAAACACCCCAAAATTTCTGTGGGAATCAGGGCATGCAGTTTTCAGTTTTCCTTTCGCTTCGCGTGATGCCATCGACCTGGACACCTGAATCTTAGTCACATGATCTGCAGTAGTTCTGCGTTGTAATAGGGATGAAGACTGTTTTTACAACTGCGATGAGATTCCGTATGATGGTTTTACCACTACGCATAAATAAATACTAAATTTTTACGCTTTTTTCATCTAAACGCTCAATATCTGAAAATTTCACGACTTTTGCCCACGAAAGATAGCATGACAATCAATATTTTCAGTTGCTTTTCCTGCTGCTCAATTTGCTGGAGCGATGACATTTCTCGATAATATTTGCAGCATAGCAAATATTGCAGGACGTGAGCAGCATTAAAATTTTACTTGAAAGTGATACGTTTAAATAGATGTACGTCATTGGCAAGCAGCGCGTTCACCTGCTAAAGCCACAATGCATTCATATCACAAAGCATATATCCTTAGATTCACTGATTCATGTAAAATCCCAACATGCAGTTGCGCAATTACCTTGAAATGTAACAATAAACAGCACCAAAGTTTTGCTGCTGCAAAATCCACCGGTTCAAACCACAAGATGAAAGTGCAATACAAATAACTGAGCTAAAGCCCTGATTGAAAGAATGAAGAGGCAAAAACTGCGGTATGGGTAAAACAACCTGCTGTCATTAAAATTAGCAATGTAGTAGTCAACAACACAAACAGGATCTGCCCCATGCACGACAATAAAGCTGCAAAGTTTGCTCGAAACCCAGAAACATCGGAGTGTGTAGCTTATAACATCGTCTGTTACTCGCTAATATTCGGATATCTTAAATAAAGTAATTTCAAGAAATATTAACTTATATTTATCAAATAAGTAGTCGCCACAACGGCGACGTAGTATATCCAATCAGCAAAACTTTTAAATGAGAAATGGATTTCACGTAACTCCACACATCCTCAGTCCTGAAATCTTATTCAAATGGAAATTGTAGTTATATTTGTCTGTTTGCAATAACTTTGTTTTCTTGTTTTTTGTCCAACAACTTCAAGATCATTCAGAAATCTTGCCTTAAACAGTTGAAACGTTTGAGTAGCAATCTGCTGCAAAATTCTAATTGAACAATTCTTCAACTCTTCTGCGAAGATTTGTGCAAGGAAAGTTAACTGATTGAAGGTGTAAACAAACCTGATCCGCTCTCGCCCGCAACCAGGCGTGCTGGGGCAACCGGGCAATTAGCCCCCCGAACTTCATCAAAAACATGTCCTATTGCTAGGTAATCACTTTGCTTCCCCCGAAAATAACATTACCACAAGTTACAATCATTTTGTATCCTCCAGAAAATATCAGCTGCGGTTATGGCCCTGGATCCGCTCCAACATGGCGCACTCCGCCACGCAGATCAGAACGAGGCTCTTCATTTCGGAAACTCCACAAAGATTAAATTAAAGGGTGTCAACTTCTTGCATGCACTCATAAAAACTTCAAAATAAGCATAACATAACAATTAAATTTTTTAAGTTTTTCTACTTCATTTGCGTGACCCGGGAAATGCCCTTCTCAAGAAAAATCATAAAATCATATCTGTAAATTCTGCCAGTTGTAACAGAGATTGACGTGATAATTGGTAGGAATGCTGATAAAATAATTAACACTGAATATTTTTATTCGCAGAAATTTTGTTAAAATAAACATGCACGACCGGCGTTTCCACACAACACAATTGACAAGGTCGAACTTTTCAAGGCAGAATTTTCTACTGCACAGCCAAGTAAACATTGTTTCCTGCAGAAAATTTGTTTGGTCTCTGTGGCATCTAGGCCGATGATTTTAACTCTCAAATCGTCTTCTCAATTATATTTCTGACTGAGTCAAACACCACACTGGTTGAGAAGACAAACGTTTTGAGTTTCATACTACCAATTACTTGTTATACCATTATTTGTACTGTTGTTTTTTTAAACATTTTTCTTCGTCTTTTGAGCCAGCTAAGCCGCACTAGATCTCTGGGCAGGTGTTGTGCAGACATTCGATTTTATCGTCATCCAAACCCTTCAGGCCATGTACTCCACAGGGAAGTCAATTGGTCGAACAGTGAAACAGTGAAGGGCAACATGGTCAACGGTCCGTTCCTCTGCACCACACTCACAAATTGCAGAAGGGGCCATGCTCCATTTGTGTAAGCAGGAGCTGAAACGCACGGCAATGTTGCGGAGACGTTTAAGCCGAACCCATGCTGTTCTTGGCAAGGGACATTCCAGGAGGGTGGGTTCCGATGTCGGGTATGTAAGTACTGAGCTTCGTAGTGTTCTCCAACCCCTCCGCATTCCATCGGCGATCCTTCTAATGCGCCGCACTTCTGTTGTTGTCAGATTAACTGATGGGTTGTTGTGTGGCAGGTGCAAATGGGTTTCTCGATTGGAGATGCCGCGCATTCCCACTGGGTGGACAGGTCAGCGCTGACTGGAGCAGATGTATAGGCTCCATGGCACGGCGTGCTAGAGACGTTCAGCAATGTCAGCATGTTGGCAGCCTGCGAGGATATAGGAAAATTGTCCCGCTGGTGTAAGAAGCAGACATCCAGTCACAGCTCGCAAGGCGTCGTTGATGACAAGATCAATGAGGCGGGTTTGAGCAATACGGCAGCAACCAGGAGCGTAGTACTATTGAATGGACCAGATGTAAGGTGGCTGTTGGCAGCGTTGTTGTCCCAGCACCCCATCCCGAGCCAGAAAGCCGCCTCAAAAGTGTGACGCGTGATGCCAGCTTTTTGCGAAGTGACTTGAGGTGTCGGCGATACGTGAGCGTATCCAACGTTACTCTGAGGTATTTGGGTTCGGAGCAGAAGGACAGGGTTTCGTTGTTCATTGTTGAAATTGACTTTCAGCTCATGTTTAGCTTCCTTGTTGTTGAGTTGGAAGACTGCTGACAACGCTTCTGCAGCACTGAGCTTCATCTTCCAGGTGTCGAGGTATTTAGCTATAATCGCCATGTCTTTGCTCAGAATTCCTTCCACTGCGTGCCAGTCTCCATTACTTAGCATGCATGATTGCTAGATCGTCGGCGTATGCACACAGGAGGCGGTGATTGGCAAGTCGGAGGCGTAGATGTTGAAAAGATGGGGTATCAAGACAGATCCTTGTGGGACGCCATTCTTCAGGCGACGTAACCTAATCCGTTTGTTGTTACCAATGGTAAAAGTGAAGCTGCGATTGCCAACCAGCATGATTATGTGGACCATGAGCCTGCCAGGTAGCAATCGCAGTAGCTTGCAGGTGAGGCTGCAATGCCGCACAGCGTCGTAGAAGTTGAGTTTATTGGCGCAAACATTAAACAGTTTCATGAAAAATAAAGCTAAGGCGCTGGGACACCGAAAAATAACTGTTGAACAAGTTGGCTGCTGTGAGATCGACAAACACAGCTCCGGCCTTCTTCTTAGCCGAAAAGCTATCCTAGATGTCTTGCACTAGCAAGGTGATCTGATCTTCGGTCGACCTCCCGGTCCGCAATCCCGCTTGTTCCTGCGGGAGTGATGGCTCGATGATTGGTTCGACATGAGCGGAGATGAGTATCTTGATGGGGACACGCAGCAGAGATACAGGACGATAACTCTTTCAGTTCACCAATGGCTTATGGGGCTTAGGGATCGTAAGTCGCAACTACTGGTGCTCCTTCTCCAGATCCTGGGAATTTTGGGTTGGCCGATGCAGCAAGTGAGGAAATCGCATAACTAGGAATTGAGAGCTGATCCGGCGTGGAGTATAAACTCTGGGAAAATAATCCAATCCCGGAGATGTCCTGGCTCTAGGTGGTTGACGGCGTTAGCAAGTTCCTCTGTCGTGAAGGGGCCAGAAATGCTATCTCCCTCTAGTGTTGGGACCTTCCATAGGTCGGACACCTCCTTGTTGACGAGCCCTGTGGACTCGCCGTCCCCGTCTTGTCAGCCCCGTTCTTCACGAATTGTGAAGGGATGGATTTCGCCGAGACGCGGCACAGACGGGAGGAGTCTCCGGGCCTGCCAGTAAGTTTGTTGATGGTGCTTCACGCATTGCGGCTGGAGTGCGAGAAGTCGATGGATCTGACCGCTTCTTCCTATCGTTCCTGCCTCTTCTGGTCGAGTTGTGAAAGTAGGGACGAAGCGACGCTGAAAGGGTCACGTACTCTTTGTCCCAACATGGCACATAGTTCTTGCGACGGCCTCGTGAGATAGATTTAGCCACAAATAGCTGCATAGTTCCTGGTATGCCTTCTCGATATTTGTTGTGCCCGGAAGTGGCAACCTCTCCACGGATCCTCATGTCAAAGGAAAAACGATTCCAGTCAGCCTTGCCAAAGTTCCAACGCTTTACCGGATCGCTGTAGGCAGGAATCTTGAGCCTCGCTGGCGTTATGAGAGAGGGTCGGTCTTGTGACCGTGGGAACTTTTCTACAACACGTCTTTCAGGCAATCTGTTGACATGGCCGACACTCAGGAAAACCAGATTCGGTTTGGTGTCGATGCTCCATCGGTGAGAGAAGCAATTAAAAGCTCTAGAAGGTTTTCTATAGGCTTTAGAAGAATCAGCCGATTGGGCTCTGCTTTCATCGGTGAGAGAAGCTGGCCACTCCCTTTGAGTGGTGCAGCAGCTCAAGGTTTTTGGCAAGAGATGTTGTGCTACTATAACCCCAGTTGACGTACTGGCAGTTGAAGTCACCAACATACAGACTGGGGTGTGGGAACGTCGATGGCCGTTGGTGTGTCGCGAGGGTGGAGGTTTGTAGACGTCAATGCTCTTATATCCTGCAGCGTCTAGCACAAACACTCAGTGTCTGATTGCTTTGGAGACTGATCCATCAGTGTCCATTCCAACTGCTCGTGGACAAATGTAGCAAGGCCGTGCTTCCTGCTCAGGGCTGACCCAGATGGTGAGAAGCTGGGGATTACTAGTTTGTGGTAGTGCAGTGGGTCTCCTGATGGACGATGATGAGTGCCTTGTTCTTGTAGGCTATAGTAGCTGGTCGATGACGCTGATCTTTCTTGCAGTGAGTCAGTGTTCTTGTTCAGCTGCAGTATGCTGGGTCTTCGGTCATCTCTGGCAGAAGGAATGTTGCTGCCCCATGAAAAGGGCGTTTTCCTACCCAGCCCGCGCCTAACACATACAGCACGGGTAGCAGTAGTTCCTCTCGTACCGACAGGTTTATATAGCATTTCAGGAAATGCCGTAACAGGGAGGGCCACTTGAAGGCACCTGTCATCCTCTTTTAACCTTTTTTGGTGTTGGCAATATGTCACTGACAGTTTCAAATGTAATTGGCAAGCATCGATAAAACCAAATGCTGTAATCAACTTTTCTTTACTTTTCATGTTAACCTATTACTTGCATCACAGATGTCTGCGTAAGCCTCGGTATGCATACTGCATACTATTCTACTTTATGACTAATGTAAGTTTACTGACGTATTTAATTATGTATAGATCATAATTAACACGAATACTTTAATCAGTGCTGCTAAAGTCTACAAGGCTCACCCAGTGCGAAGGTAGTTGTATCCGTTGTACCAAAAGAATTATTTGCCCAGCAGGAGATGTTAGCATTGGGACCGAGAAGAAATGCGTTGTAAATCGCAAATGTTGAGGAAATTTCACTTCTTGAAATAGTATTTGAGGTCAAGTGAAAGGGTATTGACACATTTGACATCTCGATATCAATTCCATTCAATTTCCAGTGGATCGTAGGTGTTGGATACCCATGATATTCACAAGAAATATTTAATTCTTTTTTTAACTTCACACCAATTCTCTTTTGTGGTAATGACGAAGCCAGGAACGGAACAAAATAAACTGCATCGAAAAATAACAAACACGGTCAAGTACAGTAATTTCGCGATTAAAAAATATATTCAGCAAACAAGTAAAACTCACCAATGAGAAGATCTGATATATAGTGCAATTTTTCCCCACCAACGTTGTTCGATGCTCTGCATTCATACACACCAGAGTCTAAAAGATTTGGCCTTTCAAGATGAAGTGTAGTTTTTGTTCCATACTGTCCAAGTGAAGTGCTAGATTGATACACCTGAGCAGTGTCGTCTTGGGTGACTGCAGCAATTTTTCTACCAGAATGAATAACCACATAAGATAAAATGTAAAGAAAAAAAACACAGCTTTCACAACAGAAGACGTGCCTATACCACACCACTGTTGGCTGAGAAAATCCATATGAAATGCAATCAACAACAATGGGTGTTCTCCGTTTATCCACAACTACAACATTCTTGGAAGCAGATACGTTAGCTGGAACTGCAAAGAATTATTTACGGATTACAATAAACTTCCTTTTAAAAATTTTTTAAACCCAGTTTGTTTAAAGTATTTCGTTAAAAAATGATTTCATCCGAAGCAAATTTACAGCCTGTCTTAAAAGTAATGCAAAAACGTAGTGGGAAACAAAAAACTACTGATGTAAGCAGGACGAAATAAAAATGTAAAGATTTTGATGAAAAAGTTGAAATTGTGTCATATGAGAGGCGGTACTAGGACAGTTGCAAGCAAATAACTTCAATAAATTGAGCTGGAACACATTTAGGAAAGTATTATTACAGATTTAACAATATACTCAGTCCCCATTTATTTGACTTTAAAAGGATTAAATTCGAATTGCACAAAGTAGGATGCTTGTTTCACACGTGAAGGTAAAGTTTACCTAAAATTGAAGCAATTCACATTTGAAACTTGTCAAACAAACTGACACAAATATTGCATCATTAAGTAATTTACAAAACGCGTGAAGCTGAACATATTCTTTCCAACTTGTCGGTCAATATTTCATTTCAGCAGTTGTGAGCAGACAAGTGAAGGTGCGTGGCGATGCTCCCATGGTTAACAGTGTGTTTGCGCTGCAACGCGTAACTTTTTACGTTTTTGTTTGTTTGAAGCAAAAATTTATATGAAAATGGCATAAACCTAAGAAAACACGTTCTGAAACTTTTAGCGAGATCGAGCGCCATTTCCCTGAGTTATTTAGCTTTGCGCAAAGCACCTAAATGCGCGTGCATCACGTGTTTTCGCAAACGTCAAAGCCTATCTACGACACATATGACAGAAACTGCTGTAACTTTTTTTCGCTTTGATTTCTACACTTCAAACTGCACACAACGCTGCTATAAGGTGACAACAACATGTTCAGTGATTTTCAGATTTTTCCTGCAACAACAACAGAAACGATGACTCCCATTTCAGCAATCAAGAGCTGACAACTGGCCGAATCCTCGGGCAACGTGCAAATAAATTTAGCTTGTTTTTCGCGTACTGTAATTTGTGCAAAAAGTTTTTTCGTGTTCAGTTTGTTCAACAAAAGTTTCTACGAAAGCTTAGATATTTAAACGTAGTGCTGCAAAATTCAGGGAGATCGAGCCTAGGCGATTCGATAGGAATGCGATGCGTAGAGCACCGGAACGCACATGCGATTTCGGACTCAGTCAAAATCCAAAAAGTTCTCCCTAGGACCAGGTGGTAAGTAACCGTTAAAACTTTTTTTCCTCTGAAAGTATTTTCTTCAAACTTGGCAGAGTGCTTCAGAATAGGTATAGCAACCTTTTCTGTGATTTCAGCATTTTTCCAATGCTTGAAATAGGCGCAGTGAACCTTCAAATTAAAAAAACAACAAAATCACCCCTGTTTTCGGGATGTTTTCACCCAAAATACTCCTCTTAACAAGGTGGAAACTATATTTTGTTTTGTTATCGATAAACTAGATGATGTGACTGACATTTCGTATGTAGGAAGTTTTTCTCTAGCGTGCATGCTTTTCCCAGCACAGCCTTGTGAAACAACACCTTGACGCTCAAGCGTTACGCACACAACCATACTACTGGCAACGTGGCGATAGAGCCAAGTACGAATATATCGTACACCGGCAGCCAACGTGTTCTTGCTTGTTTATACATGATTGAGTTCCTGCGATACGCTTAATCATAGGTGAAGGAGCAGGCAAATTTTCGGGGGTGCGAAGGATTTTTACCCAAATTTCCCCAAACTTGGCCGAAAGGTTTTTGTGCGACTTTTGCTTACAAATTTTCTCCCACGAAGATTATGAAGACCTTTCGTGGTGTTACGTCCGAAAAAGGTCTTTATGTGTTTTTCTGAAAACTCGTCAATGATTGCACACTGGACAAGCTCTTGTTTTGGAACTGGATTGTTCACGATCGTTTGTCGTCCACTTTCTTGAGCAAATATTTCACAGGTTGAGCGGAATAGAATATGAGGGCTGGTTAGAGCAACGTGTTGAACGTAATCACATTATCACAATATACTTTTACCTGATGTTCCTGTTAGTAAAACACCCAGGCCTGCAACCAGGGGGCAACGGGGAAATCGCCCACCGAAATTTTAAAAGCATCTTTAATTGTTAGTTACAACAACAAGCTGCAATCGTTTTGATCCCCCCGAAAAATATCACCTGGTTGCGACCTGAAAGCACCTATAATGGCGCAGAAGGACAAGATAGATGAATAAAAGTGAGAAAAACATGAACTGACACAAAACATATCCACGAAACAAAATAATGCAAGTAATGAAATAAATTGCTTTTGTATTCATTCCGTTCATGCAACGCTAAAGCTCTTTCTTTCCACGCTGCCCAACCCCTTGGGTTTGTAGTGATGAGCATAGTATCCTTTATTGTCGAGCTAGCATTAATATGCATGCATCATTTTGTAAGGGGTAAAACACAGGAACGCCCTATAGCAGTGGTTCCCAACCGGGGGACCGCAGAAGGATTTTAGGGGGTCCACAGCCTTTATTTGTATAAGATGGAGGCAAAATAGCGAAATACCAAACTACGTGACATGATGGTCTAGCTTACAAAAGACAAACTCAGCTCAACTGTAGAATCCAGGGTTGCCAGATCCAGATGGACCAAAAATGCCAAACTACTTATCAAAACGCCTCAAACAGCTGTGAAACATGCTAAACAAGCCGAAACAGGCTGGTAGCTGTCAGTTAAGGAATACCCTGATGAGCAAAGACAGAAATGCAATGTTGCTGTGGAACTAAGCGTAGAATTAATTATATAAAGTACCATCTCCTCATACAAAATGCTTCTAAAACAAGGTTTGAAACAATAAAATACTGGGTATGAAAATACGAACATGCACCTTGCCATAGTTTTCAACTACTGTACTTTGAATTTGGTTCACAAGCGTCTGATATGTTAGATATGTCGTAACTCAAAAAAATACTTATTACAAAATGCAGCCACAGAGCACTCATAGAAAAAGTCTTAGGCTTTCCAGGAACAGACGGATAAAATGTGCTAAATCGCTAGTCAATATGCCAAACAGCTTCAATAAACGTCAAGCAGGCTGAAAAGAATCTAAACGTTTATGTTCAAAGCAGACAAGTTTTTGACGTTTTTTCATTCAACACTACTAAAAATTCCAAAATCATGCCAAATTATGACCTAGCCTACATGCCAAACAGCATTTTCTCATGAAAAACCACTTGAATAATACCAGATGTGCGCAAGTCAGCATTAAAATGCCAACCTGGCAATCCTGATAAATTCCGGCTTGAGGGCAACACAAGATCTTGCCTACATGAACGAACATGTTCATGCATTTCAAGGAAGGTATGCAAGTAGTCATTTAATCAAATGCAATGGGAAGTTTGA
>JGI24158J21664_10005691_pt1 | contig 16318 bp, 7 predicted proteins | sample Ectturendosymbi3_FD_21664 | JGI IMG/M metagenome (IMG submission 21664)
GGGCAAGAAATAAGTTTGCCGCCCACATGTTCGAACTTGAGGTCTTTCGGAAGAAAATGAAGGCCTACTGTTTTGAAAAAGTGCTCATGACATTGTTTGGTACTTTTTGGTCCCCCTGCAGTGATTCGTCTCCCGGGGAATTGTGCCCCCCTGCTCCCCTCGTTACGCCTCTGGTTTATATGCAATAAAATTCGGAAGCTTTTCCGAAAGCAAACAAATTTTCAAGTCCGAACGTCATGAACATATGCAAATTTCAAAAACAATAAGGCATGGAACTTGTACAGACTGCCAACAAAGGTTACTGGCGGCATTACAAGTTTCTTAGTGTAGTTTTGTGTCACTTCTATGCCTGCCCCACGCGTTTTTTGGCGTGGGCCTGTGTTTGTTTTGCTAATAATGAAACTTTTCGGACATTTAACAGCTTACTTTTTTGAGTAAGCTAGATCACTTTGAGAAATAATTTCTGCATTGTATTGGAGGCTGCTTCTGCTCCGTAAACGTCCCAGTAAGCCTGGGTAATGGTGAGAATATAATTTAGCCAAAATATGTATGGTTATCAACCGTATTTGTTAAAAAAAGTTACCTGAGCAGTTGGGTCTTCACTGCTATGCAGTCAGTACACATCCGGATGAACTCGTCATTGAGGCCCCCCCCTAAAAAAATCCTGGATCCGCCTATGCCTATGGGTTTCATAACAAAACGCCTGGAAAAACAGTTCAAAGATAGTCGTTTGCGAAGTACTCCCAGTCCCAACCTCACGTTGCAGAGATTACGCACTGCGGTTTCATTGGTGCATGCACATTTTTTATTGAATTCAGTATAAATTTTAAACGGGGTCGAGGGCAAATTGTTTTCTCCATCTCGCAAATAACATAACAACACAGAAAGACAGCTTAGCCACTGACATCTTTGAACGGCTAAATTTTGAACATTCATTTTTTAAAACCGTTTTTTTAAGGAACTCCTTGCAAAACTTCATAAAAACTAACCTATGCAAAGTCTCGAGACGAAGACTCGAGACCGAGACCGAAATCCTTCGAGACCGGGACGAGACCTGAGACCTTCGAGACTGAGACTCCAAGAAACGGTCTCGAGACACGTCTCGAGACCAAGTCTCGAGACTCCATCACTCTCGAGACCAAGTCTCGAGACTCCATCACTCTCGAATATAAAGGTCTTTCGGAAGCAAATGCATTCTATTGTACAAAGTACTTGTGACATTGTTAGAGGATTTTTCGGATACCCTGCAGTGATTTGGGGCCACATAGCGATTTGGCGCTCGGGGATTGTTCCCTTCTTGTCCCAATTGTTACGCCCCTGAGACTGACACTTGCCTAAGACTTCGTGATCAAAACCGAGAATTCGTCAAAAAGCCAAGACCTAAAAATGATCGAGACCAAGACATGAATGTTCGGGATGTAGACCGAGACTCGAGACATGGTAATTTGTTGTTTTAGCCAAACGTTTGCGTAAATTACTCAAGAAGGTCATCTGCGCTCACCATTTTTCATTTAGTGAAATAATGTGCATTTTCACCAGGGTTTTTTGTTACGCTTTTTTTCCTACTGTGGCAGCAGGTAGATGGCGCCACATGTAAATAATTGGTCACCGCTAGATGGTGCCCATAAGTTACAAGTCACTGTGACAGTCACCACAAGCGAATTATCGTAGTTCATTTATCCCTATATAATGATAGTGCAACCTAGTAGTAATAGAGTGAACTCGTCGAAGGAGCTCTATCGCTGCTTGTTGCTTTCCTGTTAGTTAATGCCCTGAAATGCGATCTCTCTCTTGTGCTTGCCTCATTAGTTCAAGGCGATGCAGTCAACTGCAACACTACACAACACTGTTTCTCCTACTCAGGAAATGCAAAAAACAGTGAATAAATTGTGCTACACAATGGTACCAAGCTACAGGCCTTTCTATGGAGTATTTAAAGAATAGATTCAACAGTATCAAGAGTAAGGATTGCAGACCTCGACACAGAGACTTGCAATGGTTGAGATCAAAACCTAAAAGCGATCTGAAAATTTCTTGGTTGTAGCAACTAGCAATCATCACTTTGATTTTCAGTGAAGTAGGCGAAAGTTTTTAGTACAGCGACTGGGCTTTTATTTTTGATCTTTACTATTTAAGGTTAAAATAAGTTACTTTTAATAACTTTCAGTCAGATGTTTCAACTTGACTTTTCGCTTCCATTATTAAAAAATTATCATCAGTGAGAATCGAAGATAAGTGAAAAAGTACCTTCACATTTGATGTGTGTTTACTTTTGAGTGAAGGAATGCTGTAACTATAGTACTGTACTACAATCAATGCAACACAGTTTTTCACAATTTTTTATGTGGCTTCTTCATGAATGCACGAGCAACACTGGGCATCATTTTGTCGAACTTGTGGCTTTTGTGAGTTTGTGCAATGCCGTGTGGTTCGGTTGCCGCTGGTGAGAGAGAACTGCGACAAGAAAACCTGATTTTAGGTTGTTACATAGTATAAGTTAGACGGAAGGTCGTGTCTTTAGGATTGATCACTGATAAAATTCATAGAAAATGCCCGAGAAAGATAATATCAACCCGCAAATTCATCAAAGTGTTACCCCGCGAATTCGCAATCCGAATCCATCTGAGTTGGACAATAACATTCGAGACCCATTTGATGCTCGGGAAATATTTGATTTGATCAGAGACATCAACGACCCGGAGCATCCTCTTACGCTCGAAGACTTACGAGTGGTCAATGAAGATGATGTTAAAGTGGATGATAAAAACAACATTGTTGAGGTAAGTAAAGTAACTCAGCAGCTGTAGTGTACATAACATTCGTTGTTCCTTAGTTATTGGAATACAGTACTGTTTGGATGCTGTTCCCTGAAAACCTGGTCGCAGCCATAGATATTGCATTGGGATCAATTACTCGCAATACATACATGTTTTGCAAGAAATGAAGAAGCTATCTTAGTTGCCTGTCCTAAACATGTTGACAACTGTCACAATTTCTAGACTAGTTTTATGTAAGGTAGTGGCTATAGGTCTGCCAGCAGAGACAAAGTTCAAACAAAATACTGTGTTAGTCACACTAGTGGCACCATTTTCGTAATCGAGAAGAAGCATCTACGTCTGCTGTGCGAGTGGTTTTAGCCTAGGTTCTGATCTCACCATCGCAGCTTTTGTTCATTTGGTGGTAGTGGTTATATTCCTTATGGACCGGTTTTCATTTACTTTTTCAAAAGTTTTAAAGACTTTTGTTTTTACAGTATCTTAAGTTTGGGTTTAAGGTTTAGGTTTAGACTTTAGTTTTTGTGTTTAGGTTTAGGGTTTATGTTTTGTGTATTACTACCAAGGTTAGTGTATGGCAGTCTAACGCGCACTCGCCATGCATTATTGTCACATGACAGGTGGTGGATGAATAATTTTTCAAAAATGAAGGTCCGCCAGCAGACCTATAGCCACTGCCTTTATGTAAGGCAGAGGCTAGGTTGTTTACTATAGCTAGGCAAGGTCAACTTCCAAGCAGCTGATTACAGTTAGGCATGCTGAGTAGAGATGGGCATTTAGGAATACCAAATCTAGAAGGATTCAGATCCTGAACTATCCGTATCCAAAATGCTAGTTTGAACTGGGTAATTGGGTTTGATTTAGATCTTTCACAACATTAGCAATAGCAGTATACTTGTTACCACCACATTAAAAGTTAACGTGAACAAACAGACATTTTTTCAGTCTATTCACATGCGTTTATCTCTTTTACTGCATGGAAACAGAGCATTACTGCGCATGCATGCACAGACATGATTTTTTCAGTCCATTCATGTGCATTTCTTTCTTGCTTCATGTGGAAACAGAGAACTAAGTGCATTTTGGATATGCATGCACAAACATTTTTTCAGGCCATTCACATGTGTTTTTCTCTTGCACCAAGTGCAAACAGAGCACTAAGTACTCATGCCCAAACATTTTTTCAGTCCACTACCTTCGTTTTCCTCTTACACCACATGGGCAAGTGGATCCTTAGCATGATTGTGCATGCACTGACATTTTACACCACATTAGCTTTTTTGAGACACCAACATGCGCAGTGATTTCTGCAGTTATTAACTGACTACATGCATTGTTTCCTGCATGTTTTAAAACCAGTTGTAGTGGTTTGGTGATGTGTCAGCTAGAAAAATGCCTGGAGATAGAAAAACTGTGAATGAGCAGTTGCCTTTGCTTGCAATGGCTTGAAACAATCTTTGTATAACTTGCCACATCAACTTCATCCAAAAGATATTTTTCCAATGCAGAATTAACTGCTACCAAGTTGTGATCATTGTTAACATGCAGACATTTAGAAAACCTTTATATATTGCACTATATTAGCGGTGCATCGCTTCACTGTCATCACAGGCCCCTGTGTGCCATAGGTACTCAATCAGCAGTAATGCCAATCAAATATTAGACACTGCCACTGCAGGTGTCTAATGCGGGTGTGGAGATTCGTGTGTTGTTGCCTCACCCTAAATTTGTTTATTTGCGGAACAGTGATTGCTGCCACGACAGCTTGGGGCAGTTAGCATTTGTATTTCATGGCAAGTGTTGAGCAAGCCCTCTTGTCGCTATTACGTGTTCTTGACACTGCTTTTTGTTTCTGCAGATGTTAACTGTGATTTTATATTAATTAAAGCCTGGCGTACTAGAGTCGCCTCGTAGGTTAAGTTGTGTCACAGCGGGTGATTTGGAACAGGCAACAGCATTTTCTTTCTAATGTTGTATGTAATTATTGCAAAACAATTACATTGCTGCCTTGCCAAAAATGTGCCTACACAATAATATGGAACAAGCTACATTGATCTGTGGATCAAATGCAAGTGTTTCGGAGTCTGCTATTTGGTCAGTGCTAGATACTATCAAAACTCTGTTGTACACAGCCAGGCACATGCAGAGCTAATTTATAACATTTTGTTTCATGACGAGAGAACACAGTATAAAAGTTGTGATGGTTTTGTTTTGCAGTTTAGGCCTAAGTTTTATCTGCTGTTTGCACTTGCTAGGTTATGACAGGATTAAATAAGGTTACGCCTATGACAGGATTAAATAAGGTTACACCTATTTTAATGCCATGCCAAGTAATGCTGGTTTGTTTCCACGGAAGCTATATTTTCATGACGAATTTCTCATAATGAAAGGTGACATTTAGCCTCAGAAAATATCATCGCATTGTCTGAACAAAATACTCAGTCAAGCATTGTATTTAAAAAAGAGCTTTACTGGAATATATAAGCAGTTGACGACGTTGTTTGTCATGCAAGAAGTCTTCCATACTTTTTCATAATTCATTTTTACATCACGATGCAAAATCAGAACAACTTTACTCAAGCATTCTTTGTAGTGATTACGCAAGTATATTCTTAAGAATCTGTAGAGACAGTGTTACACAGACACAGTTGTGCAGCTGATTGTCAGCATCAGTTTTACAAGTCCATGCATGTATGGATTAACAGTTCCTTGCTGTGTAGCAGGTGTTTGCTGAGTATTTGACAAGCTGCTACATATCTTTTCAGCACCAGGTTCGCAGGAACAAGTGACTGTGATGTAATAAATGCGCTGTGACCAGTGATAACCTAGAAATCTTTTCTTGAGTGTTATGACTAAAGCTCGACCAATAAGGTTTTTTCGGGCTGATACCGATGTTATTCATATTTCATTGCCAATAACCGATACTGATACTTTTGCAATACTCAAACCACTGTTGAAAGATATTACTTAACTGATGGAGATCAGATCAACCACTGTAGAAAGATATCACAGTCACCGAGTCAACCACTGTAGTACATACCCTGATTTGTTCAGAGACAGTCATTGGCTTACTTGCCACGCAAAAACCTGTGAGCGAATATTACATCATAGAGCCATTCATCTAGGCAGTAGCACAGCTATCTGAATAATACACACTGCTTGATGTAGTCAAGAGATCTGCACACTGTAGGAACAGGACAGTGAATTTGCGTTAATCAATCAAAGATGAAGTAGCAATTGAGTTTGTGAACACTCTGTGCAGAACAACAGTGTAGTGTTTTTTATGAGCAAATGATCCTGATATATATTGATGGAATTTTGCTGACATGATACATCAGCAACATCACCATATCGGGTGATATATATTGGCATTCCGATGCATAAGTCGATCTCTCGTTTCACTGATGTGACCAATACCACTATCAAAATAAGTAGGCCACTAGCCAAGTTTGATTGGGTGTGAGGACACCTATAGCCTAGAAAAATGAGTTTTATTATGAAAAGTATTATATCAAAATGTGGCCTTCCTTGGCAGACCCACTTTTGCCTGGTAAAAATGCACCACTACATTAAAATTGTTGTTCAATGTTGTGAAAATGTATTTTTGTGTGTGAAAAGTGATAAATTGTAGATTGCCAGTGTTGGATTAAGGAAAGTATATATGCTGTATGGGCCTCCTTGGTTTATGAGTTGATGGTGTTTTTTTAAAGTAATTCTCAGGTGCAACATATTGTAGGAAAAAAAACAGAATAGGATTTGGTTTAGCTATTCTGGAATAATTCTGGAATGGTTGACTATTTTGAAATATCCGTCCCTAATGCTGAGCCAACCTGTCATGTTGCCTAACATATTCATGTGATTCAGGGCATAGTTTAGCATTGCCTGCAGTTAGAGTTATATACTAGGGATTTCGGGCTTGGGTGCCCTTTAACTTGGTGAATGTAGAAATGTTTGAAAAGCATAAGTTTTCCTTTGAAAAGCAATAACTTCAATTCAACTGAAAAACTCAAATTGGGAGCTACATTAGCCTAGTTCAAATACAATGAGTACTGAATCAATGGTGTACATAACTTTGCATAACATAAAACAGGGGTTGACAGCATTTTTCGCACTGCAGGCTAATTTCATCCAGGCATTATTTTGCAGACCGCCCCTTAATGAATCTTTGGCACATGCAAATTTATTACAACTTGTATGTCATCATGGCACTGATTCAGTAAGAGATCTGGGCTTCCTTTGGCATGTTATAAGATACTCTGACCTGTAGGGTTGTGGTAATCAGTGACACCCGCAGTATGTTCCTTATGTTAGTTGTTGCAGTAACTTTTGGACTAATTTGGCCTTGTTTCTGCTAGGCCTGGTAACAATTTCTTCATGGACTGGCGCCAGATGGCAGCATGGTGTTTGCCAACACCTAGCATAACATATGAAAACATTTCATAGCCAGAATTCTAACCTTAACCGAAAAACACTAACCAGAAAACCTTAACCATTGACTCAACCAACCTTTTAAGGCCCAGAGAAGCCACTATATTAGCTTTTGAGGTTGTTATTGACCAAAAATCATGAACGGATTGTGCTAGAAATCAGTGAAGACATCCTCAGATGTGAAAGGCAGAGATCTTTCTGATGGGTTAAAAAGGTACCCTTGCATTTAAAAATTTTTAGAAAAATCTGCATTTTTTATTTTCTAGTCGAGTGGCTGTTGGAAATTTTTAGAAAATTGAAAAAACTCCTTTCATAGTTGTTAGTTTTTTTGGTTTGGACTGTATCTAAGGGCCCCAACTAAACAAAAGTGCTAACCAAAACAACTCATTATATACTGTTCTTTTGGGGAAAAATGTTTGGGTGAAAAAAGTAGACGGGGTCAAAGTAATTCTTGGATGACATCATCAGGGCCTGATAAAAAATACAAAGGGTAATTTGTTTGTTTCTTTTTTTAATAAACTTTAAATGATAATGTGCATCTTTAGATAATGTGCATCTATTAATTATTTATTTTTGTCGAATTATTGAGTTTGCATGTCATGCCCTGTCTTTTGTATTGAAAAGTGGTCACATCTGACAGCTTGTTATATATGTAACACCAAAAAATGATTGAGTTACCCATAATCTCTTGTCAACAACTGCAACATTGGTTTCAAGAGTGGCATGCACATTGTCACATGCATTGAATTGTGGGATAACTAGTTTATTGTCCTTTTCCTAGATTTTTTATTTGGTTGACTAGTTCTTCCTTTTCCTGGATTTTGAAGGATGAACTTCCTAAGTTGGTCATGTGTTGGAAAGTTATCAATCCCAGCAAAAAGAATTATATAGCTTGGATTAAGCAGTTCTTGAGATTAAAAGTTTTTTTGAGGCTATAACTCTTTTGAGTTGGTTTTAAAACAGAAATCATGTTGAAGCTATATTTTTGGCAGGTTTTGTTCACTCCCACAATTCCACACTGCAGCATGGCAACACTGATTGGATTGGCCATTCGAGTGCGTCTGTTGCGCACATTGCCACCAAGATTCAAAGTTCTTGTTGAAATAGCACCTGGAACACACCAGTCAGAGAAGGCTGTTAACAAGCAACTGGCTGATAAAGAACGTGTTGCTGCTGCACTAGAGAATCAAAACTTGCTCAACGTTGTTAATCAGTGTTTAAGCATCAAGAATGCTTCATATGGATCTGAAGTTTGATGCTACTGTGTTCTGCTTACTTTTTCTAAGTTATACCTTTCACTTCATTGTTGATAAAGTGCAGTAATAAAGTGCTATGTTTTGATTTAAATCACCAAGCCAACTGCAATTTTTATATTAGCCAAGTTAAGGCATCGGTTTTACATGGTTTAAAAACTTTTGTCAAAAAATGATTTATGTATATATGATGCCAATTTAAGCAAATTGGTATTGGAGAAACGTGAGCTGCAACAATAACATTTACTATATTCCAATGTAATAATGTTTATGACATATAGCTATGTCATTCACAAAATTGGCGTGAGTGGTTTGAGAATAGTTGTGTCCAGTTTGTGTTACTGCATGTGATTCTTTTGTCTGCAAGTTGACCAAGCTTTTCTCTGTTGCTGTATATCTTGGTGGCATGCAAATTAAATGTTGTAGACTTCTTCATTTGTTCATAAAATCATAGCTCTGCAATGTGTCCCTTTGGTGATTGTGTACACACACATCTAATGTAGTTAATTCCATTGGTCACATATGTGTTTGGTTTTGTCTTGAAACTTGTCAAGAGGTCTGCCTTCAGTTGTTCGGTGTAACATGATGGAAGAAATGTTATGCAGCTATACATACAGTATGATGAGCTAAACACAAATTGTTAGACTTGGGCATATCTGAACTTTGAGGCACTCATCAGATTTTTGCTTCTTGGTTTAGGAGATGCTGTTTATGATTTTAAATCAGGCTGGGCCAGAATGGCTGGAAGACAGTATCATCAGCTACTAAAATGATTTATGTGACCCATTCTAAAACACTGCCAACAGACTTAGCTGAAAAAGTGTTAGTTTTATTTAACTTCTTAATTGCTACCCCCAATGCTATTACCATTTTTCCAAGTAGCCTGCAGTCAGGGTTGTTCATGAGCTGGGGTGTGTTGATTTATTGCTTTGGGCTTATAAAACAAAACTACAATTTGATGTTTGTACAACTCTAAATTGTAAGAACACTTCATAAAAGATATGTTGCAGATGCTGCATATAAACACTGCAAACAGTACCTGTTGTGGTAGGTGCTGCACTGTCAATCTGCAAACTATTGTTTTTGGTTCCTATTTGCTTGATTTTTTTCCATATCTAAACAAAGATAGCTGGAGCACATGCTAAAACTTTGGCATTGTTTCAGCACAGGGGTTTTTAATGGTGTTTTTGGGACCTGGTTCGGGTCCCCAGAATCAGCGAAAATTATCATCAGGTCCCTAGAATCAGAGAAAATCGGGTCCCTACAGGTCCATACCAGGTACCTAACATTTTCCTTAAAAAATCTGTTTTAGCATATAAGACTTATAGTAAAATGAATTACGAGTTTTGTGATTTTGATGGCATTATCCATTGTAGATTATATCAAGTGGCATTTGTTGGCAAAAAAACTTATCCCCATTTCTATATACTGTAATTGGTTTGAACTTGGGTAGTAGAAAATGGTTTGGAATCAAAAAAGTTTTCGTTTTTATGAGTTACCACTGCATTTAAGTCAGCCTCCATAAAAATTTTAATATTTGGTTGGAAGACTTCTTCTATGAACCCAATACCTTTGATTACAGTGATATTTTAGGTTTATTTTAATGCATTCTCCATATTTGTTCTGTGTGATTTCAGCTTGGGTATTAACATCTGTGTCATTCTTTGTGAGAACAAAGGCAGGTCCTTTCTGAAACCAAACTTTGCTTTTGTGTAAATTTGTTGAAAAGTAGAAGTAATTGTTCTAAATGTTTTGCAAAGTGCTTGTCTTTGTAGTTTCGTGACAATGTTTTATCACATTATTTTTTGTTTTATTGTAGAAATTAAACATGTCAGAAACAACTGTTTTGCATCTTGGAAATTTAATTAAGTTGCAGTGTTGTTTATCAACAACATCTTCACAAACCAGTGTTTTAGTTGCTAAAATATATCATTTTTCAACTTTTCAAAATATTTTTGAATGTACTAAATCTACTGATACACATATTCTGGGAAATTGGAGCATATTGAAAATAAACAGAGTGACATGTTTTGTAACAAGAGTTTTGCAACCATGTGTGTTGCTGATTGATACTGTTTCCAGTCGTCTGGCATTGTATCAATTGCGTGACCTGTGCAGGTTCGTAAAGATCTGTGAGGAAGTAACATGTGGTTTTAGCAGTTTTTCAGACACATCATTTTATCTCACTGATGGACCTCGATTTTGTTGTGTTGATTTTGTGGGTGGCAACGCATCTACCTTAGTTCAGACTGGTGACAGAGATTTTAGCATTGAACAAGTTAGACTTCCACATAGTGTTTTTCCACCTCTCATTTTAAAAATAAATAAGAACTTTGATACAACTGTTTTAACATTTTTGGCTGTGAGTTCCACTGGTAATGATTCAAATATTGGAAAGACTGTTTTATTGGTGGGGAAAGATGAAACCTCTACTAATGTTTTTGGATACCAGTGGTTTGTTTTTGAAGTGATTTTAAAAGATCAAGGTGGATTCACATGTGAAGTTGTTTGTAACAAGAATGCAAAAACATTATGTCCTCCCTCAGTTTACTGTTCTATCACAACAGCTGCCATTCTTCTTGAAGACTTGGACAATGAAGGTAGGCACATTTTGGGAAATATTCCCCTATAAACTTTTGTTGCCTGGGTCTCTGTAACAACAACATACTCTAATGTAAAATTTCTTTCCCCAGCATTGTATTATCACAAGAAAATTGTTTTTTGCACTGAATCTTTCATACATCAAATGAAATTGCAATGTTGCGATCAGAATGCCAGAGCAGCAAGTGCGCAAAGCTTCACAAGAGATCACTCTATTATTGCTTGTTCATGCCACATGCATATGGGTATTATTCTTCGCGCACATCCTGTGATTTTTCACAACTGTTTGGTTCTTTGATGGAATCCTGCTCCTGTTTATTAGGTGCAAAGCAAAAGTTTGTATTACAACTCTTGTTTTTCAGGAGTCTCAACTCTGTTTGCAACATCGTGTTCCCAAATAATTCTCGCTCGCAATGGGGAAGTCATGAAATGCTGCGATCTGGATATCCATGTAAATTGTGATCAACTCTTAGTGATTGGTAGTGGTGACCTGAGGTTGGTTCTTGCTGTGGACCAACAACACAAGCATACTGTGCTGGCTCTTAGTTTGTCATCACTGGATGTGAGTTTTCACCCTTATTGATATTCGATTATAGCAGTTCTTTCAGTTAAAGGAAGTGAAGTATTACTAATAACTGTGATTTTTAGGTTGAAGTGTACACCCTAAAAATCAACTTACCTGAAATTTTTGTCCTGGTTGAGAATTTGGACTTGGTTGCCTTTTTTCACACAAAACATGTTCAGTTTTCTTTTTGAGAGAAAAATCGCTGCATTTCCAACCCCCGGTTGATCCACCTCACATCGATGTGACAAATTGCATCTCCGTATTCTGTCTAGTCTAGATGTCAAGCAAGAACTGCTGAAACTGGCTGTTCGCGTAGAGATTTCGAGTGAATAGATTGGTTTTGTTTACCACAGGTTCCATAACATGATCAAAGCTGCATATTGGACACCCCTGACTTACGGGTTTCACAAATTGGAAAAAAAAACTTTAAATACTCAATAGAATGCAAAATGCATCATTAAACATGTTGATGTGACGGTTTTTAAAAACGGCTTGGAACGGTAAATTACATCTGTTGCTTGTGTGCGCAGTATTTTTTTTATTTAGTGTGCTTTTTGCACTCAACCAACTTTCGATCTAACGGCAAATTGTCTTGATATAAAATAAATTTGTTTTTATTGATTCGCAGGTTTTGAAAATATGGACTGACGTAAAACATACCTCAAGAGGGAATCTGATATGGCTGGACGATTGTGCTGAAACATTTTTGGTTATTCATTCGTGCACGGATTCAAGTCAAGTAAGTTTATTTACATCGTGGGATTTCTCGAACTTCTCCAGTTCTGTAACGTCATCATCGCTACGTACCTATGCCGCCGTTGACTCCTCCATCAGCGTATTACAAAAAATCGTCTGTCTGCGGTGGCTATTCATACTCAGTAGATTCTTAGGTCGCTTTGCGCATGATTGACCAGATTGGAGCTGCAGTGCGATGAGCTGTAGCTGTGCGAATTGGCCTCGTAGAATTGCTTTTTCAGTAAAGGCCCCCAAAAGTAAAATTTCAAAATAGTTCTGGCAAAACTATTTCATTTCTACGGAAAAAGCGAAAACGTGCCACAACTTTCTGCAGTTACAAATGACAACATTTGCAAATGTCACCATCGTATAAGTTTGGTTGTCAACGTCACCAACCAATGATGAAAACTTGGTTTCAATAATCAACAAGAAAATCCAAACGCTTGTATTTTATCGCGGCCAGGCATCAACCTACAAAAAATTGCTATTCAATGAAACATGCCAAATAGAAATCATGTTTGGGAAATGTTAAAAAACGATAGTGCATTATGGCAGGTTTTATATAAATTTGCCAATCCTTTTGACTGTACATGTGAGTTCACGTGCGGATGTCCTTGTTTATCATGTTCACCAGCGACGCAATGATAAATTTATGGATTTTTACGCCAACTTAAAACTGACACGGAGCTGAGAGTTATGAAAGCGCCTTGTCCATTGCTTTTTGGGGGGTGGAGTAACGCATGTTTTTTATTTGGAACGTGATTTTTAATGTTTACTTTATCGTTGACCATCTCACCTGCTTTGTGGCGAGACTGCCATTCCTGGCCGTGCGCGAACTTTTAATCAGTTTTAATGGACTTAAACTGCTTTTTGATAAAAACAAAACAGCAACGGTCAAAAACTGTTTCCTTTCCGCATCTATTTTTCCGAAGAAAGCTTGCCAGGAATTAACTTTTTCCATCTGCTCTGCTGCGTAGATACTACCTGGAATGTATACCGCGCTTCGCGGATTAGATGACGTTCTGGGAAAAGTGGCGGCCTCGACATCATCCGGTAATTTTCAACTTACATCTTTGCGTCTATGATTAAGGCGGCGCTTGGGAAAGTTCTACTGTCAATTTTTCACTCTGTTATTTGAAGTTTGTAGTTTCTTGTATTCCGTTACGTGATGGCGCCATCCATCCGTACTAATACCACATATCTACGCTTGTGCTTCGTCAAAGTAATCGCGTAGCGCCATCAACAGTATACTTTCTACTACCGCTGCATATCTATCTTCGTGTTCTTACATGTATTCGCGTGTTCCTTGTTACTGCCATTCATGCTTAAGTTTACTGCGTTGCGTGTGGGAGTGAAGACGTTATACAATACCCTAGGTTTGACTCATTACCGATGTTAGTTCAGCTTGATGATAGTCACGCATAGGGCATAGGGCGCAGAAGCCACCGTGGGAGACACTTACTGTTTTTTTAAAGATAAAACTAGACAGGGTTTAGAACGCAACAGCGATGAGATGGAGGACATGTTCGCTTTATCACCTATGATGCAAGACGAAGAGGACCAGGGGGTTTCAGAGTCACTTAACAAAGTCATCAAGAGTTTGGAAGTTGTGAGAGACAGGCATGCCGCTTCTGTGGATGATTTAAGGTGCCTTTTTCCGTGTGTAGCTTTGGTACTTAGTTGTTGGCTGTTTTTTTTGCGTTTTCAGAATTATNACTTTATAACGCATTGCTATTTAACATTTTTACGATACCCTTTTACTTTCAAGGCTTAAGCGACAGGAAACTGTGAGAAAGGTTACTTGTTTTGAACTGAAGTTAACATGTTGGCATGTCTAAATTTAACAGAATACTTCACGCGTTTCAAGCAGTGAATGTTCATTTTGCGTTCAAGCATTAAATTTCATTTTGCCTTAAAACATTTTCTGCAGACGATTGCTGCGTCACCAAGATGACGTCTTGCAGCTGACGTCGGAATCCATTCGTTCGATGAACAAAAACGTATATCTGAATGGAACGCCAAAAAAGCTCTGCAAGGTTTTTTAAAATATGAATTTCTTAAGTCTCACTTGCAAGTCGAGCCGGGTACATTTGATGAGGCTCATGGCAGTATTGCTATTTTCGTTGTGTACTGATTTTCTTAATCTTATTTGTAAAGTGTTAAAACCCTCAGCGGACTGCAAGCCGCCCGCGTATGTTGAAACGTTACAATTGGGCTTTCGGCAAAATACTGTCGTTAAACTGTAATCATAGTTGCGGGCCCAGTGTCGCTTGTAACACAGACCTGTGGCCGAGCCAGTCGCAGTGTTTCACCATCGATATCAATTTCTGTTCAGGAGGAAAACGTGGGCCTGGTTGACTTGTTCTCCGGAGAACCAGCCCCGGTGAAGCCGATGCCGAATTCCGAAGTGCAACAATGTGTCCGATTAATTAAGACGTGGCAGAAGGTTGTGAAAGACCAATGGATGTTAGGATTCCACTTGGAGTTGCCAAGCAGGTAACCGACTGGCTGGTTTTCTGCTGTAAGGAGGGATCGGACAGACGTTGCTTATTCTGGCGTGTAGATCGTACGGCAGGCCCGCAATCGCGGGGTGGGAAACCAGGCAATTTGCGACCCCGAAATTTTCAAAGGTGTGTTTAGCTGTTAGACTAAACACCAGTTAAAATTGTTTTGTCCCCCGGAAAGTTCACTTTGTGGGCATGAAGAAGATTGACATAACTCAAAAATATGTTTCATCAATTCTGTCTGTCCTTCGAAGAATGCGAGTGTCGATACGGGGAATGTTTCAATCCCTTTTTTCCACCATAAGTTTCAGTCACATGTTAGAATCCCCCATTTCTCACGTGAATCACAAACCGTTCCGCAAGTAGTTTCGTGGTATTATTATTTCGGATGGCTGTGGTTGACTGACGTCAGCTTAAGATGTGGTCCATGTACAGTTAGTGCAGCCTCTCGCCAGGATTTTGCAGCAGGGGGGGGAAACCACCAGGGGAGACACATTTTTAAATACATAGTACATTATTGGATGTATGCAGCAACCGAGGAGCCAAACATGAAATGGGGGGACAGACTTCAAATAGAGGGGCGGGCACTGGCCCCCCCGGTGGCGACGGGCCTGAGCTTGTGTATCTTTTAAGTTTCATCGACTCGGTGTTTTTCGCAGTTCGTTTGGCAACTTCGCCGTCGTACTCACTCTCGCTGATGAGACCAGTTCGCCAACGCCATCCCCTGTGTCGACACGTACCACTGCGTACGATAGCAACAAACTGCTTCCAGCGGAGGACTCGTCGGGTATTCAAGGCAGCTGTGGCACTGATCCTTGCTCTGAAGCTCGCTCTAGCGGCGATGGAAATACTGAGAAACATTCGGACAAGGTCGCTCGCACGACATCTGCCGCGAGTGAGAAAATAATAGTGGCAGCAATTTCACTGAACGACGTGGACTCGCTGCGTAGCGCTGCTTACTGTTGCGTTGTCACGGCAACCCGCACTGCGCTGGCAGATGACATCACTCCCGAATTGCATCACTTCCACCTCGGAAAGGTTTCCATGAGTGCGACGACTCTCGCCAGCGACAGGATCGGATTGAAGCCCTCGCAGTTACTCGCACCATCTTCTTTCGGTGAGTTGTTCGCGCCCCAAGTAGTGCCGGAACCTCTGCCGGAACTACATCGGCGAGTTTGCTTAGTAACGTCGGACTTGGTTTTGTTGGCATGAGATAATGGCTTATTAGCGCAACCAAGATTTTTGTTCGGGAGGGGCCAGTCGCTGACGTCGTCCAACTGTTCCTCCGTTTATTTTCTAACGGTTGGAAAATTGATATGAAGCACCAGCGAAATACAGGGTGACACAAAAAAACGGTCATCACCTAAACTTGAATAACTCTTGAAATAATTAATCAATTCTTTTTATTTTTCAGATTTACCAAGTAGAATAATGTTCTAAGAGTCTACCAAACTTGAC
>JGI24158J21664_10005692_pt1 | contig 16317 bp, 16 predicted proteins | sample Ectturendosymbi3_FD_21664 | JGI IMG/M metagenome (IMG submission 21664)
TAATATGTCTTTACACAAAAGATCTTCTGCTCCATCGACCAAGGCATCATTAGACTATTTTTTGTTTAATATATAGAAAGGTTAACTATTTCGCTATAACAATCTGGAAAGAGAAAAATGAATAAGGTCATCGATAAAGGTTTTAGAAGCTGCCGCTTTGTTTCAACAATTGTGAAACACCCTGTATACGTTCACTGGCAGGTTTTATGACTTACAGATGCCCAGGCATGGTAGATAGTAGAAAGATTCGCCTAATTCTGTGTCCACCTGGGATTTTCTGTTCAAATCTTTTTTTTTTGGTGAATATGTTTGTGTAGGGTTTTTGCAAAAAATTTCATTGGAAGCCCTGGATTTGACATCTATTCATTAGTCTTTGGTAGTTTGCTTGGAGTCGTCTTTTGCAAATGTGGGAAATGATTTGCGCATTTATTTAACTCTCATGTTGAACAACTGCAGTGGAGAATGGTCATTTTCTAAACTTAAGATGGTAGAATGAACGAAATAGCACCATTAGACAGAACAAGCTGAACAGCCTGATTCTAAAGAGTATAGAGCAGTGGTTCTTAAACGGGAACCACTTGGCTCACTAAGGGAGGAATTTGTAATCCCTGGGAGGAAATTAGTCCCAGGGAAGAATTGGGGAGAAAAATCTGTGGAAAAAAGCTAAGTTTTTATTCCTATTAGTTTATTCAACACACAAAAAACTACACAGCGAGGTTGGTTTAGATTGGAATGCCTGCGGTACGCAAGCACAAGCTGCTTCATCATCATCGTTTGAGCCAGTTCTTTCAATCCACTGTTTGGCCTCACTAGATCTCAGGGCAGGTGTTGAGCAGCCAGTTGATTGTCTCATCATCCAGAGCCGCCAGGCCGTGCAATTCATGGGGATGGATTGGACATTGGAAGACAACATGGTCAAAAGTTTGATCTTTTGCGCCACACTCACAAACAGCAGAAGCGGCTATACCCCGTGTGTGCACACAAGAGCAGAAACGTCCGACGCCGGTGCGGAGGCGGTTGAGCCGGACCCACACTGTCAGTGGCGCAGCCAGGAATTTTGTTCAGTCAATTAGCTCATGTACGTCCGATTGTTCCTTCCGTTTATTTCGGAACAATTAAATTGGTATAAACTACCAGTTAAAACCTTAGCAAGGTTGCTTCGGAGGGGGCCATGGTCTCTTCGGCCTCATTCTAGCTGCGCCACTGCACGCTGTTCTTGGCAGTGCCATTCCAGGAGGGTGGATCGGGAATGAAAGTACGGAGTCTCGTAGTGCACTCCAACTTTTCTGCATTCCACCGAACTTCTGTTTTTGTCGTCAGATGAACTGACGAGTTGTTGAGCAGCGGGCATAAACTGGGTGTCTCGATTTGAGATGCTATACAATCACACTCGTTGGGCAGGTGTCAGATGAGCGCAGAGTGGAGCAGATGCAGTCTTCAATAAGGAGCTTTACGTTTGTGCAGGGGGCTTGGAGTTTTTTTGGGGGCTAAGCCCACCAACGCCCCCTCCTGTGGCGACGGGACTGAGCAGATGTCAACACTCCATGGCACGGCGTACTAGAGACAGTGCGGCTCCTTTGCGACGAAGCTCAGCATGTTGGATACCCGCGAGGATAGGAAGGTTGTCTGCTGGTGCAGGACGTAGGCATCCAGTCACAGTTCACAAGGCGTTGTTGATGGAAGGGTTATGAGGCAGGTGTGAGCACCGTGGCACCAGACAGGAGCGGAGTGCTTTGCTGTTGAATGGACCAGCAGGTCTAAGGTGACTGTCCACAGCGTTGTTGCTCCAGCATGCCAGCCAGGGCCAGCAAACTGCCTCAAGACTGTAACGCTTGATGTCAACTTTTTGCAAAGTGAGTCGAGGTGTCGGCGGTACGTGATTGTCCTGTCAACATTCTTCCGAGGTATTTGGGCTCGGAGCAAAAGGGCAGGGTTTCATTGTTGTGGTTGACTTTAGCTCACGCTTAGCTTCCTTGTTGTTGAGGCAGTGGCATAGCCAGACCAAAAATTTGGTGGGGGGCAAAAATTTTGGGGGAGCCAAAATGTTTGATTTTAAGCGAATAACACTATTTCGTTTAGAAAAACGCTTCTCAAAGCACAAAATGGCTATATTTTCTAAAAATGTAGGGGGGCATGGCCCCTTTGCCCCCTCCTGGCTACGCCTATGTGTTGAGGTGGAAGACTGCCAGCACTGCTTTTGTGGTACTGAGCTTTAACTTCCAGGTCCGGAGGTATTCACCCACGTTTGCCATGTCTTTGGTTTGTACCCTTCCACTGTTTGTCAGTCGCCATCAGCATGCGTGGCGGAACCTTTTTGAAAGTGGGGGGGCACAAGTGCACGCCAAAAATATAGAAAATTTTTGTGGTTTGAATTAGCAACTGTGACGTCACAAGCATTGGAATATGATGTCATCACCTATACACCATATGATGGTCTACATACACTATTTTGGACAAAATTAAACCACTATGAAAACGTATCGGTGAACTACCTGAAATTCAAATTGGTTGTTACAGGGGCGACCCAGATCAACAGCGTCACCCGGGCTCATCATCCGATTTATTCTGACTGAATAAAACCGTTCGACGCTTGCGTTACTGAAATTTCCATTTATTTTCATCCTGTCTGGCATTACTGTTGCCCTGTGACGTTAGCTACGTAACAATAAATGAGAAGTTTCTCATGATAACTTCTCCATTGTTGAGTAACGTACGTCACAAAGCAATGATAACGCCAGTAAGTCTTCTGCCCGCCAAGGCTGTGGAGCCAGTATTTAAATTTCCGGCTCCGGGCATCTAAATTTTTTGGCTCTGCCTCCGACTCCAACATCTAGAAGCTTTTGGCTCCAGCTCCAAAACAATTTGGTCCAAAGAATCAGAAAAAATCATTGTATTATTCGTATAACTCGCTTGCCCAACAAACTATCTCTGTGAATCAGGAACCCAAATTTCAGGCTCCGGTTGCACCATCTAAAAGTTTTTGACCCCGGCTCCAGCCATTCAAAATTGCTTCGGCTCCGGCTCCACAGCCCTGCTGCGTACCAGGCTCATTCATTTTAGCCCGAGTTGTTGGACAATTCATCGTTTGTTTTAAATTATTCTCGAAATGGGAGCTGTCCATTGGATGGACTTCAAATCCAATGTTCTATACAAGAGGTGGGCGAACTACAGCCCGCGGGTCCCATGCAGGGCCCGCGAGGGCAGTATGTGCGGCCCGCAGGGCAGTCACACGTACAATTTTTAGTACATATTTGGAGTCTATGTTGAATTATCAAGTTTTTTTCCACACGTTTAATTCGAACCGCATTTTTACTCAATCGGAAGTGACTGTTGTTACCTTCATTTTGTGGTAGTTCATGTCAAACTTTTTAAAAGTTTCAAAGCGATTATAGATATAATACGAGCATGCGGCCATCGGTAGCAATAAAATCTTCAATGCGGCCCTCCGTAGAAAATGTTTGCCCACCCCTGTTCTATACAAATCCATTGCTTCAAAAAACATGCAGTCCGATATGCATTGTGTTTTAAAAAATACTTAATTGCATAGGGCAGCTCGGGCTCTAATGGATGATCCCGAGTAAAGCGCGAGCGAACGAACAACGAAGTCGAGTAAACACCTACTACGAACGATATCGTCTTATTCAGGTCATCTGCAATATGAACGCGAAAGGCCAGACATGGAACGAAAATATAAACAATGACAAGTCCCCAAGAAAAGAGCCCGAGTTAAGAACTTAGTGTAGTGAAGTGGGACCGTGGGTGGTGGCACAAATATACAAAGCAAGCTTGCGTTCTCATGTAATGAGAAAAAAATGACTTTTATGGGTGCGCTTTTATATTGAACTCAAGCAAACAGTTTTGAACTCGTGATACGTGAAAACCGTGGGCGTCCGCAGGGGAAAAAACGGGCATTGCCCCTCCGTGGAAACTGGGAATAAGCATCAAAATTTCTTAGAAAACTCGACGTCAGCAGCTCAATTCCGATTAATTGATGTATTTCTGGCAATGACAGTTTATTTCCGCTATGACACCTGCACTGCACAGCCAGATTCACTGTTCTGGTGTCAGACAGTGATGAGCTTGCCGTTCATTCATGTTCTCTGCCTCCAGCGGCAGGTTACCAAATTTGAGAGCGGATTTTTTACTGTTGGCCTTTGTGCAACAAATCTTCTCAAGCATTGAGACAGTGAGTGCTGATTGCGTCAAGCAGGGACGCCGGAGAACGGGGGCATTGCCCCCTCACCTTTCAAAAGGGGGAAACGGGGCAGAGATGTCTTTTTCGTAACAGTATCATAGATAATTTCATGGTATATCATATCAAGACGGAATTGAAACAAAATTTTCATTAGTTTTGAGGTCAACAATGTTGTTTAACAGAAGCAAACATAATTGGTAACAATTCTTGTTTTTTTTTAAGCTTCCGTTGCCGTCAACTTTTTTACTCACACCCTGCCCTACCGTTGTACCGACGTCCCTGCTCGTATTCGTCACGGAAAATGTTTTTTCGCTTACTTGTTTCTTGAATCAATTAAATGCCAAACCATCGCTACAAAACCAGCTTTCCTAAGAATCTTAACCACAGCAGACAGCTTACGGTGCTAACAATGCCTTATGTCTCTTTGCTGCAAGATTATACTATTTTCATGACATCAAAAAACTTTGAATACAAAATTTCCACGATGACATAGAAATGGTCTGTATGTCTATCAGATATTGCTTATTTAAAATTGTTATGCTAGAGAAATAAAAAGTAAGGACGCAAATCACAAACGACAGGGACAGTAAGATTTACTAAGACGTAGTACCTCAAAATCAGGACAAACCTTAGAAATAAAGACGGTATGGTAGCCCTGCTTATAGTTAAGATAAAAATTGTTCATGAATATTTGTTGAACTATCTTCTATCTGCAATTAACTTCATGCTCGCACAAATGTGGTATAGTCCCTTCTACCCCCTGTGAGTGCAGCGCAAAACAAACCGTCGACCATGTTGTCCCCCAATGTCCAATCCATCGACCTCCCCATGGACTTCATGGCCTGACGGTTCTGGACGATGAGACAATCGAAAGGCTGCTCAACACCTGCCCCGAGATCGGTGCTGCCAAGTAGGGGTTAAACAGCTGGCTCAGACGAAGACTTCATGCGTACCACAGTTCGATAGAGGGTCATTTGGGGGCGTCATGGCGGCCCCCAAACAAAGCTCGAAACCCCAAAATTTAAACATGAAACACTGAACATCAATGCAGTTTTTGACATTTTCTGCAATGTCAAGCCCAGGGGTGTATTGGGATGGAAACGGCGTTCCCTCACCTTTTTGCTCTAGTAACGTTACTTAATTTTAACGATTACATTAAATCATGGCTGCGACCTCCGTGATGTGCTAGCAACACGCAGATTTGCACTGCGAATCAAGTCTGCAGTGAAACAGGAAGATCCAGTGTGGAAATTCTTGTAGGCGAATGCTCACTTTAATAGGACTATTTGGTGCAGTCTCCCCTTTTGTTTGGTGTGGGACCGGCGTCCCCGCAGCTCATTTTTTAGAACTACACCCCTGGTCAAGCATCCCTGCACAAACGAAAAGCCCCTCTATTGAAGACTTTCTGGCGACCGTTCTGGCTCTAGGCCCAATAAGACTAAGATAAACATGGCCCTCGACACAGGATATGAATGCTCCACTGATTAAGTGCAAGTCCTGCCTCCTGACCAGACAACCAGCAGCACGCAAGTTACCGTGGAAACATTTACACATCGGCAACCACTTCACCTCTTCCGCGACTCACATATCAATATGAACATAAGAACTACGATTCAACACTGCTAGCTTGCAAAACACGGGTACATCTTGCGGGTGGAAGGAAGGAAGCCGCCGCGGACGCTCGCGTATGTCGCGGGTTGTTTAGTCTTTTTTTAAACGAAAGCGACCGCGCGTGCGTGGGGCGGGCGTCAACGAAAACAGAAAAACACATTTGCAACGCGCACCATCAGCCGGAAACAACGAACGAAAGCTGGTAAAAAATATATCGGATTTTTTTCTTGACCTAAACCTGATCGGGGGGCGGCGGTGGGGCGAGACGATTGTAGCACCATTTCAGCTGACGCAGTGCGTGTCACAACGCGTGCTAAAAGTCATCGTCGGGTGGGAGGAATTTGGCTTGGAGCGGGTCAACGGCCGGATCCGCTTGTATTGAAAGCTGGAGAGTAACACTGCCCGAGACAGGAGCGAGGAATATTGTCTTTGCACGATTCGGCACCGGGGAGGGGGGGATCGAATGACAAACACGTCGCGCGTTTTCGGATTCGACAGTTGCTAGGTAACACAGCAGGGCGGCCGAGGTACGGAAGTCGTGCGGTTAAGAAACCATGTTGTTTTTTTTCAAACTTATGTACAATTGAGCGCTTGGTCGATCCGCGAACGGGAGCACCAATCGGCGTGAACGCAACAACACTTTTTCTCTCGTGCGCAAAAAGGAGCGTTTCGTTTGGAACGCGAGACGGTTCAACGTGAACCTGACAACAACAAAAATGGTAAGAACGCAAAGAAAACGTTATTGAAAAAAACACAGGAAATAAACAGTTCCGGCCGACTTCTTGCCGGTTTACTCGAGGTAACCCCACGAGTGACCTGACCGAAGGTGACCTCCGGGCGCTGAAGCGTCATTCAAAACGCACCGACGTAGTTATTTTCATGAGACGTATTTCGTAGCAGTTCCCGATCAAGGGGTCGCGGGGAAAGTCCCTAAGAACAGACGACGTCGCCGAAGTCGTTTGCAGCAGGTTCCGTCGATTCGATCGGCGGGGCTAGGGGGAGAGGTATTTTCGAAAAGGGAGTCGAACCGGTTGAAAGAAAACTTTGGGGGGTCACAGTTTATCGGGCAACAGTTGCAGTTCGTTGCCCGGCCAAACAGTTTGGTGCCAAGGCGGTTGGGTTACAGTCATATTGGTGGTTCGGTTACCGGTCGGTCCAAATGCACAGTAACTTAATGTTAGGTAAGCATTTCATTTGAGTGGCCGTGCTGAACGCTAGCTAGTCCAGTACAGGATAAAAAAGTCCGTGGCATTCGATGCACGCGAACAAGCAGAACAACTTGGTGTACAGCTAGCAGGCGTGGAATCTTCTTGAAAAGAAATCTTTTTTGAAAAGCAAAACACGCAGTTTGCTTCGAGGGCTGGCTCGAACACACCAGAGACGTCCACGCTTGTCTGGGAAACTTCTCAGAAGCTAAAATTTTCGGACAAGCTTTTCATTTCCGAGGCGAGTTCACAAAACTTACATTCACGCGCTTTTACTTTGTTTGAAGTTTGCGCTGCTTACGTTTAAATCCCGACCTTGAATGACGTGCACAAACCCGTGCTAGCCTCACAAACGTCACAAGCTCACTACATAACCTTCAACCAAACCCGAAGAAATTACGTCATGCAGGCAAACCGGGCACAAAGTCTTAATTTTAGGCAATTTTTTTTCAGAAAAACAAAAAAAAGCATTTAAGTAAAATAGAACTTTTTTCCACAGTTCGTGACGAAACAATCGGGCGTCCCAGCGCCGCGATACTTGGTCGCGTCGTACCCGGTCCGGTTCGACCCCACTCGCACCCCTAACCTTGCCCCATGTGATCTGATTATTACGTCAACAATCAAGTAGGCTTTGCGAACTGAAGAAAGAAGCTCTGCGCAACATGCGCAAGCGAAACAAGGACACTTTGTGACGTCACAAGCACCGTGTGTAGCGAGTTTTCCACCAGTCGAGCGAGTTTGAATGAGCGCAGTGACCACACGATCGTGCTTTCGCTGCACGCAACTGGCTGTGATGACGGGTTACTCGCTATGAAGACGAGTTACTCGCAACGGACTATGCGACGACNCGGTGACGACAACACATTTAAGGATTGAACGGTAGAAAAGTTTGGCGCGTATCGGTCGCCACAACGCAGACCGGGGGGTAGGGCGGGGGGGTCAACAAATCGTCGACTCCTTGCGATGATGGTTCAACGAATCGGGGGGGTACCGGCTTCGATCGTCCTTGTCCGAGATCAGGCCGACTGGGTCCGCGGCCGCTTCCTTGTGGCTCAGGCCGTTCAAGTGTCTGTACGCGACTGGCAGGTCGCCGTCAATGTCAGGGCGGATTTCGACGTCGTGCGCGGTGGGGGTGTACATGTCGCCCTCCATCGACGGCACGGAGGGGGGCAGCAGGCCGTCCTCCTCCTCGCCGCCGGTTCTCTCTTGATTGGATCTGTGGTTAACAGGAGACACCGTCGTTAGATTGGGCCTGCAGATAAGCAGGGTTCCTACACAATTTCTAATATGAATGCCCGGACTTTTTCCAGACTTGGCTTTTCCGAATGACACACAGGGTCAGATACAGTCACTATATGCAATAGTTAACACGATGGAAGTGAAATTATCCATCTTGAATGAAATACTATCAGAAGGCACGTTAAAAACAAAGGCTGGAAAATTACTTTTTTCCATACTAACAGACCCAAAACAAAAATTTTCCAGGCTTTTCTACACGTCGCAGTAACCCTGGTTAAAAAATGGCATCACCGTTACGAATTTCACCAAACTATCATCGATTTCACTAACACTGCAGTAAACACACGGTGAATTCTGCAGTACGCGCAAAACCAATTTTGCTTAGATCAGTGTGGTCCAACATACAGGCCCTCAGGGCGCGTGTGGCCCGTCACACCGTTTTCATTGGCCCACGGAAGCAAGCAGGAAAAATCTTCAAATCTGAAATTTGTTGAAATGCGTGTGAGATTACATTTGTCTCACTGAATTGCTTGCGTCGGACAAAGTGCATTTGCACTAGAACAATGAATATTACCCTTTCTATGTTCCATTGCTGTTTTATTTATTTTACAATCACGTCAGAAGGTACGGCCCGCCGCTAACCCTCCGCTCGGGGACCTGCCTGGATAACCTCTGTTTCTTTAATGCCCCGGCGTTCGTTGTCTTGGAGAGTACATCTGGCGCAGTGCACTCAGTATCGCCAGGTCAATCCGTCTATTTATCCGCTAAACGCGGCTTTCTCCAAGTGGCCCCCGGGCCAAATTAATTGCCCATTCCTGCAAACTACTGAGATCTTCTGGAAACTAGTCAGCAAGGATAGATTTCCCAAACTGAAAGATTTCGCGCTCAATATGCACTCGACGTTTGGGAACGCAAACGCGCGTGGAAGCACATTTTCGATACTATGGAACAAGTCAAATCTAAAACTACAAATCGAACGGCAGACGAAGCACTTGACGACAGTCTCCAAGTTGCACTACTAACACAGGTTGATATAGCAACGATCGTGTCAGAGGAGCCTCGAGCGCAGGCATCCCGCTGATAGAGATTTGTAATAAATTTATTTTGCTTTTGTGTAATAATTTCAATAACGCACTCACGCATTTTCCCTTTTTCAGTTTTAAATGTTGTGAATTTGTTGTTTTATACATCATTTTATTGGAAGTGGCCGACGAGTTGTCACGTATTTGTAAAACGGCCCGTAGGTCAGAAGTAGTTGGACCACGCTGGTTCAGCTTAAAAAAGCAAATTTTCGGTAAACTTTGCAGTTTTTCGGAAAACTTCGTAGAATTTCGGTAAACTTCGCAGCCCAATGCCTCGCATCCTGCATCTCAGGCTGTGACAACGATGGAAGGTTGGCCAGTGACGCTGACCGAGCCCGAACAACGCAAAATGCCTTTCGCCGAAAAACGCCGCAAAACAAACGTTTACTGCGAGCGACGCCATTTTTTCTAGCGTGTCATTGAGAAAAACTCCGAAAATTCTATGCACAAGGCTGAAGAACAATGCAAAAGAATGCAGAAAAACACAGAACGCGCAGGTTTTTCTTGTAAAGTCCCATCGCGGCGAGCGATTTGTGACGAACAAGGCGAAGCGCGCGCAACAACAATATAAGCGCGCCAGACGAAACAATAGTCGCCACTCACGACTCCAGCTCGTCGTGGTAGAAGGAGACTTGCTTGAAATCGTCGTTCAGGTCGGAAAGTAGCGAACCGACAATTTCGACGAAGGTTGGCCGCATGGCGGGGCTGTAGTGCCAGCACATCAGCATCAGGTCGTACCTGTGGGTGTTGAAACAAAAACTCGTTTGAAAACTTCCATCGCATCACCGCCGCTGCTTCCATTCCTTCACGCGACGCACGCGGCGCAAGCTTCGATTTGTTCCAAGCCGATGCCGTTTTGCAAAAACTTTATTCTGGTGACGGCGACTGAACGTTCAAGGAGCGCTGCGGCGATTCACTCAGTGGCCGCGGAGCGCTCCTTGGGCAAAAGCGTTCACCTCAACTGCCCCCCCGGCAAAAAGCAGCATCAAGGTTTCAGCCTGCCGCCAATTGCCCCCACCAAATCAAATTGTGCCACTGTGACGACGGGTCACGTGACCAAACAGCAACGCCGGGTCATCACGGTTATTTATTTGAGGCAAAACCGTCTCAATCGCAGCATTAAAAAAACTACTCAGATCTGCGACGGGTTTTCAGGAAAAGAAGAGTGTTTATTCGCACGAAGTGGCTGAGCGAACTTTCGGGGTAAAACGTGGGTGGAAAAGACGCATTAGGAGGAAAAATCTTTTTCTTACGGTCGAAAACCATCCACATTTGGTCACAAGCCTCCCCCGTCAATCAACGACACGCGTCAATCAACTCACATCTTCTGCGCGCAGTCCCTCGGTTGCACCATGTACCCCCCATCGATGACGTAGCGGGTCACTTGGTCGTGCTGCAGACCTTGGTAGGGTTGTTCGGCGAGCGTGGCGATCTCCCACAGGACGATGCCGTACGACCAGATGTCGCTGCGCGAATCGAAGATGCCGTCCTTGAGCGACTCGGGCGCCATCCAGCGGACAGGAAGGATGCCTGGAAAAGGAAAAAAGGCGTTGCTGTCAGGGGTGAGCGACTGCAACCGAGACCCCCCCCACGACTATTCGTGCTTGGGCGGCGTTGTTTGCAGTTGCATGGCGAAGTGCAGCTTTCCAACTCGTACCTCACTGAACGCGTACGAGTTGCAGCGAGCTGCGGCACGAAATTGAATCGGGTAATACTCGTACTTGTGGTCTACCGCGTAAAATACGCGAGTACACAAGATCTATGCCGTCATACCCATGGCGTTCGTAGGAGGGAGGACGGGCAATTGTTGGAAATTGGAATTTAAGAGCCAACATTTCTAGAGAACCTGACGCCAGAAGCTTAATTCCGATTACTCGATTTACTGTAATTCTTGCAATAGCAGTTTATTTGCCGGTATGACACTCGTACTGCACAAGAGTCAGGTTCGCTGTTCTGTTGTGATAAAGTGATGAACTACAGTTCACTCATGACCGGTCGTTTACCTGTAGAAGTTNTGAGCAGATTNTTCTATTGTTGGTCCTCATTGCGTAACAATAGCATGGCAACGAATCTTTAAAGGTTCACTTCAAGTTACGATATTAGGCATTTCGCCATATGTGACTGTTGAACGCAGACATTTTGGCATGTAATCCAGCGAGACGTAGCTTTATACTTAGTGAAAACGAAAATGATTGACTCTGTAGCATACCTTTCGCTAGTGTGAAAATCAGTGGTTAGTATGAGACTGTGAGTGTGACCAATGTGCTTGCCTCATCAACCTGGCTTCTTTTCACACAGTATTAAACTACGCGGCTTGTTAGAATACGTCCAGGTAAGCTTGTGGGAATACGCCTTAATCGTTAAAGTTTAGCTTTTCTCGGCGAAACAAAGTCGTTAAGCTGAAGTCCACGGCAATGCTTCTTTGAACAGAAGTACTTTGCTTTGAAAGTCTGCAGATAGCCGTTTGTGCAAATCAGCGTTTTTCAACCTTTTTTGTCGTAGCGGAACCTTCCGCGAATGTTTGAGTTGCTCATGGAACCCTATGCAATCATCCAAGTGTCTGTACTACTTCTGTAATAAGCCAGACGGGTAGGAATGTCGCATTTATGTTTTATTTCTGTGTTTCGGTGAATCCCCTGGCAGCCACTCACGGAACGCAGGTTGAAAAACACAGGTGCAAATTATCGCAATAGATCTGCCTGTTGCTGCCAACGAAGCGCAAGTTTTGTGAATTCTGCCGCAACAATGGCCATTTTGGTAATAAATGTATAAAGAGTGAAGTATTTTGTGCACGTCCATCTGCACTGCATCGTTAGCAACCTGAAAAGAGTAAACAAACTGTCGACGTTGCCTCCAGGAAAAATTTCTGCGCACGCCCATGGCCATATTTACGGTTAATGACGACAGTGACATTAAACTACCGGCATCATTATGCGGTAAAATACAGTTCCGTTTTCTGTATCTCCTTGCGTATCATACAGATCCGTTTTCAACCGCAGAGATTTTGATCGATCTTTCTGCAGCAACTATTGGTCCTGGTTGCAATTGCTTCAAGCCGATCGTTCAAGCAAAAGGATGAGGCCTACTGCCACGATCACGACATGCAAATGCCACACTAAGCCGCAATAATGTGTTCAACATATTGTGCACTACAAGCGAATCAGTGAAAAGCGAAGCCTTAACTTTATCTCAGTTTCAGGGACACTTAATCCTGAAAAACTAGCACAACACCACTAAGTAGGAGACACAGTTACAACAGAAAATTCGCGCCAATATTGATGGCGTATTTTCTGAACAGTTTCAAACACAAACAGTCGAACCTCTGCTGTCTATTCGGTAATAATCAGTTTCGTAGACGTCTCTCGTCAGCCCGAAGTCGCCGATCTTGACCGTCATGTTCTGGTGAACAAGGCAGTTCCTGGCGGCCAGGTCACGGTGGACGAACTTCATTTCGGACAGATAAGCCATGCCGTCCGCTATCTCGCCGCACATCTGCAGCTTCTGCTGGAGTGTCAGGGGATCCGATCTCTTGCCCTGTTGATCAATGACGTTCAATCGAGAGGTTAAAGGATCGATCCCCAGCGTTTGTTCGCTTTCATTTCCACTTTCCCACCTGGTTGACCCGTAACTTATTTTCAGCCAGACGCCCATATGGTAACAACTGAAACATGAGTCACTGTCCCTCCCCCCCAGTGAGCAGCTGGCCGTGGCGGTACTCGTGTAAAAAAGAAGCTCGTTTACTCGAAACAGACAGTTTTTTACACGCCGTGCCACCATTTGGCGCAGCTCGCCATCGAACCAAACCATGCGTTGAAAAATTTCACTCTGTAGATGCTGAAATAGCAGGGCATGCACATAAACTTGACGTGAAACTGCAGAGTTTGTTTGGGAGTGGCTTTTCTCTGTTTGCTGTGCGCATGCTTGCCAGACCCTGCCACGTTAATGGAGTGAACTGACCANCAACACTTTGCGAAATCAAAAGAAGGGTTACATTTCTTTACCCTTAATTTTGAATGNCATAATAGGTATAACATGTTATTATTGTGCAATTCTTAAAATGNTGATATTGCATGGNGCAATAAAACCAATTCAGAATGTGAGTTTTGTGTTTTTCCTAGAAAAGAACAAAAACCTGTTTTTTAAAAAAAACAGTTTTTAAAAGAAAGCAAAAAAGCAGGTGCGTTGGTTCTTTTTTTTTAAAAAAAACTCGTTTTTTTCAACCCAGACTACAACTGGTCAACGTTTCCACAAGAATCGATGAGAACTGACCGGCCGCGAGCGGGGGGTACAGAGCGAGAGCTGCAGGGGGTGCTGCGGCCAGGACTGTGGAGCCGGAGCCCAAGTAATTTTGGATGGCTGGAGGCGGAGCCTAAAATTTGTGTTCCCGTTCAACAGACATAGTTTGTTGCGAAAGCGCGTTGTTGAATACAAAGGTTTTTAGTTTTTAATGAACCAAATCGTTCCGGAGCCGGAGCCCGAAATTTGAGTTCCGGCTCCACCTCCCTGGCCGCGACCTCTCTCGTTCGCACCGAACGTCTGCGCCTGACACGGACAACGCACCTCAGCGTCAGGCCGAGTGGACCTCAGAAACGACTTCAGGTCGCCGTGCTCCATGAACTCCATGACAACCATGGGCTGGTTAGTGGTCGACACGACGCCTAGCAACCGCACCACGTGATAAGAATTGAACGCCTTCATGACGCTCGCTTCCTTCAGGAACTCCATCCTGCAACAACCGCAACGGCGCTTATCATTGTTATCGCCGAGGAGAAACAAACGCTTTCGCCAGAACGCATGCGCAAAGCGAAACCACATGCCCAAGCAACAGCTACGGACATTCAGTATTGTTTTTAGTTCATTCGCCGGTGGTTCTACATGAGGTTGGGATCACAGCGGGTCTCAAAAGGGTAAAGGGCGAATGACTATATTATTACGCAACAGTGCGACGTACCTAGCGGGGGTTGAAAGCATAGTGGGGGTGGGATAGCATTCTAAACGTAATAATGGATGGCATCATCATCCAAGCTTTCAGACAACAAGAACACACTACCCCTGAAATCTTACAAGTCTCGGCTGCAAGGAGCACACCAGGGTTCCCACTGCTGGTTTTTTTTACCCAGATGTTTTTAGTCCACCTGGTTGTCTAGCTTTAATTACAAGAAATCCCATTGCATCTGTTTTTTTTGCAGATGTAAATTTGGCAATTAGCTACAGCAAATCAAATATATCTTCCTGTATTACAGCGATCGCGTGCGATCAACAGGTGTAAAGAAGGTAATAAAGCAAAACGTGCTCAGTCGGTTTCACACCATCACACTAGTATCGATATCAAACACAGGTTGCTTGGGATGCGATGCAGTCAGCCTCAGCCATGCAGTTGCGCGCTATTTAACCGCGCCAGCACACCGTTGTGCATACAACAGAGGTAACATGAAGAATGAAGATGAATAAATACCAAACGGTTGTATAAATATTTGGAAGATATTCATTTGGGTGGACAATGTATAAGGTTATTGCCTCGGACGCTAGTTGAAGAAACTGATGAAACAAGTTCAAAAATTGATTATATAAAAATTTCCTGGTTGCCCTGAACATGCGCATTAAATAACAACTTCCATTGGAAGATGTTGTTGCCAGGGATTTTAGATCCCGCTGTAGCTCAAGATCTCACGAAAGGCCAAAGCTGTTTTTTTCTCACTGAGGCATTTTGGTCATTTGCACCTTTTCAAACATTCTGACCGAATTGACTTTTTTTCCGTCATTTCAAAAAATTGCGGTTTTGTTACCGGAAAATGACCGAAAAAAACACCGAAGTTCATTTGGAAATGTGGCCCTACATTTTTCCCTCTTGTGCCTGAAGGTCACCTGGAGGCTATATTGGTTCTTTAAAAGCTATCCTGCCCAATAAATGTATGCCTGATTTCTGGTATTATCTGCGTAACATCAAAATGGTTGAGATGAGTCGGAGTTCTGAATACTTTCTGAAATGACCAAATTGATGAAATTGTCACAGTCTTCTGCATCAGTTGAAAGAATATTTTCACTTTTTAATCATGCTGAAACAAAAACAAACTCGCTAAAACAGAAATTGCTAAGGAAGGTTGTTGGCAACAGGAGCATTATTAAGAAGCCAGAAAAACGGTTATGGTTGGACCCTTATGCCGAAATCTGGTTTTATTTTTTCGGTCACTTTTCATTCATAGCCAGGATCATTTTTTTTTAAATGACCGAAAAAAATTAAATCAATTCAGTAATGCCTGGCAAAGTAGGTTAGCGAATACAGTCACGGCGAGTTTTAATACTATTATGAGACAAACGAAATGTCTCAACGATAAAAAACAGCCAGAACTAGTGAGAGATTACATTAGCAGAGCAGGTCACGGACGTTATGTTGTGTGCACAGGAAAAGTGGCGCGAATGTTAAGGTCAGCGTTTTAGATGAAAATTTGGGGGAGGATCTACGGTAGAACTTGTCTAATTCGTCAATTCACTTAATTCGTTACTTTTTCGCAGAATTTCTATCTTTTATGCACATTTCTGTTCGTCTAATTTGTCAATTTGTTCAATTCGTCACCTCTTTCTATCCCTAAGAAGCGTTTTGTTCGTCTGATTCGTCATTTGCAATTTCGCCATTGATGTCTAAGCAGCTAGTACGTATGGGAATTCAAACAAATTAAGGATCTTTTTCTGAGAACTGTTGCACCTCGCAATTTGTTTATCTAATTTATACACGAGGTTCGAAGCGCAAACCGACTACCCATTGAGAGAACGCGGTAAGTCTTTGTAGTTTGTTAAAGATTTAAAAGGTGTTTGATTAAGTGGAGGAATCCAGATGGAGCAGAGAAATTGATTGTTGTATTCAAGCATGACGTCATAAAGTTGTATTTCACTGCAAATAAGAGCACTATGTATGTATACGAGTTACTATGATAAAGTATACGAGCTTCTATGATAGAGTTTTCACCTGTTTGCATAATTCGTCAGT
>JGI24158J21664_10005694_pt1 | contig 16316 bp, 7 predicted proteins | sample Ectturendosymbi3_FD_21664 | JGI IMG/M metagenome (IMG submission 21664)
AGTTCGCTTGACTGACCCATACAGCAGATAACTTTCGGCCAGCAATATTTTACGTTTATGTTGGCCCCCCTACTTTTTTCCTTGGCCCCGCAGTGGCTCCCCTACTTTTTTCATTCTAGAATCGCCACTGCACACAGGGCGTATAAGAAAACTTTTTTATTTTAGAACTAACGCAGGAAGGCAAAGTAAAGAAACGGCGACACCTTCTGTACTGGGTTCTATACTGTGGAGCAACAATCTTGAAGGAAGGTGAAACCACTAAACTCGAGGATATGCGATCAATGCGCTTTCTGTTCAACTATATATCGGCATTACGATATATTTGGTTGGTGAATTCATTTGTTTGATGAAATAAGACTACGTTTTTCTATTGTCAAGGAACACATTATTTGCTCGAAATTTTGTAAATGCGAAAAACATAATTAAAATCTTCTTTGTTAGCCGCATGGCTTCGCACACAACTGCGAAAAAATCAGTGTCCGGCAACACGTAAAATGCTATATGAGCTTAGAACTGAATCTTATATCAAAGTTTAACCGACTGTTCGTCATTTATATCTACAGTAGTTGTTTTTTTATATCTACAGTAGTTGTAAGACACAATTCAAATTTTTATAGTTATCAGCGTCACCATTTATATCAAAATCATGTCAAACACTTTATGTGAACGTCAACTTGGGTTGTCCATGCCAGTAGCATGTACCTGGCAAGCATTGATCGGTGTCTTGGACTGAAGAAGGGTTTTGCTTGACATGCTTCCGTGTAACGACGGTACTGGCGATGATGTCTTCTGAAAAATAAGTGTTGGGCTTCAGTAAGTTTCGACACTAAACACATTACCAATCTTATTTCATGTCAGTGATCAATCGCGCTTTGTGCAAGGTTAAAAATGTTGAAAGGTTAAAATATTGCTGATCCATTTTCACTCAATTTACAGGACTATAAGGTTAACTGAACAGAGATGTGAAACATCATCGTTCTTCTGAGGTGTTTTAGCGTTCACTGTAGTTGTAACGTCGAATTCACCAGCCTGGTTGAGTATTTTGTTGACATTTTCCTAAAAATGTGAGTTTGCGGCTGCGATTTTCTGTCTGGCTGTGAGACGGTAAAAGAAGTAGAGAACTTTCGTCCAGCAAAACGTCTTTTAAAATCTTTATTTTGAACTTCGTTTGCAGTTGTTAGTGTACACGACATACAAAGATTCTCCCTAGATAATGCAGAGCAGTATTTCATCTGAAATATTTGCATTTGGCTTCTGACCATCGTGAAAATGGAACTTTGTAATGTACTGCTTACAAGAACGTACAACCTTATGCAATTATGTGCATTACCTAACAACCCTTTGAAAACAAAAATTATCTTCGACGTGCGGTGTGAACCATTGAAACCTACTGTATGTGTACGCCTTTGTTGTTTTGCAATCCCATCATACGTATATTCTTGTATACAGCCAGTGGCGTGCAGAAGTCCAGTGTTGCCCGGAGCGAATGCTTGATTGTATGGCCCCGTACCAGGGGTACAGTGGGATGGGAACGTGTGGGAACGTGTTCCCACACCTTTTTGCACTATAGTAACGTTACTTGAAAATTTAGATTTTTCATTTCTATTTCTACGTGTAGCGGATTGCGAGAACTAAAGGAACTTTTTGCGTGTGAGGGTATCTGAGCAATATTTGGTTTTAGAGTTCGGCCTTAACCTAAATCAGGTGTGTAGTGGGGTGGGAACGGCGTTCCCACACCTCTTTTTTCAGCACTACACCCCTGCCCCCTACCAAATTCTATCCTTGAGGAATGCGACAAATACAGGCACAGCAAAACTATCTACCCAGGCCTTTGCCACGTGCAAAAAGATTAGGCGCCACAAAAACTTCATCTCAAGTGAGAATTAAGAAGAGAAAAAACTGTACAAGTGTCCTACCACGTTGCGCAACAATAGAAAGTGACTTGAACGTTGTAAACAATGGTGACAAACGGAAGGAAAACCCTGAAAGACATTGAAAACCTCAGATTTGTTTTTTTTCCCCAGAATACCTTTCTGGGTTTTCTTCCGAATATCAGGAGTTTTTAAGATTTTACTGCGTAGCGGTGATTTAAGTTAGGGTATGATTGATTTTCTTTGTTATCATATTTCACGACAAGTATGACGTTTTTACCACATTCTTCTCCAACTTATATCACCAGAAAGAATCAGACACATACCAGCTGGAAACCACAAACAAAAATACAGATGGTGTGGATGGTGCAGTGAGCAAGAGATACAACGAATGGCTTAAAATGCAAAAATATGAACTTGTCACTGATTCTGAAAGTGAATGAAGAAGAATTCTTGTAACTTGTGATTAAAATATCACGAGTTTTATATTTTTTGTTGTAAGAAATTTGAGACCTGCTACTCAATCTGGCAGTAAAAATGAGGAAGAATTCACTTTATTTGTGATTAACATAACTTGGATCCTGTATGTGTGAGCTTGTTTATTTTACGAAATTTGTGATATTTATTTGTTTTCTGGAAAATAGTTGTTTTTACAGTCTATTACCAAAGATGCATATCCACTAATAGTGACTGACTAATTTCTCGATAGTAGAAAGATTCACCTGATTTCGTGTATTTTCCTAAGTAGGGTTTATTTTTCAAATCAAGGGGTTTTAATGAGTCTATATGGGGTTTTGCAAATAATTTCATTGACAACCCTGGTTGTAAAATATACGGGCAAGGGAACAGATGTTTGCATGGCAGGTTTGGCAAAAAGAGGTGAAGTACGTTTCAGAAAGAACGCCGGCGCTCTCCTTAAAAAAACAATACGTTTTTCAATGTATCGTTTTGGCTCAGAATGTGTTTTGACCGCAACCAACGATGTTCTTCCTGAAAAATGTACTGTATTATTTTTGATTGCTTTTACAATATTGAAAATAAAGTATCTGTCGCCAAATTCTCACGCATGATACAGTCCTGTGACACAATTCGCATTGCCTGAAACCAAACATAAAGAGACACCATCGAAACAAAGCCTTCCTTACTCAAAATCCAACTTCAAACAAGCCAGTTCAGTTTTTGTTCACAGTACTGTCCGCTTTCTTTTGGTTATGATGTTTATAGTGAAATAACAATGAATTGACGAATGATAAAAACAACGCATTAAATCTTTTCAACAACATGTCACTGCCATACTCGCATCCCAATTTTTTACATTTCACCAGTGCCGGTTAACAGTAGCAGCAAATGTAGCACTAGCTACGGGCCTCGCGCTTTTGGGGGCCCCGCGGTCCTTTGTGTTAAACCTTTTCATTATTTTATGCAAGGGGTGGATATTAGATTTTGGGTACCCAATACAAACTTTCGGGAAGTTGGGTACCCAATGCAAACTTTCGGGAAGTGGACCCTTCTTTACACATGCTGTACAAAATCTTTATTCGCTGAAAGCAAGTTAAATTTTTCATTTTGTCTGGAAATTTGCTTTTGTGTGGAAGTCTATTTCACACTAAATTATTTGGAGTCATTTGATTTTAAATTGTTATTTTTATATACTTTTTCTATGCACATCAAATTTGCGGAGGTGCCCCTTTTGGCACATTTACGCATGACTGTTGCTTTATTTTGATTAATATATGACTTACCTCAGTGCTTATGACTCTAAAGTTAGTAAGCTTTTTAACAAAACACTGTAAAATGTAAGCGCGAAGCTTTTTAAACGGGGCCCCCGGCGTCTATGAAAGAGGGTAGACCGAGACGACCGCTTCGTTCGCCTCCCCTAATAATCACCCTAATTATATGTATGGAATTTTTTCAGTCCAAGGAGTGAAAATTTTGATAACTTTGTCATGAGCAATCAAGCGAATTTTTAACTTAGGGCCCCGCGCTGTTATGCTACAAGTCCCGCGCCACCTTAATCCGGCACTGCATTTCACGCCTCCAGTTTAACAATCCAAGTCTCCAAACAGAACCGAGAGATATTTTGAAGGCTACAAGTCGTAGATTAAAAATAACTATAACAGGAATTGGCCAAATTACAAAGGGGGGGGGTGGAGAGAGATAGGGTGTAAGGCCTTAAGATAGCGATGGCAGTACTTCCTCTCTCTCTCGGATCACTTAACATACATTTTCATGCCCCCCTCAGGCAAGTTTCCATCAGATCTATGCAGTATGTAATAGTAGACGTACAACGCGAAGATGCATGTAGTTATAGCATTTTCATAAAATCAAATTTTTGTAATTTGACTCTTCGGGTGCCTCCTTGCCGTGGGTGCCCGGGGCCATCGCCCATCCTTTGCACGCCACTGTACAGTACTGCATTCACTTACACTGCTTTCAACTTGCTTTCTTTCCAAAGCCTGAAGAATTGAATCATTGATTTTTATAAGACCAACAAAGGTTTATTTTACACATGCAGCGCTTAAAGTTTCGTTTTCATGCATTTGTAGCTGTAATGGTTGAATTCTGTGAATGTGGGGTCAACTGGGCGTGAGTCAGATGCATCGAGAAAGTTTCACATTCGAATAACTTGAAATCTCACACGTGCAGATTATTAACCATACGAAAACGGGGCTTACCTTTGTATCACTCAAATAAACCTCATCTTCCTCCTTCCTGAGTACAACCAATCCATCTCTGACTCCCATGTAAAGCTGCACTGGTTTTGGATCTTCGTGCATAAACCGAGCGGTCAAGTAAGTAACAACTGATCCAAACGCCACAATGAGAAAAAACAATGTGTGACTTGACCGCGAAAACACTGAGGTTTTGCGTCTATCTCCATCGTGCAGTTTAATGCGAAAAGTACTGATACTGCGCTTTTTCATCTGTGGTGCTGCGCGCTAACATACACGAAAAACTAGTGCGCCGCTGTTCGGACTCAACAGAAAGATTGAAAGATAGCCCGAAGCGACGGTGATGTTAGGCAACCTTCTGTTCGATGAAACGCGATTGAACATTTGTCCATTTTAACCTAAGCTTGCTTTGTTCACAGTGGTGACAACGTAATCGGCAAAAATGTGGTTCACCGCAGTACTTGTACATGTGTCTGAAAGGAGCAATGCACTTGACAAGGTGAAAAGCGAAACATATAATTTACATTAACCTGATATTTAGTGACACACACAACAAATAACCAAAACAGCTGAAAGCAGCTTGATTTTGAAGATATTTTTGAAGAGCACTGTAAATTTTGTGGATATGAAAGATATTGGGCAAAAATGGCTTTAAAAGAATCATGTTGGCATGACATTCTTAGCTGCGGCTGAGCAAGACGTGGCGTTTGAGAGAGTGAATCGGAAAAGCGCGTTGTTTTCAAAGATGTGTTTCGAAAAGGTACTGCATTTGTTTTTTTTTGCCATTTGTAGAAACATCGGATTCTCTCAGGCAGAACACTTTTGTTGGCTTTATTCCTGTTGTGGGCTAACACAAAGCAGTACTGTTACCGGCAAAACAGTTTTGTGCTCTGACAAAACTGACATGATCGTTGGTTGTCGTAGTGCAGGCACCAACACAAACCTAAGCAAAAGGGCGTTTTTCGCAACAATGTTGGTCAACCGCGACCTGCCAAGCAAAAATCGATGTCTTTTGTCGGTTTCCTGTGTGGAAAATTTGAACCTCCTATGCGGAACATGACTCGGAATGTCAAAAGAAATCGTAAATGGCATTCATACGCTTGAAAACAATAACTCATTTGGAAAAAAACAATGGCCCTCGCTAACGTACATAACAAAACGTCAGGAAAAATTTTGTGTTTCGGAATACAAGTTTGAAAAGTTTTGTGAATTTTTCCAGCCGTTTTTTTCCCAAACAAATGTGTGCGCGTTTGCAAAAACACTGTTCCACAGCGCACACGAAGAGCGAACAATTGACAGCCTATGTGCTTGCGGGCCAGATACAAGTGGACCTCTAATATTGCAGGGTTTCCCAGGACTGTTGGACAAAAAAACGCGGCAAGCTCTTTTTAACCCTCGCACGTGAAGCTTTCTCTAAACTTCCGTTTATCATTTTAAGCACACGAAGTTTCGGGATTGACATTCCTGTAAGCTACTGTCGTGGTAACTAGGTGATGATTAAAGGCAAGACCGTAATCAGGAAAAAATCTGTCGGGCATAGTTTTAAAAGTACTGGATTTCTAATCATCACACATGATGTCATGCAGTTAATGGCACGTAATCAGTGGCAATAATAGATTCCAGTTTTTCTTATTTTATTGCTATTCCAAGCAGTGCTGTTACTAAATCGTCAATAAGTCAACATATTCTTTGAAAACTGTGTTTGAACACATAATTTTTGGAAAAGTGTTTATAGCGGATCATACATCTGAAACAGTTACACGCGTGCTTGTTCGTTTTTCTTATTGTTCTTATTTGATCTCCAACTGTTGTTTTTCAACACTTTTCAAAACGTGATAAGCAGGGTTGTTCGACTACATGACCGCCATGGTCCTTCACCAGTCGCATATGACACGGCATTCCTCTTTGTTTGCGCTGATCAGCTGTTATGTCATTGTATTTTCAGTTGCTGAGTTATATGGAACAATAAACCATTGTCCATTACCATGTTCCTTCTGTTTGGTTTGGCTAAATACCTAAATAGAAGATTCAGTGAGTCGCGGTTGACAATCCACTGGTTGGTGAAAAACACCAGTAATGTTCGGAATCTGAAAATTTGGACACCGATTCTATTTTTGATTTGATTAAAAATGACGTGACCATGCTTAGACTGTAAAACATTCTAGGGGTTTTTTTCCGACTCCTGTTTTGACTCAAAATTTTACTTACGCTTCTTGGTGTTGCATTCTAATTACCGCTGATTTACCTGGTAGCCTATTGTATTATTAGATTTTCGTTTCCCTGCGCTTCAAACTGCTGTGAATTTTCAATGCATAAAATATTCTCTCGAATTGTTTGTTCCACTAGTTTTATAGTGTTTTAAAAAGATTTACATTCATTTCGTTGAACAACTCAAAGTAAGACTGGCGTTCACTCTCCTTGCGAAAAAGTGAACAGAAATATTCTCGCACAGAATTTCTGTTTTCCTCATTTTATGCCGTTTCAAAGAATCTATTCGCGGATAACTATAAACCTAGGAGACCAGCCAAAAGACCGTCAAGTCTCCAAAGCGACATAGATCTTGCTTTCTTGCAAAATATTTTAAAATTCACAATGGAAAACTGATCTTCTAGCGTTTGTAGATGGCTATTTATGGCCCAACGTCCACAAACCAAATTTCACGTTGATACCATGAGTCACTCCAAAGTTATTAAGTCAAAAAAGCCAAAATTTATCATTAGGTTAAAATTTTCTTGCAGCACAGTTTTGTTCTCGTTATCGATATTTTATTAAAGTTGCAATAACAGATTTTGATATGTTTTGGCAAGATTAGTTCCAATTCTGAAATAGTAATGGGTTTGTTGAGACTTCTGACGTAATAATGTTGTTCAGCTCATTACTGGACAATTGAATATTAAGTAGACTATAGGCATGGCAATGCAAGAAACGTGGTCTTACAGTAGCCTACTTGGTTTGGCAAATGCTCAATCCATTACGTATGTATAGTGTTTTAACTTTATGACTATCGCAGATTTGACTCTACACTGTAGTTATTAATGTACTTATCAACATATCCTGCTAAGGTTAAACAACCAGATTCTTCAAAAGTTTGAAGTATACTGCATGAATATACTTCTGAGTTTACCTCAACACCTAAGCGTGAATTATTTTGCAAATTCTGTGACTGCTTAGTGAAAAGTGACAAAAGGTTTATGCCATGGTGGAAGCACATCGCGCACTGCAAAGCATCAACGATGAGAGTAGCCAGACATTTTTAAAACATGCTATACCAGACTTTGCAGATAAACTGCGTTTTGTTTCATTTCAACAGAACAAACTTATCGGTTTGTTTTCTAATATTATAGATGAATATGCTTTGCATTACGCATTTCAACTGAAAACGCAGAAAATTGATAGGTCAAGATAAAGTCAAATCTTGTAAATTATAAAGTCAAAATTTTAAGTTTTTGGGTCAAAAATTGGTTGTTATAGTTATAATCACCGGAGTAGTGGCCAATCAGTGAGAAACTTTGCTAAAGGCGCTCTGGAAATCTTCGACTTGGTCGTGAAAAGGACAAGTGCGACAACCACTGGAACATGCTCCGTACCAGTAAAACGTTTTGATCAAAGCTATGAAGGCGTGAATTTCTCAATCATGAATGGTGGCTGTGGGACGCTGTTCTAGGTAAAGAGTTCTTGAAACAACACAGAAGTGATAACTTTAAACTTGGTGGACCAAGTGCAGTTGGGAGTTTTGGAAGCATTGCATGCTAAGTTTAACTATCGTATTTGAGCATCTGACTCTGAACTACCGAACGGTGGCAGCGAAATCGAGATACTGTATACTAAGGCAGATCGAGATTTCTTTCAAAGCCAAGCAGCTCATTGGATGAAACAATTGAGCCAAGCCATTCTCCGTGGTTGCTTCAGCTTGTAATAGTTAAAAACGAGAAAAAATATGAATGTGCATGGAGTGTGGATTACAGCTAAACTGTTATGTTTTACTTATCTGGATGTTCCACTTCCTAGCATGCAAACTGTCGTGAACGATGTTGGGTAGTCGCATGCCATCAAGTACCACGTTTGCCAGAGGAAAGGAAATATACAGTGTTTGAAGCTAATGGTCAACTGTATCTGTTCAAGAGATTACCATTTGGGCTGAAGAATGTTCTTCCTTACTTCCAGGGTGTTGTCAATGTCATCATAGCTGCACGAAACTGTAAAGCTTTACATATCTTGATGATAGGCGGTGTGTGGTAAAACACGGAAAGAGCATGATGAGAACTTATTAACTTTTTTGAAGGCCGACAAAGAATGGCAGGTTACCCCAAACCAGTGGTTCCCAAACTGTGGTACGAGTAACAGTAATGGTACGCGAAGGCATGCAAGGTGATACGCCAATAGGCCTACTTTCTGCTTTTCTTCACAAAAAAATATATCCACAGCTATAGTTTTTACCTGTCAGATTCTGAATATTTGTGCACTTCCCTTGTTGGTTTTTGATGGGCGTTTATAAATTCTCGCAACCAGTTTGTTCATGTCGCATTTGTGTCAATTCTGCTTTTCCAAACTTTTGGTCGAATGATATTTGGTAGATTGAGTTTACCTGGAACAAGGTGATACGTAGTGAGAGTATGGGGCCCACAAATGGTAAGTGATCAGAAAAAGTTTGGGAACCACTGGCCTACAGTGCTTATGCTGCTGAACAGCGCAAAACGAAATTTGCAGCGATATTAAGGAGTCCTACTATTGATTTAATTTTAAAGTGTGTGGTGTTCCATCCACCAACACCTCCTACACTGTCGGATATGCATGCAAGTGACATTGCCGAACAACACACCTGAACAACAGAAATAACTGCCGTCATAAGGTTATTTAAACGTGACGTGAACAGCAGAATGTTAACAATCATAGTATTTAACAGGCAATACGCAGCCCCAGCTATAAATCGGGTTGATTATAGCTTATATATCCGAATTCAGTAACGAAAAAAGAGCGGTGAGGTGAAAATGATGAAACAAGTCGACAAAGGTTTTTTGATTCAGTTTTTCTCAATCCTTGCGTTTTCTCTCAGAACTCCCATCATAGCGCTGATGCACAAAACCTTGCAGGCATTTTTTCCAGGTTTTGCGAGCAAGTACAGGCCCGTAACCAGCTTAGGACACCAGTGGGGGCGAAGAGTTTTCTGAGAGGGGGAAAAGTTTTTTAAACTATGTCCAATAGCTTTAAAATATGTCCAACACATTTTTTCAGGGGGCCAAAAATTTTTCTGGGGTGGGCGAACTCCCCCCTACGACCCCCTGGTTACGGGCCTGAGCAACTATACCATACACTAGGCATGCGTTTCCTACTTCCTTTATTTTGCAAGCTGCAGTATAAATGCACAGCATTGCTCAGTCAACCTGCAATCATACTAGCACAGCCCGAAACTGATAAAAAATCTGTCCGATTTCGTATTCATAAAAGCAGCAGACCCGGCCAGGGGCTGGCAAATGTTCTAAATTGCAGGCCCTGGACTCTAAAAACTGAGAGCTCTAAACATTGACAGCCGGCCGCATCGGGGGAAGGTAGACTGATTGTTTGTGTAAACTAATATAAATGAGAGTCACGAAACTGAAATGCTTGTATTAAAATAATTTGGACAAGTTCAGCGAGACGGTTTGAAGAACTTAACATCCGATTGTGGTTGCGGACCCTAATTTGCTCATGTCTGGTCTACGACAAAGAGGATGTTCTGTGTCTGAAAGAAAGTATTTTAGTTCAGAAACATACATATGTATAAACTAAAAACACGAAAATATGCATACTGGAGCACAGAACATACATAGTCCTATGGTCCTAAGCGTTGCATGTGCAGGGTGGCAAACCCAACACAGCTGGCCCTTTTGCTGACCGCCTGCAAGTGCGAACGGCTTTAACATTATCTGCGGAAACCTATCAACGTAGAAACCTCGAGTCAAAAACGTTTCACTACTCATTTTTGTTCATTAGCGCAGTATCAACAACTAATGAGCGCGACATTAAATTAACTAAATATCGTATGAAATAACTCTGGGGTTCAGGTTTCTTTGTACGAATAGATCAGAAAATGCTATTGTCTAGCTCTAGCAATCATTAGTTTACGTTTTTAGAATTCTAGTACAACGCAAATTGTCGGTCAAACATATTTTGGAAAGAACGTAAATCTGAGCAATACAGCTGTGGAAGTTCATATCTTTTTGAAAAGGCATCCGACGACACGGTCACCACTTGGTTGACATTTGCTGGTTGAAACTGCAACGAGTGCCCATCTTCTAACGGTCATATGGCAATTCTGTAGGGAGTGTCAGGCTGGTTATTTGTGTTAAGATGGAACTTGCTTGAGGCAGGACAGGCAAAAAAGAGTTAAAAGCTAATTCCAAAATTCTGAATTTAGCCAGCTACAGCTCACGATAATGCTAACTAGCCTCCGTAACACTATCTTTTAGACAAAAAGATCTTTGCTGAGTGTTTTCCTTCTGCATGAATGTTGGTTAGCCTTGAATGATTTTTCAAACCTACCGAAGGTGGAATTTTGTACATAGTAGATGTGACAGGTATCGAACAAATTGACCGGCACCTGGACAACGATGAACGTTCAGTGCAACGACTATTGTATTTGCTGCTTTCGATGTATGTCTGATGCACGAAAGTACACTCTTGAAATTTATCTCTGCAAAGCTACGCAATGCAACGCGGTTGACCCAGATGTTAAGAATACTATACAATATGCTAAGGACTCTACCCAAGAATTTTACATTTAAGGAATAAAAGAGCTAGACTGAGAAAAAGTTGCATTAGCAACATTTCAGAAAAACCTACAAGTTGTGGCAACAACTGTCGTTGTGTTAGGTTTACTGCTGCTGTGTACATCGTCTTAACCAGCACCGAAAAAGCATTTCGTGACCTGAACAGAATGACACTCAACATTTTTCACGTCTTGAAAAAAAGTAAGAGGTTAGTTTTCACGCGGGCGTGGCAAGAACGCTCATTGAAACTATTCTGTACGACATGCTTCGCAGAGGTGCACACGATAAAAAAAACTTTTGTAAAGTCTTCAGAACATAACTTTTTATCAGAGAAGTCAACACTTTTAGTTGGACGCGACTGTGTAACTATAGGCTATGTACGTTGTGCATTGGTCTTTTATAGACCAGAATAAACTAGATGCCCAAGGCATTCTAACCTTGTGTCTCCATTGTTTCGCCACTGCGCATTGGTGCTGCTTTTCGCCACTGCGCATGCTGTTTTTCTAAATGCGCTTGAAAGTTTACCTTGTAAGAAGTGACACATGACAGATTCAGTGGCGTAGTGTGGCATTTTTTGATTGGAATATTTCGGGAAAAAATCGGTAGAGCAAACTTGCACAAAATAATTTTGCTTGAAACTTTATGAGCGCAAGGAGAAAGTCAGTATGGAGGTGAACGTTTGTGAATGATTTTCAATAGATTATCCAGGGGTGCATCAAGCATTCTTGACCTCTCACCGGAAGAGGATCGGGCGTACCGAGGTGCAAAGTAGGTGCGATGTTCTCGGCCCCAGCAGTCAAAAATCTTGACACGAGACTTGCAGAAGTTTTGGAAAAATTAGGAAAATATGGAGGTGTTGACTTATTCAGAACAAATATATCGTTCATCTTAATTTTGGGATATCAGCACCACTGGAAGTAAATGCAGTATTAACGAAAACATAGAACTAATAAAACTTTCGAATTTCATAAGTCACTTAATACCATTAATTTCAACAAAAAGGCAAATGCCTTCCTATGTGATCAGTCAATGCTCTAAATTTCTCTTCGTGAATTTATTCTTCTGACACATATCATTTCAGCACAAATCAGTTATATAGGCCTTTGCTCCAGTTGAGACTGACAGCAATAATTATGCACATTTAATTCAAAATTTGTTTCTTCTCTTTCAAAAAGGAAAAAATTCTCTTAATTGGATTACAATCACCGTTTGCTCTTCAGACAAGAAAAAAAACAGTCTCGTATAAGCGGATGATTACACAGACGCATATGTCCACTGAAGATCAAAATATTTTAATCACTGTTTTGTTCGCTGTGTACTAACGATCTCGTATTTTCCCCGGCTTGTCAAAACACGTTTCCAATATCGTTTGCTGTTTCCCCTCTCCGGGAAAAATTTTTGCGGACGCCCGTGAGCGCCCTCTACTGATTTTTTCAAATCCTGTGCTCGCTTCTGTTTGAAAAGTCAGATAGCAAGGCTGGTCATAAACATGTGGGATAAGTGCATCCCACGCTTTTTATGGCGTTGATGATTGGCGTTTGGCACTAGTGCACGCCTTCAACAAACAAATGCCTTTACGTGTGTAAGAAGAGAGCTGTGAAGGACATATGCGATTATTACACAAGGATTGAAAGCTGCTCAAAAAATAAAATACCAAACGTCAATTGATTCCGAATTGGTCAGTAATTCTATTGTGTCTTGTGGTAAAAGTCGAAAGGTGCAGAAATCTTAAAGTTTTGTTTTGAGGAGTAAGTATTTGACGAGTCACAACCACGCTTCGCGCAAGCCAGCACTTCAGCAAGATTCATGAAATTTGATTGTGTTGGCCATCTGGTCAAGGCTGGTTTAACATATTTAATGTAAATAATCATGAAAATACTTTAATGACAACAGTATTAGCAAACAAAGAAAAGTGTATATATGTTGAAATTATTGTAATTTTATTTTTTTACTGACGGAAAACTACAACCAACAGAACGAAAGGATTATTTGGGCGAAAGTTAACTTCACGGGACCTTAATGAAAAACGTAAAAAACAAATTTAGAGTTGCCATTTTATTTCCATACATACTGTAGCAATTCCCTCGCTAAGGCAAGAGGCCTTGTGACGTAACAATGCTGGTCTTCCACAACTTTTTACCTGATAATAGTATTTCCTTGATCTTGAATAATACTTCCTTGTGGTACTGAGGGCTTCCACACAAAGGCTGCCCTGGGACCTCCACATGTCTAAATCCGGCACTGTTCAAAAAGCTATTCAAGTTTATTTCGACATGTTCCGAATTGTTCTTAAAGTAGGCAAATCTGTCCCGATTTTATGCTATAATAATTTTACAACATTTTACGATAGTTGAAGTTTTTTACAAAATAATTTGATACAAAGAGTTTTACCAAAAAAGTATGACCACTTCGTGATGCTTTGCGTTTGTTTACACATTTTCACAAGCGTAAGTAGTAGACTGCCATCCTTCGTCAATGCTACACCTCAATCTCACATCGATGAGGAAACTGCTTTCTACGTCTACGTGTTCTGTGCGGCCGCGGAATCCTGTAACAAATTAGAAAAAACATCAATGCACGAAGATAAATAAATCCGAACACGCGGTGACAGACATCAACTTAGTGCAGTGATCATAGTTCTACCAACAACGTTGTGCCTGACTTTGAAAGAATTGTTAAGCAGAATTATCACCAGAAACATTTTGCCATTTAATTATTTGTGCTAGATTACGAATATATTTGTTTTAGTAAGCATGCTTTATGTATGTTGTCAAATCTAACAAGTGTATCAAATCTAACAAATGTATATTGTGAGACAATGACGCTATTGACAAAATATTTTAAAGCCGGCAAACCCTTTTCCTCTTGTTAAACATCATATTATTTTGTGTTGAGTGCGTTTACAAATTCACTTCGAACAGCTTGGTTACCAAGCCTCAACAGCACACAGACTTGTTTCGAACAACGTTTTAATAAACTCTCATTTTTGTGTATTTTCATTTTTAGAAAGGCATAGCTTTCGAAACATCGCTGCGCGGGTGTCTGACACAAAATCAACGCTCATTCGGAAGGGGCACCTCTGTATACATACGTTTGCTGACGTGCCAGTCTCGCCAGTCAAGGGCTTCTGCTCATTCAGCTGTGTCGAAGTTAGGCGCAAGCGTTAGCGAGACCTTGCCAGTAAACAATGAAGTTAATTTGTAAGCCGCGAAACACTGTACGCGATAAGGCAGCCATGGCGATATTTGCCAGAGGTGTTTGATAGACGAGGTTTCAGCTTGCAAATATACAGCTTCGCCAACGACTGAATGTGGTTTTTGCCTTTGCTTGCAAGTATTTGCGTCTGACCAGCTGCAGCACAAATAGAGGCTATGTGTTTCATAAGCGGGTCAGGTTTTGGACAATATTTACTAGCAGCTGAAACTATAAAAAGCAATGCATCTTTTCTGCAGTTTGAAGCTTTTTTTGTCTTCAGAGGAAAACCGAATCAATCAAAATAACAGAATCACCCAAAGGTGGTTGTAAGCGAGATGTTAACCACTGCCGCGATCAACGTAAATCGAAGTAAAACGGGGAGCAGACTTAGTGGGCGAACTTTGTGTGCACAGCTTGGTGCTGTCTTGTGAAACGCAACGATTCTAAACTTTAATGAAGGTGTCGGAACACAGCACACTACAGCAAGGACGGTTTAAAGGACGCGCGGCCCTCTGAGTCAAGTGCTTTGGGTTTCGCTACCGCTGGTAGTTCGTTGTAACCGTTCCTTTAATTGTTATGCTTTGGCTCAGTGTGCGGTACAGGTTACAATCAAATGGTCTCTGTACGGTGTGTCGACGAGGTGCTTTTGAGTTCCATGCGATGCCGTTACATCAGCTCCGCGCTGCAAATGTCTGGTACCAGCGCATAATTTACCAGCGCTGGGCTCATAGCGAGAGCCTCTGTTCATTGTTTTTCTGGCCTATGCGTTAAATCTGGCAACNTGCACGAGTCTTAAGGGTGGGGGGGGATATCAAAAAACGCATAGGTTAGCATTTTACCCTGTTGGCAANACACGATATACAAAGTGTATTAACTTCATTATACAGTCCAAGGTTATCACGCACAAGACGTTTTTAACCAAGAAAAGCGTCCATGTGTGATCACAGCCCTAATTTCTTTGAAATGATGTCCAGCGCAGATACAGAGGTCCGACAAAGTATCAGACTTACTTTTGGCGCACTGGTTAGGTACACCAGAAAATGATCGTAAAAACTGAATTTGGCACTGCCAACGTAGTGCAAATGTGCTAACAGAACATGGTGAAATAATCAACTAAATTTACCCACGTTTATGCTTGCCACGATTATCTTTGTCATAGTCATCCAAAAACTATGTGAAATTATTACAAAAATTCCACCAGCGCAGCGTAAAGCAGTTTGTGAGTAGCAGTATCGCCTCATCGTGTTTTGCGAAAATAAATTCAGTCAGACCATTTAATGAGCAAACATCAATTTAAAAGCGTCTGCCAGTTATTCAGCTACGTGAATGTAAGGTTTGAAAGTTTCAATGGGATACGTCAGTTTCCTCCCTGCAAACGTTTATAGCAAAGAATTGAAATATCGTTGATCCACTGAGTCACTCTCGTACCAAGAACTGGCCGCGAATATTTTCGCATGTAACGATGCGCTAATCTAAGTGTGGAAGCACGCGTAGCTCATCTTATGCCTGTGAAGTTTGTTTGCTGTTGGAGTTCGGCAGTAATAGCCTCTGGCGCTATTGGCGAAATTTCGGACAAATAATAATTTGCGGTACATGATCACTTGCATTGTTTGCTATCTGGGCAAAGTAGCGTTTATTCTTGCTGCTGTTACTAACTAACTGTTATGTTTCTTATTAGTGTTATTCAAAGGCGCAGCCAGGGGGGGTGCTGAAGGTGCTCAAGCACCCCCCTTAGCGATCAAGATATTGATGTTTATTTTCTTAGTTTTTCACCAACATTGTACTGTAAGTCGAGATCAGGTGCATTGCAAAATGTTCTTTGGCAGTCCCAC
>JGI24158J21664_10005695_pt1 | contig 16316 bp, 10 predicted proteins | sample Ectturendosymbi3_FD_21664 | JGI IMG/M metagenome (IMG submission 21664)
TAGGCTAAAGGAAGCTCCCAGTAGCTTTCGTGCTACTAGGGATGTTATGCTTAGCGCGTCGCATGTAGCAGCCACCGCGCTGCTACATATATAATGGAGTCAGAAGTAGACGCTCTAATGCCAACGTCATTTGAGATATTAAAAAAAGATTTGCCACTGAAATGTAACGATAAGTGTGAAAGCATTCCCCCCATTCCAGGCGAGAATTAACTCAACCAAAACATAGATTAATAAGACTATTTGAAAGCCCTCCCAGAAACTTAGCTACTCCACCAGCCCGTATCTTGTTGCAGCTGAGTAGGGACAGCTTACTGTATGTAAATACAATCTATCATAGCCAGTGGCGTAACTGCGGGAGACAGAAGGGCTAATTTACCCCCTGGCAAGCTAAATGTAAAAAACAGTCTCCCACATAACTTATATTTCGGTTTCAGCATACTTTTGTTTTCAGTTGTTGTTTTCGTGTGTTTTTCGGATTATTTTCCGGTGATTTAGGGTATTGTTTAGCCATCCACATCCGGATTCACCATCATTTCTCAAATGTTTGTGCAAGTGTTGGCTAGTGAACCCGTGCAATGCCACAGGTACAACCTCGCCTGTGCGAGGAACAAGAATTCTAGCGTATAAGAGTCGTTACGCAAGTTTCGTGTCATTCTTACCACGGAAATCTTTAATAAATTGCGATAAATGTATCTTCTATTTGTGGCTATTGCTTCGCGATACAAATGGCATCAAAATTGGGACGTTCACTCTGTGCAATCAGTTTCGGGATATATGTCCGCCATCTAGAGCACTGAATTTAGCTGTCGTTTACCTGTCGTCTAGTTTTTTCAGGAACTTTCCTACATTTGCCATTTTTATATTTTCATGTTAATCTAGTGTTGCCAGATCTCTTGAAATTTTTTCAAGGGCATTTTGTCGTTTTNTGATCACTGNAATTTTTCTTCATGCCTACTTTGAAAACTTTTTAGACATAGTAGTGTAGCACATTTTTTCAAANAAACATTGCTGAATAACAATGAATACTTTTACACAACTGTGTAAGATGGTGCAAATGTACATGTTACTCTGTTCAATTACATTGTTTAATCTTAATTCCTGAATGTTCAATGTAATCAATAGTTCAATAATCATCAATTTGACAACTGTTGAAGAACTTTCAAGTACACCGGAAAATTTTCAAGGACAGCAAAGTGTTTTTCAAGGATCAACGACATAACGAGTTTTGATAGCAAATTCAAGGAAAGTCCTTGGCGCTCAAGGACGTCTGGCAACCTTATGTCAGAGGACGGGCTTGCTTATAAGAAAAAATATTCGGTTACACCACTACTACTTTTTTCGCGATCTCTAACAGAATTGACTCTTGCCAGTTTGCGTATTAAAATATCCAAAAGCACCGGCTAAATGTTCGATTCCCGGTCGGGTCATACCGAAGACTTGAAAAACGTTACTTGCGACCTGTCCACCCTCGTATTCGATGGGTGGTTTCAAGGAAAGGTTCACGCACTGTGTTGCCATTGATTTGCCGCCAGTGCATTCACTGCGAAAGTATTGCAGTATTTGCAGCCAGGCCAGCGGCGCAAACGAGTGGAAATGGGCACCACCAGGTGCGCAACCAGGGTGGGGGGCTTTTGACCCCACGAAAATTTTAAAACACTACAAAAGCAATTTTGACATTTGCAGAAAGTTTCAAAGAATAAAGATGAAATTTTATATTCTGATCATTTTTGAGAACAATCTTATTTGAAATTTTTTTTCTTACTGGTTAATTATCCCTTACCAAATTTGCCTTGAGACAGGCAATTTAATCGAAAATTTCGTAAATGATTGTTTTTCACCTTAAATTTGCTGGAATTGTTAAAACATGGGAGATATTTTGAAATATTGATAATTCTAAGGCATCTGTTATCCTTTTGTTTGTGTACCACTTTCTTCTAAAACAGGCCTCAATTTGGCCTCATCAAACTTAATAACATTAAGGTACTTCTGTAACCGCGCAAATTGCTAAACATTTCAAATTGATAAGAGAAATCTTGACATGTTGTTTGTCATTAACAACGTTTGTGGCCACTTGAAACCGCTTGTTCTTCTTCGACTTTTTGATTATTCTTCTTAGGGGCAAAACGGATCACCATTATTAGCATAATACGTTGTTTAGTTTCATTTTCGGTTCGAAACCTGATAATTTTTAACTAAATTTAGCGAGAAGATTGTTTCACATTTTAGTGTCTTCCTGGGTTAGTACCAGTACCACGCACGGCTTGTGAAACGGGGTTTAGTAAAATGTCGTAAGAGTACTATTCAAGAGTTGAACGCACCTACCTACTATACCATTTCTGATTTCAGAGATGTAGTGTGTGTGTACGCTTTGATTATGTTTCTTGCCAATCTTCTGAGGAAGAGAGTTTGCCTAAACGAAGGGCGTACGCAAGGGGGATTGGGGTTGGGGTTACCCCCCCTTGAGATTGGTATTTAACAAAAACTTTATTACCTTCTTTAAGGAGATTAATTGTTTTCGCATACCTTTTGCTTGTTAATTTGTCGACTTGATGCCAATAACACGAAATAAATTTGCATGCAAATTCCAAGGAACATTGTAAATGGGCCAAAAGTGATAATTAGGTTTTGGTGGGAATCTGGGTTATCGTCTGCGTCCAGAAACCATCTAATTCTGACCACGTTTTGCAGACCTTTTGTTCACTAAGCATCTTTAACATTGTGTTCCGTGATAGTTCACTTCATCCGAAACAATTGCTTTTATTTTGTTTGCTAAGGCTGATCAGCGCAAGCGCTGACCGCATTGGCTACATTGCCAATTTCTGTAGCATGATGTAACTGTTGCACGAGCTGAAAATAGCAGTTGTTAACATAGAAGCATTCAGACATTTGATAATGTCTCAGAAGGGAAAAAGGAAAACTAACAGTTTGTTGGACTTCTATACATAACAAAAATTGAAGTTTTCTTGTGTACTTTATGCGCATTCTCAATTCGTGTGTAGTTTAGCGACATTCGATCTTGCAAACCAGGATGTGCGCCAGCCAGTACAGCCGCACACTTTCTATGCTCAACTGCTCGTATTCGACAAGACATCAGCGCAGCCTCATTTTGCCGTTGTTTTGTTCTGACGCAGTAATGAGTGTGTTTTACTCCCCTGTTTCAACACGCAGCGCATATTTTTGCAATTATGAATTGCTGTGTCGTAGCGTTGAGTTTATTTTCCTCCGACATCCTAACTTGGAGCGCTGATAGTTTATATTCAGTGCAATGACACGAAATCAGGGGAGTGCGTGTAGAAGATTTTGCCTGTTATGTAAACAAACTTCGCCAAAACATTGGTTTGGAAAGATGAATATGACGTCACAAAGAGCGCACACCAAATACAAATGACCACCATCTGCCATTGAATGAAAAACCCCCATGAAAATTTTCTGCCTACGCCACTGGCATAGACTCTCGAAACGTCAACAATAAATACTGTATTGTTATGACACCAGTGGAGCAAAGTTTGTAGCCAGTAAACTTTTCCTGGTGACAGAAACAGCATACTATGTTCACATTATGTTAGCTTTACGTTTGCCTGGGGTTATTGTTGGCTACTATTTAATAATTTTTGCCTTTATTGCTCAGTGCTGGGGTTTAACAGCTAAGCTCTAACGTTGCAAGGGAAATTCGAATTTCGCAAGTGTCTCAAAGTTATCAGGTGTTGTTTAGGCAATTCTGGCAAAAGTGGCGAGGCCCACCCATATCTGGTGGCGAGCCTGGCTCAACCCTTCGTAATAAAGTTCAGGTTGCATTCCTGCCTGCATTCATTTCAAGAATGTTTCAGTTGGCAGACGAAGTCTCGTACCTACGATTGAAATAATAGCATCAGTATCCTAACATTCATACCAGTCCCTTGTATCTGATAACTTCACCACTCGCAATATCGGCTGCAGAAATTATCTCACAGCAAATATGCTGAACTGAAGTTTTAAAAATCTAGATAGTGTAGGTTTACCATACGTTCCGTTTTAGCCGGGACAGGTTTCAAAAGATTTGTCCCTGCGTCCCGGTCAGTCACCCAAAAAAGTCCCGGTTAGACATCTAGTCAGCCACCACAGCCCTAAACGAATATCGGCATGGTGTGGCTGGTCTGCTTAGGCAACTTGCTGAAGAATGATGCGTGATCTTGTTTTTTCTTGTTTCGCTGTGTTAGATGCAAAGGTAAATACTGCGTCAGAAATGCATTATTTTAGTTTTTCTTGGTGTCTTAACTATAGGAATCCAAAATAGGTCCATGCTCCAAGCAAGACATGAACCCCGTTTGTCTGACAAGGCTCGTTGTTCTGAAGCGTTCCGGTTTTCAATCACAAAAATATGGTGTGCCTAAGGTCATGGATTTGATGAATTTACTAAAACAACACAAAACGTTAGGCAGGTTTACTAGTAGCCTATGCATCTGACACACTGAAGCCATGACTGCACTGAGTACAGAATCAGGTATCTGTATTTGGCTAGCCTACTAATTTTTACACTGCCCTGATCGTTCGGTCTTCATCTTGATTAAAACTGAAAAGTTCTCATTTTCGGAAATGTTGCGAAAGTAACTTTATCTGTGACCGTTTGCGAAAAAGTTGTACCATGGTTGAATAAACACGATGATGTCATTGAATGAAATTTCATGAAAATTGCCCCCCGAAATGAAGAGCTGGTTGCGCCACTGGACGACACAAGTTGCTCGTGACACTCCGAAAGCAGTTCAGAAACCCCATACAAACGAAGCTGAACTGAACATTTTGCACTATCGGCTTCACATTGATGAAAGTGCAGTACAATAGAAGTCTATGTTATCTATTGTCCGCCGAAATTTTTAGTTTATATTCCCAATGTATGCCAAAAAACACACTTTACGCTCGCGAATGTTCACGATATTTTCATATTTTTTTCAGATTCAAGTAAAAGCCAAGGTATATTGTTTGCCGCACGCTTTTCACTTTTTTCTCGAAGCGTTTGCAAATTGAAACTGATGTATTAGCCTCTTGTTGGTCGAGGTGTTCAACAGACATCTAAAAAAATTGGTGAATTCTTTTTCCTGGCACATAATTCTTAGCCGGTCATTTTTAGTTTGCCCATTCAAAAATGGATTTTGTTAGCGTTGATGTTTGAAAACTTAAGCGAAATTTGATATTGCAACCTGAGCTACTTTTTTGGTTTCAAGCTTGTCCTCTGGCTGAACTTGTGTTTGGATAAATTGCTTTCTCAAGCTAATTTTCCGAGATCCCAGCTTTTTTCATACTAGTTAGTTCAATTGTGGGTTTTAAATTTAAAGCACTTTTTCGATTTTGTTCAAGAGTTAATAGGCAGGCTGGTATATAGCGCGTTTTCATGCTACTGTGCTAAAACGGGCAGTGGTCCGTGTGTGATGTACAGCAGGCTTAAAAGTTCACGTTCCGTTTCACAAGCGCTGACATCTAGTAAATGAAACTAGATATGATTTTGTTACGTTTTATCTGAATTTTACGTTAGGTTATTGACATCAGGGTTTATGTTGGGGATACTTTCGTATTCAAAAAGCCAAGGCGCTATTGCGAGTAATCGCGCTTTCTTTCTTGCCTTTCACGAGCACACGATAGACGAAAAAAATTTCGTAATTTTGCAGATGAAACAAGTTCAGCCAATGCTTTCGGTTCCGGTTCGGAAATAACAACGAACAGCCCCCTTTTTCCTGTTGCTGAAAAAGAACGAAAACTATTACGCTCATTCAGATGTGTTCTTCAAGTGATTAAACAATTGTGGCAGTGTCAAGAAAGCACTGCAGTTAGATAATGCCTTTTCAGTCATTTTCAACTGCTCCAATAAACGCCAAGTCTCTATCCGCAATGGTTGGGCAAGCCCTATGTTATACGTGAAGCCTTGCATATAACAAAGTAGAGATTCACTTGCTACTTTCGTATGCGGCAAGGCCAGGGATATCTAGAAACTAGACTGGATATCCCTGGGCAAGGCTCATGAAATTCCAAAAACAGATTTAAGAGAATCAACTTGATTTCACTACTGCCTGTTGGTTCATCGCCGCTACCCACGATAATAAATGCCTGCAGCGATTCCATGGATTCAGCAGAGCTCTGTGGTTTTGATTGCAACATGAAATCCGATTCAAACCTTGATGAGGCCGTAGTTGCATGTTAAGTGGCATACTTGGTTTGCCAGCATGTTTATGACTCGATGTTTGCTGTTGTGTTGGAAAGTTTTTACTCGTTACCTTGTCCCTAGCTTTATTGTTTCACAGACGGTTTTGCTGCAACGGACTAATTTCGTTCAAAATCACTTTTCCACTTCAGATGCCGCACAGATCACAAACTTTTACTCACTTTTAATGGGAATACGGTTGTCTGCTATAAATGCGACTCAAATCTACAGTAGAACTTTAGCAGATTGTTTTCTCACTATAACTATCTCACATTCAGTCAGTATACCAACCACAGCAGTTGAAGGCGAAGACGCTGCATAAAAAACAAAACGGACATTGCAAGTGGTAAAAGTCCTTAGTTATGCGTTGCAGAGGAATTGAGAACTGGACCAAAAATTCAACTTCAACAATTTTCCTAAAGTTTTAATTATTTTTTCCTAGATTAAAACAACTGATTCGTTGGCTTACGGAAGTGTTACCAGCCTAAAATTTCAAGAAAAACAAACTTCTGAAAAGACCGAAAAAAATAAAATGCGTTTAATTTGTAAATTTCCTCATATTTATGAAGCAGCCATCGTTTTTTCCGCACCGCTTATTCTGTTCCTGTGCAGGAACATAGCTGCCCTAATCCTAGCAAAGGTCTGGTTTTCGCAATGCGCTTCAAACATCCCAAGAGGTTTTACATTGTTTGACTACGTATGAATAAATGAGGGGAATTTGTTGCTTGCGTGAGGAACGGGATTTACTCTTCCCAAAGCAAAATATGGGGGTAGAGGGGTCGCTCCATTCAGAGGCACTGAATTTTTCATAGTTACTTGCTGAAAAGGATCACAATGCGGTGGTTAAGTTTTTGGACAGAAACACACTTTCCGTTCATTACTTGCACATATTTGTAAGTACGAAAAAATTATTGCCTGTTTCCAACGACAAACGTAGAGACCAGAACTACACATTTTCTCAAAACTCAGGCAAGACTAAAAATCATGTCGCGATGTACTCTGAACCGCAATCTTTTTAATACGGCGGGAAGATGGTTGAGTCGGTGAAAAAAATTAAAAGTCAAATAAACCGAAAATGCGCGCCAATCGAGTAAGTTTGTTCATAAGCACATTATTGAAACAGTAACGGAAATTAGAGCAGATAAAGTCTATCATAAAGCAAGCAACGAAAGCACGCCCTCTGCAAACATCAGACCATTCAAATATTTCGGATTCACGATTTTAAACTTAAGACCAACGAACAGTTCAAACCATTTGAGTCATTGTTGCAAGTCACGGCAAACGCAAGGTGAAAAAATTTGTTTTCCAAATGGAGGATTCGAGTTAATATGTGAAACAGGGAATCACTGTTGTTTCTTGACTGTGGCTTCTTCAGCAAAACCAACAAGAAGCAGATCCATTATCTTCATGCGTTGACCTGCGATTGCACGGGTCACTGGTCCTGCTGGAGTTTTATCAGGTCGGCATAAAATCCTTTCTTCTTTTTCAGTTGTTCGTGGTTGCCAACCTGAATAATACAACCTTTTTCACGAAACAACTGATTAAGTGGGTATGCCGGCAGGAAGCGACCCATTGAAATTATCGCATAAAACTCGTAATATCGCACGCGATTCTTTTTTCATTGACAAACTAATCTGTGTGGAAGATCGCTTTTTGGATACACGCAAAAGATTTAAGCAGGATAAAAAAACTTTTGCATCTTAATTCGGCAGTTTTTTTGCCTTATTTCCTTACAGACCTAAACGTGGCTTCTATCCTCTGCGCCGCGCGTGGATTACAATTCGTTGATACAAACTGCAGCCTCCACCAGTTTACTCAACGCAAACACCCGCCTCACCTCAACCACCTTTCCTTGCTTCATTACAGCGATTACGTCGGCGTTACGTATTGTGCTCAGTCGATGCGCAATGATGATGACGGTGCGGTTGGCCATGACGCGGTCCAACGCGTCCTGCACAAGACGCTCCGATTCCGCGTCCAACGCGCTCGTCGCTTCGTCCAGGATCAGAACGGCTGAGTGGAAAGAATGAGGTCGTTTGAAATTTCGATATTTTCTCGGAAGCAGAGGTGTTCCGAAATTTTTGAATACGGTGTCAAGCGAAATACCTGACCTGTTACTGTTTGTCAGTTATTTTGCTTCTCAGAATAAGAAAATAAAGTTTGGAAATTACTTTTTTGATGTGTGTTGTCTAAATTAAAACATTTAGGTTAGATGTCAAGTACCCACAACAAGCTATAATACAGGAATAAAGGAATAACTTAAACCCACTGAAAAATTTTGGACTTAGCCTTAGACCTCAANTAATTTTCTTTTTCTCACCCAAACCCCCACCCGACACACTTACCTAAACACGAATCCCTATTCATCAGTTTTCTCAGCGTATTTGGTATGTACGGCAGTGCTCTGTGGATGAGTACACCCGCGTGAAGTCAGAAATTTCGCTTCACACCGAAATTTTTTCAAATTTGCGACTCCGACTCCTGTTCAAACATCCAGATCCGTGGCCATCTCTGCTCGGAAATCAACGAACGGCAAAAGAAATTCGAGGGTAGAAAAGTTGGCAACGTCGTGCGGAAAACCTATATGCAGAATGTGGTTATACGGATCTGGTACTGAACGAAGGGCAACTAACTTTGCTGCGGTCAAAATGGCAAAGAAAACAACGCCATGAAAACAATTGTTTAAAGGTGGTGAAACTGGGATACAAAACACTGTGTGGAGACGGACGTTGATCGTGGGAAAAAGTTTGGATAGATCGTAAATCGGTTCCAGAAGACCTAACAACCGGAAGTGCTTCTTCCTAAGAGCGCAAATAAGTCGAGAAAAAGAATCATACCTTTCTGGGCTAGCAGGAAGAAGTGCTGGTAAACAGCCCTCCGAAATGAAAATCGTTACAACAAAACTTCTCGAAGATCTGTTTTTTTTTTACTTGGATTTTTCAGCAGAGCCCTGGCAATGGCTATTCTTTGCTTCTGGCCTCCTGACAAGGCCGTTCCCCGTTCTCCGACGATCGTGTCGTAGCCGGCCGGGAACGTGCTGATGAAGTCGTGCGCGTTCGCGAGCCTGGCCGCCTCCCTCACTTCGGCCGGAGTTGCGTCCGGCTTCCCGTACAAGATATTTTCTTCTACTGTCCCGGAAAACAAAACGGGTTCCTGAGGAGTGGGAAAGGAATTCGTGTGAGAGAGGTTTAAACAACGTCGCATGAATCAGGCCTTTTGCTGCGCACCCAAGCAGAAAGTTATATATAACTGATATTTATGAATTTATTGCATTTTGTTATTTTACGCACTTGTGGGGGCAGTGACCCCATGACACCTACGGGCGTTGCTCTCTGCCCTGACATTCCTGACGACATGTTTTCTATGTGGTCGGGGTGCTAAACAAACTGAACTGATACAATTTTGCGTATCGCGATCTCTTTTCGGCTGAAAAGCCGGTAAATGCTCAAGGAATGTCAAATAACTGTGTTTATATGGGAAACAGCAAACAATAAGGCTTTTGTTTAAGGATTTTCGGAAAAATTTCGATTTGTTTCCAGGTGATTTTGCAGGCTATATCACGCAGCGGTTTTCGAACCGAATTTGTGACCGGCAGCATCGTACACAAGTTTACGAGCGATTTCGGCCAAGCTGAAGCAGGAATCCAAACAGGGTACTGCGAATTCCTGTTTCCGCCCTTGGTCGTACAGGGATGGCTAAAAATAGTAATCGGTAAACATACACCAACGAGAAAAAAGCACAAGGCGAAACCGTTGAGATCAGTTGCAACTTACACGGTCACGCGCGCACAGACCGGGAGCCAACGTGTTTTTCTAGAGTTTTCCTGCTGGGTACAAACAGTTCGCACAGCGTGTCCACTGATCACGTGATTTATCAGCTTCCTCTTTGCGCTGAAACGCTTTTTTGTTTGCAGCGCTTGGCATGCATTTTCAGCTTCCTGTGCTTTTCGCGAAGAAGCTTTCGGTCACTTGCTTCAGAGCAACACGCATCTTTTGCGGGTCAGACGTCGGTCAGGGATGACGTTGCAGCGATTTCGAAGCTGCGGTACGGAGTCCGTCAATTGAGGTGCCGCGCTTTTGTAAAAACACGTTAAACATCCTCGCTGTGTTCAACCGCCGCATGGCATTTCGCGAAGCGTGGCAACGCACACAACAAAAACTTGACAGATGTTGCGCTCATACCTCTATCTTTTATCATCTCAGTTGAATAGAGAAAAGATAATTATAATAGAAGGTGATGAAAGCCACTTCAAAAATTTCTATCTGTCTAGTCTATTGTTACGGCATTATGGATACAAATGTTGTGTAAATGCAAGGCAAACGTGAACTGTCGGCTTGCCCAAGCACGTGCTGATATGAAGTTTTTTCATTGCTACTCCAGTTGCACAAGACCAGACTATTGCTGTTCAGTATGTGTGCTGAGCTACATGTAGACTACTGAGTGTTTTACTAAAGTTTAGTGCATACCAGCTGTCAAGTCACGCTGAAAGAATACGCGCGAAATGTCACGACGTTGATCATCCAATGATAAGCAATCGTCATTTCTTAGTTTTAGGCTTGAGTAGTTAATATCGGATCAGTTTACTTAATTAATTCCAGTAAGGCTTAGTATGGCAAATAGCAAGGCGTCATTCCTTTTTTATAGCTGTTTATGTGATAAATCAAAAATGCTGCAAAGAAAAACACTAGATAATTTTGCGCGATTTTTTGCAGCAGTAGCCCTAAAACTTAATAAAATGTTAGTTGGCTAAGCTAATACCCGCGATTAATAATTTTCAAAGTCAAGACATTGCCATGACGTGAAAATTGTAAGCTAGTGAATTATAGCCCACTAGCACATAAACCTGAAAATGAAGCGTGTCAAAGACAGTGGAGCTACTTTCAGAAATATAACTGGAGAAGAAGACTTAAAAGCATAAGGGAGCCATCCTGAATATTGCTAGCTCTTCTAAACCCTCCTTATTACCATTAGTGAATTAAAACCCGTAGGATAGTGGTGAGTTCCGAGCATTAAACACGAGATCTCGAACTGCGGTTACGTCACTAATGATTATGTCATTAATGCTGTGCACACAATCATGCATTGTCAAAGATTTGACCACATCAAAATCAAGCGTTTGAGATCCCTACTATTGCGCAATAATTCCCTTCACGTTTCTGCGTTCAATTTTTTTCGTTCATAATTGGCCTTGAGGTCTTGCGGTAACTAAGCCTAAATTGTCTACTGGTTGATTCGATTGCTCACATGATCAACTGACATCATCACTACGTTGTAACCCGCTGCAGGGGGCGGCATTTTCGGAAAGAGCCAGGGCGGCAGTTTGTGATCCTACGGCACTGTCCTGAGCAGTCGCGAGCTGGAGTTTAGCCATCATCACGTCTTGGGTCAGAGTGAATCATATTCACAAATTAAAGTGCAGATATTAGCAGAGAGACACCTCACGAAAGAAGTCATCGACATCACACCAGTACGAAGTCACGTAAAACGTTAAAATGAAGATATTATCACCAACGGCTGTTCCATGGGATGTCGGTCTCACCTGGTTGATGAATCCGATCACTTTGCCTCTGAGCCAAGAAGGGTCGAGCTTTTTAAAATCAATCCCGTCCAGTGCAACGCGGCCTGATGTGGGTTCGTAAAACCTTTCAGCAATACTTGCGATAGTCGACTTCCCTGCGCATTGCAAGCATTTGATCGCAAATGACCAGAATCATACTACAAGACATAGAGACGAACTCCTATCGTTGTCAAAATTCTTCGGCGCCACTCAACAAACTACCCGGGGTCGCGGTTAGAGTTGGTGTACTGAAAAATCAAATAAAATCAGTAAAGTTCTGCACACAACAGAACGCAGTCACCTACACAAGTGTCAAATAACGAAGTACTGTAGTGTCCCAAAAATGACGCTACCCTTTGATTTCGAGAGCAGAACGAAGCAGATCTTTCAGAGCACCAGACAAAAGTGAAAATCTCATGCTTTGTTACGTCCATAGGTTTCATTTTAAAGTCAATCATCTTTAATATATAGCTCACATTTTTAGGGCAAAACGACATTATCTCACGCGTACCTTGTCGTGCATTTAGTAATGGCGCGCCACTGCAACGTATACTTGTTAGACCATGGGTTCTTAAACTGGGTTACATGTACCGCTAGGGATACACTTGCCTACCTGAAGGGGTACATTTAAGGTTAGCAATAGAAAGGAAATATATATTTATATACATATCATTTAGTTCCAAATTTTTATACATATATCAGTGCGTATTGTTTTCAAAAATCATTGTATGCTTATTGTTAAATGTATCTATGGCTATTCACGATAAATATTTGGAAAAGAGTGGATCTGTCCAATAGAAAGAAACGTTAAGGGTAGAAGCTCATCTGTCGAAATGCTAAGTGATACATGGTCAGAGAATGGCTGGGAACCCCTGTGTTAGGTTACTACCGTCTAACCTAGAATGTCTATGGCTTCAGTTCAGAATGTAAGTTCAACCAAAACAGTTCTCCGTGTAAAAAATTCAAAAGCGTTAGTATAACCTGCAGGCTTCACCAGCGATTCCCAAACTTCAGTTTCGCACGACCCGCTCTCCGAACATCCACAGCAGCGACGCGGTAAGCGCTTGCTGCTAACTTTCAAAGCTTGAAAATCTGTAGCACCCGCCCAGCAGAGGTCGTGTTTTCGTCAGGAAACGTATTGTTAACTTTCGCATATTGAACTGCTCGCCAGGTTAAAAAAATAACAAAAGGTGGCTGACTCAGCGCTGAGATACAAGCTGTTCTGTTGCAACCTCCAAACTATCCTTTGGAAACTGTATGAGATTTCAGTTTTTATTAGCGATTAAAAGTTTTAGCCTGATTGCCTGCTACGTAAGACAGAGAAGGGTAGCTGTATAGCCAGTGTTTTGCTATGGACTTCAAGGAATGTTTATGGTAGCTATTGCGTTGACGCTCGACAGACAAATCGCTTCCGAAGCTTTTCGCAACCAAATTGAGCAAATGCCCGAGGGGTGCGAAGATCGCAATCAACAACAATCCATTACGCCCAAATAAGTAGAGCTTGATTGAAGTAGAAATAACCGCTAGGCGTTGATTAAACTACGTACGTTTAAGCCAAACGCGTAGTTCCGTACTTTAACGTTCGTTGTGAAAAGTCACCGACAATCAATAGCACTTGAAAGGTGTTTTCCACGGAGTTTTTCTGAGATTTACAGAAACCAGATAATATTGAGACCACATGTGCCCCAAGATAATAAAAAAGATTCGAAGGCAGGGGAACAAAGCGTCATGCAGCGACGTACCTGCTCCGGACAAACCACACAAGGCAACTTTCGTGCAGGGTTCGACGTCCAGGTTGACGTTGCGCAGCACTTCGTGGTCGGGTCGTTGAGGATAAGCGAAGCAGACGTCGTGGAAGCGAAGACGGCCAAGCAGGCAGTGATAAGGGATGGTCTTGCCTCCGGTGATCGGGACGCTGAAACGATAAACGTGTACGCAGTGATAAAAAATGACGCAGCAGAAGCGCCACGTCAGCGCGTGAAGAGACGTTCGGGTTCATGACAACTCCGGTCTCGCGACCGGCACAACTTGAGGCTTACAATCGTTTTAGTTTTGTTTTGATGTACGCTGTGTGTCATCACTACAATGCAAGGTCGTCTCGGTGAAAAGAAGTACTGGGCTGCAGGTGCGCAGTCAGGTTTTGGTTATTGGAGGACAGTGAGGCCAAGCGGCAAACAGCGGGGTCGTGTTTGTGTGAATGGCCTGGTTCGGCTAACGCGACGAAGCTTGTCGTTTGGTGGAACCGCACGCTTTATTTTCGCAACTTCTGCCCCTTCATTCGCACATGCAAACGAACCCGCCGCAGTGAAACGAACCTTTCAGGAGTAACAAGGAGAGGGAAACAAATTCTCCCAAGAGTTCGCTCACACTCGTTTCGGATTTTCAGAGCGCGCATTAAAATAAAGTCATCACAATGTCCGATCACTAAATTACGCCAAATTTCAAACAGAATCCAAAAACGTCTCCAACTAGTGCCCACGTTAGTCAAATATGCATGTTTTGCACCTAAAACACAAAGCATGAAACGGGGTGACTAGGGGCGTAACGAGGGGCGCATGATTCCCCGGGCGCCAAAAAGTTCCAGCAATGTTGCAAGTACTTTCTTCATTACAGTACATTTGCTTCCGAAAGACCTCAGGTTCGAACATGGGGGTGCCATACTTGCTCTTTTGTTCTTGCGCCATCTAACCTCGCTACGCTCCTGGGGGTGACCAATTCTTAATTGGGGCCAGACCCTAATGGCGTCGTCCGGCAAGGCGGGCAAACGTACGTTGGTTTGGCGTCAATGTACTCGAACACACGAGCGCCAGCACTGATCCCCCTCACCGCTGATCCTGATAGAACGGACAGCGATCCCAGCGAGCGCTGAATCATTTGTGACGAAACAAGAAACGACATAAGCTGACCTGAAAAACAACGGACGAAGATTAGCGGATGAATACTAAACAAGACGGAATTACACTGCTGAGAAGATACTTTAAGGCCAGTTAGAAAGACGCACAAAACCGTAAATTGTCGAGTCAAGTCAAACGACTGAACTCATTTCGAGCCCGGCGCGTTCATACAACTACAGTTAAGACGCAATGAACAGGCTAAGCAGGAAACTGATCTCTCTGCAAGTATTTACTGAACCTACCGGCGTTAATTTCATTAACAGTGACCAGGTATCCACCTGCATAGATCACGCCCAGCACAAGCCCGTTCAATACAATGTTCGTCGCTGCCTGGAACACTCCGATTCCAAAACCCAGATACTGTGAACAAACGGAAGCAGCGGCTAAGAAGTTCGTAAAACACAGCGGTAGAAATAGGCAAGGTGTTTCTTTGATCCTTTTGCTGAAGCCTAAACTTCATTTTTTCGGTGACGATGTCGCTGAAAGGGCAATTAAACCGGTCCATTTCCCAAAACTACCCTATGCGTCGTGAAGTTCCGCTAGAGGCGGAATCTATTTGAATTCGGAAATATAGGATCACTTCGACACCTTGACTTGACAAACACCACATGCACTTTCTGATACCATTTGGTGAAAGCTACCATTCATTCTCGCAAGAGACAGTACCACCAGTTTCCGTCATAACAAGCAATGCTGGTTATAACATTTTGATTCTGGAGCAGATCAAATGCTGACATGCAGATTGAAGAAATACGTCCAGCAAATATCCGAAAATACCAGCTCATTCGTAAAAGCACTTTGCGCTTACCTGACTAATTTCACAGGACTTTTTGGCCAGTTTCGCGTACGATTCCGCTTCCCAGGTTTCATTGGAAAAAGCGCGAACAGTTCGGAAGTTGGAAATCACTTCGTTGGCTTTCGCGGTGGCCTCAGCGACTTGTTCTTGCGAACGACTGATCAAACACAAGGAATCTGATCAACGCTCGAAACTGTATGAAATCAACGAAACACAGTGTAGCGAGCGTTGCATGGACTGGATAATGCTGTTTTGGTCTATTCATCTGCAGTAGTATAATGCGGTGTTTCTCAACTTTTTTAGACCCGCAATACACTTTGCAACTCACTTTCCTTCACACGGCACATCAAAGTTAACGACTTAAATGTAACTGAAAGAAACGCCCTCTTTGGAAAGGGGTAAAGCTGAACTTCACGCTTGTTGCTTTATCTACCGTATAAGAGTACGCCAACTATAGTCTTGCGGCTCATATTTCAACACATGGCTTGTCGTATGCTGCAAATTCTTTCTCAGTTGTGAAAATTTCGCGGCGCACCGGCTGGAATGCATTGATAGAGGGCACAATAAGCCAAACTNGTAACAAAAAAGTTATCCGTGGACAATTTTCATGTTCCTGTTTATCNNGTTTATCAGGGTCGCGGAGTCGAAGGTTTTTAGGTGGAGTTGGATTCCTAAGAACACTAGGAGTCCACTTGAATCATGCTGGTTGCTAAAAAATTGTTGATAGCCAAACTTCATTCACGTTAAGTAGTCGGGAGTCGGTGTCGGAAATTTTGGAAAGCTCGGTGTCGGGGTCGGGCATTTTACCTCCCGACTCCGCAACCCTGCTGTTTATGTATAGGTTACTCATAGCGAAAACAAACTCACAGACATAAATCACGAAAAGGCGGAACTTTTCTG
>JGI24158J21664_10005697_pt1 | contig 16315 bp, 13 predicted proteins | sample Ectturendosymbi3_FD_21664 | JGI IMG/M metagenome (IMG submission 21664)
CGTATGAAGCAACACATAGGAATCTTGTACCAAATGCCTGAATATGTTTGCAGGGACGTAACGAGGTTAGATGGCGCCGGAGCAAGAAAACAAGTTTGGCGCCGGAGCAAGAAAACAAGTTTGGCACCCCCATGTCCGAACCTGAGTTCCTTCAGAAGCCAATTTACTGTATTGAAGCAAGTACATGTTATATTGTTGGGATTTCGTCGCCCTTCGGAGTCATTTGGCGCCCCCCGCAGTGATTTGACACCCCCGTGGTGTTTCGGCGCTCGGGGAATTATGCCCCTCGTTATACCTCTGTATATTTGACCTATTTAAAATGCAGAACTACCATTTTTTGCCCAATGGATAATATTTCTGCCCGGAAAGTAATATTTTATTCAATATGTTAATATTTTATCTAATATCCTTGGATTTTTACCTAACTTCCCGATTTCTACGTAAAAAAGTTTGTTTGCTCAAAAACTGACAATTTCTTCTCACAAACCGTTTTATCCATTTTTTTTATTTTTAGGCCAAAACCAAACATATGTCAATTTGGCACAATTTTTTCTTGAGGTTTTTAGTTTTTCGCCTCCAATTGACAAATGGGATGAACAGTGAAAAGTTTTATTTCTAAAAAGCTGTCCGACAAGGCGTGATTTTCAAAGTTGATTGGGAGTAGTTGACTCCATGCCCTCACAGTCGTTACGACTGTGCATTTGATGCCGGACATGCAGACGGTAAAGCAGGACTGGTAAATGCAGGCGAGTTGTCAAGTTTTGGTGGATGGGGACGACAAAAATAAGGTGGAGCATTGGACTGATATCAGCGAGAGTCCGAAAGACCAACACTGGGTGGCACTATTTATAGCCGGTCCCCGTAGCGACCACCCCATGTATATTGACAAGTTTTGTTCTATAACGTGCAATAACTTTATAATATAGCGAACTAGCACCTTTACTATTTTTACCTCGAGATACAAAACACACACCTTTCAAACGATTGTTTATTTCGTGTAATATTTCCACACTATATATTGCACTTGAAGACAGCTCGCGCTTGTACTAACAACTCAGGCGCAAGCCACGCATTTGCAACGCGAGAGTCAATAAACAAAAAGTAGAAAACAAGAAGAAACTAAGAATGCGTCATGGTGACAGAAACATCTGGTGTGCAGATAGCAGAATCACTAGTCTTGATTTAGTGAAGGCTCATGAGTAACGCACAGGAAGTGACATTTTAAGTAAAAAATTATTCTGGTTGTCGCTTGGCAAAAAGCTATTAAAAGGAACAAATGACCNACGGCAAATGAAAGAGNTCTGAATGAAAATTCAGCCCAGCATGTTTTTTAAAATCTACTCTGGTTTGGACAAAGCGTGCTGAAGCTGTAAATTTACGTTATCGTCCACGACGAGGGATGATATCCATCCATTAACGGTCGTACTGCAACTCTTCAAAAATCTTCTTATGATTATAGCATTTTGCACTTGCGACTGTCAATAGGAAATTGGCACATTTTACAAACGAAAAAAAGTTTTCGATTCATATAAGGCGGATTCAGGAAATATTCCTTCATTTCCACCATTTTCACTTGCTTTTTTCTGACAGACAAAAAAGCAACACGTGAAAGTCAACCTAGAAATATTAGTTAAATTTGCCGATCTTTGCCAGGTACGTTAACCTACAATTTCCAACATTATTTCATACGGACAATTGCTTTATGCTTGTGCAAGAGCTCTTGATTACGAATATTTTCTGCATGGTACGTGCTTAAAATATCTTACCGACCAAAAAGACAAAAAAAATTTCTGTCGACGAAATTCGAAAAATAACAAAGAATTGCGGCATTGCAGGACAAGGAGGCTGCGAGCAGCTATAAGTAAGTGTCGAATTCACTTTCACCGGTCGAGGATCGCGATCTCCCATCAACAGGCGAAGACTCATCTTGCCCGGGGTCTTCGGCCGCATTACTGCATGCGCTGCTGTCGCTATGACCGACAGCGCCACCACGTGTAGTTTCACCGCCAACGCCTGCATTCGGGATAGCCTTGAAAGCAGACTTTTGTGGCGACGGACATTGCACTGTAATATGTGGAGTCCCAGGATCGCCGAAAACGTCGTCGTGGCTCGGAGCTCCAAGGTCCAATATACACGGGTCACTCGACGACCTCGCGCATGTTTTAGAAAGCAACGGTGCTTCGAAGCTGCTTTCTTTGATTGGCTCCATGGAGTGAGAGCTGCCACTGCTTTCCAGGCAATCCCCTTCTTGCTGCATGTCGACATAGAACTTAGATCGCGAATTTTGGCGCTTGAAGCGTTCTTGTGGTCCGCTTTCTGGCACCATCGTATCAGAATCAAGCCTAGCAGCGAGTTCTTGATCGGAGATCTGACGGTAGATTCCAGCCGTGAATTGGTGACTGCTCTGGTGCTTCCGCACGGCGCCACGGCGCGTCCACGTTCTGTCCACGGAAGGCGTTGGAGCATTTCTGTTGCGTGGGAACGTCATACTTTTAAGCGCGGCTGGAAAAGCTTCATCTTCAGGAGCGTCGCAGCGCATCCCGTCAACCACGTCGTTGTCTTCCGAAGCGGTCGAGCTTCGGCTGTACGTTGAAGCTGACTCGGAACTTGGCGCGAAGTCGAAGTTTGCTTGTTCAGGTAAAACAGCGGAGTGCCGGAACCGGTCACGACGCATGCGATGCGTACGAGGGCGGATGTTGTTCGACTCTTCGTCGTCTGAGTTGTCAAAAGCTGGACAAAAGTAAAAATTTACCGTAAACGCATGAACAAAAAAACACCCATTACGTATAATACAAATCGATATCGTGATTTTTACCAGTTTTATTCAAGTCAGCGAACAGAGTTGTTTTTCAAATGCCATGAAATTCTACAAACTCTCGTCTAAAACATGGACAGTATTGCTCTTTGCTTGCCAAGCCTCGCAAAGAACATGCACAAGTTAATTGAGACGTTTTACGCCACTGCTCAATATTGAAAACATAGTTTCGCATGCCTGGTACCTTATGAAATATATTTTGAATGTTTTTAGTTCGTTTGAGTTCACGTCCTGCTTTAATATATGTAAACATTCGTTTCTTTCAATACATTCCTACCGAATGCTGTTTGCACTTAACGAGTTTACGCGACTAATTCATAGCAATAACAAATTAAATCTCACCTGCTTCGGAATCGTTTTGTCTCTGCCCTTTTCGCATCATCTTCCACATCTTCTGGTTCCAACTGGAATCGAAGTCTTCTCTGTCAACACGACCGCTCGATGAATATTTGGCAAGTATAAGGGCACTGTCGTCCACAGTGATCAGGGCGTCTCTTCTTTCTGTGGGGAAGTTAGGGGGTATTTCCTCTCGGCGCAGGGACTCTTTAGCGGGAGAGTAAGAGCCGCTGGCAATTGACAGACCTCCCATGGCCAGGTAGCGGGAAAATCCTCGCATGGGCGACGTAAGATTTTGCGAGGTTGATGACATACTCGCCGTTTTACGATGCTTTTTATTGGATTTCAGAGGCGGAGCGCTAAGTTGCAACGATGCAGGTCGCCTGAAAAAAAGAGCTTTGTTTCTGAAAGCACACACGGGGCTATGCAGTGTGAAAAAGTCGCTAGGGCTGGCTGGTTCGAATCTGCATCCACCGTCAGATAGAATATAGTAAAAAGTCGGATGCATTAACTCTCTGTGTCAAATGCCGCCAATGACTATGACATTTTTGTCCTTGGTAGACGGAACAGTATATTTTCGATTACTATGGTATTTTACAAATTTGTTTATGAGAACTGGAACGTCTAAAGTTAAAGGTGTTATCACGTATGCCACGTATCCTAATTTCAAACGCACTTACTGTGGGCTAAAGAAAACCAGTATTTTTTTTGTGGAAATACGATGTTTAGCAACGGAATTTTTACGTAAGATTGACACGCTTTCAAGCATTTGCTCAAGCACTTACATCACAGGCTTTATTTGGGAGCCATCTTCCAGTAACGCAAAATGATATTCCTTCATCGAGCTGTTCATCGCGTAGAAAACATTAGAAGAATCGGGAATGCACAGTTCTATAAAAAAAAACATAAAGCTGTAATTCTTGAAGACCATCAGAGCAGGCCGTATTTTTCATAAATGCTGGAAAGAGAAACTTTTAAGCAACCATCATAACATTTAGCGAAATCTTCGCCAGCCGGGAAATTTCTAAAATAGGGAATGCAAACTAAGTCATAAGTGCTTCGTCAGTGGTCGTCAGTTGCTTCATATCATAATACAAGCAACAGGAGGGTTTCAATTAAACTAATGTTTCCAGAACGATATAACCGGCTATATTTTTCTGGAATAATCGGCCACTATTTTGACCAAGACCCCCGGACACGCAGACAAAGAAACCCTTTGGCCGATTGGGCAAATTCNTTGAATAAGTTNAAAAGATTTTTTAAATGTGCAAGACGCTTGGNTTGACGAAGTTTTGAGGTACCTCTTGCATCAGGAAGAAGCTGGACAAGTGAGTAGGCGTTGGCGGACTCTTTTCCAATGTTGAATAATGCCAGGGCGTTGCGCACCACTGTCCCAGTGCGGTCGTTCGAGCTCAGCTGCAGATAAAGAACCAACCTACTGTAACAATTTTGTAAAGTTCTTTGAAGTCCCGTTGAACGGAATCAAGCCTTTGAAGGTTAATTAAAAAAAGTAAATTTTCGGATTCTGTTTCTTGGTAAAACGTAGCAGTTGCGTCGTAGAAACCGTGTCGCATAATCACCTTCATCTCTTTTACATCGGCCAACTGTGTCTCGTCGACACAAGGCGAGACGTTGCGAACGACGATGACTTTGATAACCCGCTCCTGTTGGAAAAAGCAATTGCAATTTTTGTTGACAAAAGAACGCAAACCGTTTTGAGAAAGTTTTGGCTAAACTTCGACATGAAAAAGAACAACAACTAGAATAAGAAAATTTGCAATACGACGGTCGTCGGCGAAACTTTGTGAAATCGGTCGAGCAAGTTTAGAGCTCCACAAAAATTCAGCTGTTGGCAAACCCTACATGCAATCATTTTTTTGACGTTTACGTAAAATTGTTGAATTGCACGTTTGGACAAGAAAAAAACTATTTCACCAGCCGGCGTCATTATGATACAAGTGTAGGAATCGTGGACACTGAAAAATGTTTCACTACTACCCATAGTAGTCTAGCCGAGCAAGATGTTATCAACAGTTCTTGTTTTAAAATTTATCAATCCAGCAAACTAGCTAACATCGAATTAATGATTATGGAAAGCAGAGCTTACCTCATCGGACTGGGAATCGACCGCAACAGCATGGCCATTCGACTTGCTCGCAGCAGATGAGCCTCCACCACTGAAAAGACAAGGGTTGTTTACATTTTGATATTTGACCTTCTACGGAGGAAACATGTTGTTGTTGATGTACTGGAAGCTGGTTACGAATAAGTGGTCGGTGTACGACTTTTCCAATGCAAGTCTCGAAAACGACGTTCTCAGTGAAAATATTTTGAGGAATGCTAAAAGGCAAATTAACATTGGCGTATTTTTTGAATTCATCGTAAAACAGCTCAAGCTTATATTACGTACATAAGTTTGCTAATGGAGACAGGTAAACGAAGTTAGTTCACTGAGGTTGCTGTCTAANTATCTCACTTGCCCACTTGTGAATTAATTCTGCAGAACNTGTTTGAGAAATTCATTTCCCTTTATGCAAAACTGCNCTCTACTACAACGGACNTATACCCCAGAAGCCCAACATGGCAGTATTATACTAAAAAGTACATCGCAAAACTCAGAGAATGATGAAGGCTGTGATGTTTCGCGACTTCCAAAGGCTGCTGTTGCCGCCGAGAAAATAAGGGTTTGAAAATGATTGAATACTGTGCTTCAGCGCATCTTGCACCGAAGAGGTATGATCGCGCTTGTGACCATCTGACAAGGTGAGCCTGACTATATGCACATGCAGAGGCGTTACAAAAACTGTGGAGCGATTTTCGTAATCGTTACCATGACGCCACTTACGCAAGAGCTAAATTACGAGACAACACAAGTTTTACGTGTCCGTGCTGAACAACGTTCTTGTTATTAGGATACAGCATCAACCGCTATTGGTCAAACACTTAGACGCAGCACATAAATGTTTGCTTGCCGTTTTAAANCGATGGACATGCATTCATTGAGNTTTTTTTCACGCTGTGCCACATGAAGTACATATTACAGCACTAGTCAATAAAGAGTCAAGTGCAATAGTACGCGGNGATGCTGGTGGTGGCTGGATTTTGGACCTCTGGCCGAATTCGTCGTTGATAGGTCTCTTCGAGCGGGTAAAAAAGCAGTTCGAGGGAAAAATAAATATACGGCGGACTAATTCAATTAAAAATGAAGAAAAACAGCACACAGGAGTTAATCTAATGGAAGAAATTGTGCTCCGACTTCCTACAACCGGGAAGGTCAGGCGAGTTGGGCATAGTCCGGTGAGCTGTTCCGCTGAGTAAAACTGGGCCGTCAACGGCAGGGTTAGATACGAAACCCGTTCGTTTAGTCTTGTAGAAGCGCGAAGTCACGCACACGTCCAAGCTTATTGCGAACCGGTTCGTAGGAGTGCGACTGTGCTCATGTAGATGAACATGGCACAGGTCATGCATCGACCCGAATTTTGCACCGCAAAGAAAATCGCGGCGAACACACCGGAGAGTCCATTCTTTGTTTACGCCCTTTCTGTCGTTATTGTAAAAGTTCATTGCAAAACGCATTTTACAATCTCCACAATTGCCCTTACCAACTGTCACGCTCGATGTTAATGCGTCTCACGCGATGAAATCTTGTTTTTTTGCGGGAAGCACTGATGCTTACTTGACATAGGGTTATTCTTAGCTAAACTAAGTAAACGAACTGCATGCGTCATTCTTGCGTGTGCGACGTTTGACGGAATAATTTAATGAGTCACGAACTGCTTTATTCACTTTTTGCTTCCTGTCTTCGCAGATCTTTGAGCCTCTACATCAGTGGTTCTCAACCACTGTTCTGAGGGCCGAATACGGCTCTCAAGCAACCTTTGTGCGGCGTTCAGCAGTCTTCCAATAAAATCTCTAATGTTTTGTGTAACAGACTTCGTTCTGCAGTACAACAAAACGTGTCAACTGACTTGTGTTAAATTTCTTTAGTGCGCCCTCTGACGAAGTTGTAAGTGTGGTATTGGCTCCGTTCAGCAAAAAGATTGAGAACCACTGCTCTACATTATTCCCAAATAGTTGCATGGTGACTTTGCATTAAGTTACCTTAGCCATCAATGGCTTTTAGCCTGATAAAGCAGCGATGGCGTAGTAGGCCACAGTATTTTTTCAGGTAAGAAAGCTTGCATGCAGTTAATTCGTAACCTAGTGAAGTTATCAAACTTTCCAACCATGCTCAGCCTGGGGTTAAACTGGGAAAGCGGTTCTACACGTTTTCTACTTCATATATACTTGCAACAGTCAGAAAAATCTGGTTTGACCCATATTAACAATAATCTATTAAAGTACAAAACTATTTTATAACTGATGCTTGACCCTCATTTACTTTGAGCATATAATTTCCTTCAGCCAAAGCTTTGAAAACTAATTCTTATGCGGTGATGCATGGATATCTGCATCATGAAGGTATTAACCCTGACATTGTACTCTTCTGCGTTTGGCTAAACAAAAATTCGTTAAACCACACCAAAATGAGTTTTTAGACGTTTTGTGATCTAACATAGATACAGCAATCTATTTTGATAACATGCCCAAATTATTGTCATGTTTAATCTACCATATAACTCAGACCCAACCATGGGATATACTTACCTGCGGTATTGAAATAAACATGGTTCATCAACCTATATTTTTCAATGTTACTGATCTAACCATCGCTAAACAGAGGTTATGTTTCTTTAGTGTGTGGCTTGGTTTATCAGCAAATATGTCCACGTCAACTACGGTTGCAGTCCGACCTACATTGCTTTGGTTCTGACCAGCACAAACGGTACGTAAATTTTCGTAATCTGTTCTATAACAGGGGTATCATTTCAGACAGGATTTAATACCATACTTTCAATTCCATGGAGGAAGAGATTGACATCATTGATAGTGGGGACGAAGGACACCTGTTTCGCTCTGGTGGTTATAAACTTCAAATACCCGGGGGAAATCATTGTGTGAGACAATGAAGCTATTTTAAGTATCGTGCATGCGCTAGCATACATAAAGACTATGATTCCTTGAAGGCTCAACAACAAGTCAAGAGATTTAATTCCAAGGAATAAGTAGGTCAGATTTAATTCCAAGGAATAAGTAGGTCAGTTATCTCGAAAACATTGCCCTTGTGATATACAGTAGCATTCAGGTTATTCTGTTAATATCAGGTAAACATCACTGTATTATTGCGGACCTCACTAAATTTATGCAAACACGAGTTTTTAAGATTTTATCAAAATCACAATACGATACATCAGCAGCTTCGATTTGGTAAGTTCAGACTGGATGCATTTGATATATGCTCGCTTAATGAACATTTTCAAATTGGTCCTCGGTAGTCACTTCAAGAGATTTCATGTTAAGTGCTGAACAAAGCAATTCTGTACCATTAGGAAACAATACTGACCCTGGTAGGGGGAGATCAATGAAGCAAAAATAAGAAACGAACTAGTGATACGCAGTATGTTATGTTACTGCGGTTTGAACAACGCTATCCAAGCATTATGAACTGTCTTCGGTCGTACAAAAATATGTGGATAAAAGGGCTGCACCACAAATGCCATATTTACAGAGTTTCATAGACAGAATATCATGGGTATTTGAGCCAAATGATTTTTATGTCTCAAACTACGTGGCAGACAATGTCTAAAACTACGTGGCAGAAAAGCAATGTACCACTCAGAAAAGCAAACTGCCTGGTTCTGACTCTTGGTTTTCCTAACCTTCCGTTTCAGTAACTTGGCAAGTAATCCCGCATGAACATGTGACACTGACTGCAAAACCAATGCAAAACAACTAAGATTTTTGGTAGGCTGGTTCTTAGAAAATCATATTTTTCCACTGTGATCCTATGCATATTTCCTAAAATTCGTACACAAGATCCTCGTACCTTTTCCGGTTATAGCGAAAATCAGTCGTTTTTAGCTTGTGTTAAGAAGTTTAATTGTTTCAAATTACACTCAATCGATGTTGCTTCTATATAGTTCCATTTACTGGGACATGACAGTGAAAGGTGTTGCTGTTTTCAATAGAACTAAAACCCAACGCATGCAACTGAACTTAATGCAAGACTTAGCATGCAATAACACGAGATGCATTCAACAGGTACACACTTGGTGTCTTTAGCATCGTCGCTATACTTTCGAGCATGATTGGGTGTTGCGCTGCTACTCCCGCTTCCGCTTGAATCAAACGGACCACTGTGGATCGAGAAGATGCGACTGAAACCAAGAAAACAACATTACATAAAGATATCTCAACTTTTTCGCACCAAGGCGGACCAAAACGTTTGTGCAATTTAAATTTTGACAGTGATGATTTTAAAGTTTTAAAGTTTCACCAAACTCTCACGTCAACACCGTTAGTGCCGCAATGGACGGTTACAAAGCAGGGTTGTCGCCAGGATTTCGCAGCAGGGGAGCCAAAAAATACGGAGGGGCCACATTTTCTAAATACAATATCGGATGAATGCAGCAACCGGGGGGACCAACCATGAAATGGGGCGGCACATATTTCAAATAGGGGGGCCGGGCACCCCTGCCCCCCGCTAGCGACGACCCTGTGACAAAGATGTCTACATTTTTCAATTTTTCATTTATAGCTTCAGGATAAAGATAAATGCCCGGAGGCTCAGCAGTAGCGCTTCCCAAACTCTTTTGCGGCACACGCGGAACACATACGAAATGCAATAACAACAAGTCTTCATCTAAACGTCGCTCGCTGTTGCTTGCATGCAGTGTCAGCAAGCCTTATCCACAGAATACGGCTGTCACCACATTGTTTGTATGGAATTTCTAAGGTTTGTAACGTTGCAGGCTGGAAATCATAGCGGGATAAGAGCATGCGCTTGACATTGCAAGCAACGACGCACAAAGCATGCGACCTATCTTGTAGCCCTTGGGGATTACAAGAGCACACAAGAGGGAAACAATAGCCGTATCTGGAGACCCTTTGATGTTAAAGCACTCAAGCGGTTACTTCAAAAAGCACCCGGGCTGCGATATGTCATGTTGATAAAACGTTGTACAATGACTATATCTGTGCACATATAGCGATCAACAGCCATCACGTTTTCGGCAGATATTTTGCTAGCCCTGAAAAAAATTATGTGAAATATAGACAGTGTTAGAGGTGCGCCGGCAAGTTTCCTTTTCAGTGAACTTTGAATCTGCTGAGAATCAGTCCCAGGGATGTGGCACAAGTCAACTATCAAAGCGAAAACAGCACTTCGCCCAGCGATCGTTTTGTGTGAAATGGACTTTTTCGAGTAAAAATACATTTATGCTTTCTGACTCTCCGACTTAAATTCAGGAATATAAAGCACTAGGTAACAAAACTACCCAAGAACAACAGTGAGATCTAACTGCTTTGTTCTAAAAGTGGTTTACTACAAAACGCGTGGGCTGCGTTTTTATGCATCATTTAATGCAGTGGATATACCGCCCTGCGTGGTACCCAAAAAACATCCAGGTGAAACAAAACAATCTTGAAAAATGCGAGCGATTACTCGTTAACATAGCCTTACTACGAATGCTAAAATCGCAAAAGTTAGTTGTGTTGCTTGTTGTGTATTTTTTGTTGAATTAGTGCACAAGTCTCCAAACTACGGCCGAGGGCCAAATCCGACCCGCGACGCTATTTCATCCGACCCACGGAGACATTTTGTCAATAACGAAAAATAATGCATTTACGAAATATTCGCTGATTTGGTAGAATGTAACATATCCCGAAACAATCACATCACGTAAGATGTGCGGCCCTTGAACTGTTGGGTGATAGATTATGTGACCCTCGGACAAAGAAGTTAGGAGACCCTGAATTAGTGGCTAGTCATTGAAAAAAGCACTTGCCTTTTTGAAACCAGGTAGCACAAGGCGACAGCCGAGAATCTCCAAGTATTATATGGGGTCAAAAAAACAACAAAAAAAGCGGAACTACTGTCTTCCAACAGGCTTCAGCACAAGGAGTCGTTCAAGTCATAGTACAGATTGAACGTGTGCATGAGAGACACGCTAGTTCGAACACTTAAACATGGAAAAATTCTGAGGCTTGTGATGCTGTCAAATAAGGACTTCAATATCAATCTCTTCAAGGATATTGAGTCAAACAAATTTTGACACCACTCCCTGGAAATTGAAGGCATGAACTATCTACACGTAACGTGCCGTGGTTCGAAAACGAACCACTTTCGCACTGTAACCGAATGGAAAATAAGCTTTAACATAGGCATACGGTATTGCAGTGACCTTCCGAAAGTGGCAATGACAATAAAAATTTTTTAATCCACGACTCTTTTACACGTTTTCATTTTCCGCTAGCTCGCAGGAAATGTTGCTAAACCTACTGTAGCTCTTTGAAATGTTTGCAGTCTGAGAGTGCTGAGGTCGGATATCAAAAAGTAACGCACGTTTCGAGAAGGCTATTTTCCACTTGGTTGCAGCTGCTGAACAATTACCATGAATATGTTAATTGCAAATGCATATACTTACTCTGATTGAGATCTTTTGACAGGGGTGAAAAAGTTGTTACTTGGAGATGCAGGGAGAACAGATGGACTTTCAATTTCTTCTGACAATTTGTTTCTGACAAGTAAAAAAAAAATGATCAAATTTCAGAAAAAGCGGAAATATAGTTACATTTCAAGCAACGATTCACAATCATTTAAATTGATAAAGCACCCAACATGTCCGATAACGCATAATTATCCACAAGCGCATTTCTGAAAACACAACTCGTCTCACTTAACATCGCAATCACTTACAAAATGACTTTCCAACTTTCCGCTATGTCAAAACCTTTTATCAAACTTACGCCAGCTCATTTGATGGCAGTGTAATGGAGTTGAACCAATCGTTAAAACGACGGTCAGATTCGATATGCTGGTAGCCCTTGCACGAAGCTTGCCAAAGCTGTAGCTGCGCCAACTGTTCAAACTCTTTCCGGCATTTGTCAAAGTTTATAAGGCGATTCTAAAAAGCACCGGTGCAAATTACCAGCCACTAACAACGGCAGCAACCTAGATTCAAGTAAGCTTCTACAATACAAGAGAAAAGTGTTGAATTCTCTAGGCCAGGGGTCAACAAACTTTTTTGTCAGAAGGCCACATAAGCTAGTAAACAACAGTTCGAGGGCAGGACATCTTACGTAATGTGATTGTTTCGGGTAATGTCACATTCTATCAAATCAACACATTTTTCGCATACCGGTAAATATTATTTTTTCATTATTGACAAAATGTCAATATTTGCGCCCGGATGAAATGGCTTCGCGGGCTGGGTTTGGCCCACGGGCCGTAGTTTGGAGACCCTGTTCTAGGGAATTAACTTTTATTTTGAACGAGACGACTATGTGCAACCTAAATATTTTTAAGTCAACTTTCTGAGCTGTAGTAATACCTCGCACTTGCTACTGATTGTCTCCAAGGTTACGGAGCAAGCTATAGCTTATGCCTTTGCAAACCCACAAACTTCATAACTCACAGGGTTATAATAATTTTTCCAATCATCTCAGTAAGGTTAAATGAAACGTAATAGGTAAAATGGCAGTCACAAAGCGCTTTTAGCGGAGTTACAAACCGCACCTCGAGATAATCCGGTTTCGCTGTATGCAAGTACGTGAGGTCCGTCAGAAACGAACCCAGATATGGGACAGTCCCGTGCATGATACCCGAATCGATCGCGCGCTGTCGTCGAAAAGTGGCATCTTTACGTACTTTGCTGATGGAGCTGCTCTCCGTGTTGACTTTGGCCGTTCCCACCTGCAGTAAATCCAACCCACAGATCAGGGGTGAATCTCCTACAAGCACTGTTTATCGTGAGTTGGCGTCTAAGCCAAGTCGGACATTTATTTTCCAATTTTCTAAATCCGCATTTTCTGTAGCGCAGATATAGCAACTCTACATTTTCAAAAACTTTTGTTTTCAAAAAATCCTTATCAGGAAAACCGGCATCAACAATTTCTTTTCTGAAGAACAAGTAGAGAACATTTAAGACGGTTTCGTCTCGCCTGCTTTCAAATGCTCTCACTGCGAAGAAGCAAACTACACTAAAATAGTGTCGTAAACTTCAGCCATGTGAATCTAACCTTCAAAAGCATGTCTTTCATATTGATTTGCGAAATCTCGTTCAACAACTCGGTATGGGTGTGAGGAACGTGTTGCCAGGTCTTCTTTAGCCGGTGGATGGCGTGCGTTTGCAGACCGGACACGATGGCGTGAAGCGATGAGAAGTTCTTAAGCTCCCTGCATTGCTGCAATTGAGTAGCGGGAAACGTTTTGAGCAGTTCCAACAAGTCCACCCGAATAAGGGAAGAGTCGAGGTTTTAATTGCGGCCACGCAATGTGCGGAAGTGCAAGCAGAACTTTATTAGTGGTATCGACCGAGGCAAACTTGGATAGCACTTCGTTTCAGTTGCTTCAAATCAACAACCCAGGCCAGGACCACTGCGTACACATGCAGTGTGGGTCTTGCAGTGCAAACCAACTTCCGCATCCGCAACCGCTATGGTTATGTTTAAATTATCATGATTGCCTCTGTGTTTGTGTTTACATTTTTCGGGTCTGTCAAAAGACATGTTGATTGTGAGTAGTTCAGCAGCTCAAAAGGTACATCGGCAAGACGCTCGCTCTCCCAACGACATTATGTCTAATAAACGAAGCTAGGCTCTTTAGTTTAGGGCTAGACACTTGATAGAGCAAAACCCACAGCAATTATTTGGCTGGCCGGAGACGAACCTAAACATTTAAGCTCACCTGCGCTATTTCAATCCACTTGCAAAGAATCTTCGCTCGCTGCGAGGTCTTCAGCGAAGCGCACAAGCAAGTCCCGAGCACACAGTACACGATCCGGTTGAATTGTTCAATGGTTGCGCGAACGCAGGGTGGTTTATCCTTGGAGGAGCGCACCGCTTTAAGGCAGTGATGAGGAACAACGCGCAAGAACAGATTCTGCAAGTAGTTGTTAAATGGTTTCCGTGATGAAAACGTTGCCACAGCGTCGCAGGTATCACAGCGGATCGTCAAAAAAAGAACATTGAGGCTCGTTCTTAGCTGGCATCTGGCAAAATTGAGATCGGACCAGCGCTTTTGGCGGATGCTAACGTCAAGGATATTTGTAGGAAGGTCTGCCTTTTATGACAAGGCAGCCCTCACGAAAACAACGCAAATGAGGCCGAGCAAATGTTCAAACAAATTGCAATTTTCCCATGGGCTTACATCGACTAGTAACAAGACGTGCAACCTCGTTGTTTTAGCTGACAAAAATAAAAAGTTGAAAACTTACGGCATCCTTCACTGTCAACTGTTCGGCCACCAGAAGCGGATCAAAGACTGTCAATAGCATCTTCGCGGCGTCGCTGTTCAAAGCCGGTTCGGTGTCAAGAGTGAAGTCTTCCGTTTCGTTGTGGATGTCCGAAAAATGAGTCGGGGTGTTGAGGTCTGCCCGAAAAATGAGTCAATCAGTTGCTCAGTATCAGGGCAGGGTTTTACAACTAATTAAAACGTGTCTTTTATCTTTCCCTCATGGTTGCGATGCCAACCGTTGGGAAGCTTGCAAAAAACGCAAGTGCGGCGACTCTCGCAGTAAATCCATCAGAAGTTGTTCACACGCTTCGATGTTAGCTGAGCACAGAATCTTCTACAGTGAAACAAACCTGAGCAACGAATGTCGCATTTCACGTACGTAGCTGAACAAAGCCCAAGTAAGCAAGAACGAAAGTTCATTCTTGGCAGGATTTGTCTTTAAATCAAGCAACTGAAGTTTGGCATGTGCGCCAATAGTACGACTTAACCAGTTGCATTTCTGCCAAACCTTTATTGGATATCGCTGATTGCTCTTTTGTCAATACAGCTATTACGCAAGGGTAAATTATCCATAACGCTAAGCCTCGGTTGTCGATTTGCTGCTCGAGGGACACTTGGGCTTTTCACTGATTTTTTTTATGCCTGGCACAGAGTACGCTTTCATTGCAAGAGCAACCCCTTGCAACTTACTTTCTATCGCCTCCTCCTGAGTATTCATCACCTCGGCTGCGCTCAACTTTGACCTGACATATCCGAGGAATTCGCAATCGCCGTCGCCACCACTTTCATCTCGAACGCCTTCAGCGACGGCAATGATCTTGTGTAGAAGTTTGAAATCGGGTGGAGAGTAGAAATCCTCCGCAAAGTGCCTTTCCAGCCATGTCCGCATTACTCTCCGTATTGACCTGTAGAAAACATTGATGCCGCGTTGCAGGTCAAGAATGATTTCTTAACTTCGAGGTCAGCGTTTAGTTTATTGTCGGGGCTTTTCGCCTTATTTTGGCTGGGATTTTCCACCAGCATTTTACAAAGGAGGATGGGTTGCGATAGCAAGTGCCAGTGGTACAGTTTCTGGTTTCAATCGAAAAGTTGGTATTGCCGTATTACAGTTTCCATTTGGCAATTTTTGCTCTCAGTGGCATAGTTTCTCCTTTTTAAGCGAAGGCTTGGTATAGGGTTAACTAGCTGATTTTCGCTTTTTTTCGTCTTGTGCACGTTCGGGATTTTACGTTGGGAATTTACAAAGGAGTATGAATTGCAACGGCTCAGCGACACAGTTTCTGATATCAATGGACGAACACTGGATGATACGCAGGAGAGCTCATTGATCAAGAGTGTCAACTGCGACCCTCCCGCCAAAAAACACTGTGTAGTCCTTTACGTCCCGCGCATACCACTATAGTGGCCGGCACTCTTTTGGCCATAACTCGCCAGCCTCTAGAGAGCTAGAGAGCTGTTCAAACCCTCTACGGATTCAGCAAGTCTTGTAGTCAAAATCGAAAAACAAACGTTTTTCGTTTTTGGTGGGGGGATTTCTGGAGGTGACGTCACAAGTAGGGGTGTTTTTGCGTTATTTTGACCATCTTTGCCTGGCCCTGGGCGCCGTTCCAATGGGCAATTTCTTGGACTCAAAAGTTTAGTTGAAAACTAGGTCAAAATCCGCGTCTATAGAGCGTTTGATTGACTTCCTAGCATATCGGGAGCGAAAATTATGGCTCATAAACCAAATGGACCAAAATTTTGCTCCCTCAAAAGCCACTCTGGGGGGCATTTCTCCCCAGGCAATAACTCGCCGTCAGATTGAGCTAGAGAGCTGTTCAAACCCTCTA
>JGI24158J21664_10005699_pt1 | contig 16313 bp, 15 predicted proteins | sample Ectturendosymbi3_FD_21664 | JGI IMG/M metagenome (IMG submission 21664)
GGGCTTAACATTCAATTTTGACAAAATTTCCACTAACTTAGTGTTTCATATTTCAATTTGGGGTGTTAGGTTTGGGGGGCTAAGCCCACCAAAGCCCCCCCGTGGCGACGGAACTGGGTGCGCGTACCAGCTTTAACACATCTAGCGTTTTTATAACTGTCGCATTGTGATTAGACAATCTTTTTTAAGCCAGTGAAAGACAAGGTTATGCACACTCCAACATACAGTAAGATGCACTATATGGCTACTCAGATTGATAAATTTTTATACCTTCTCGTCACCAGCGTCGAACCGGTAATGGCCGACAGCATTCGGGATGATCTCTTCGGAATCGAAGTAGATTCCTGTGAGCAAACACAAAGTCAGGCACAAGTACTGTAAACAAAAACAAATTACTGGTATCGAGATTGGCTGCACAGGCAGGGAGGTATTGGCAAAGATGAAGGGGCAGTAAGTTTGCAGACAATCAATAGTTTTGGTGTGCGTTGCAAGTATTTTACTGACAGGGGTGAAGGTTGCAGTGGAATCTACAAACATCAAAACAACTGCTTGCAATTTCCTTGCAAAGGAAAGGACGTTGCAAAAAACTGTAAACGTCACGGCATGACAACGAGCAACGTGATTCCGTTCAACTCTTGGTGATTATGACGTTTGTTAAACGAACAATGGCTATGAAGAAAAATGAAAATATTGCTTTCCAACAAAATTGTGTTCGCTTCTTAAATGTTTTGCGTAGTCTTTAGCAGTGGTTGTCAACCTGGGGGTTGTGACCCGTTAGGTTATAGTGAGTTGCTATGACGGGTTACGGGTCGCTGTACAAAAAAGGTTGAAAACCACTGGTCTAGAGGTTTGGGACGGAAATGTTGCCAGGACTGCGGTGCTTCTCTAAAACTGTTTTGCTGAAATGAAGCCGCATTCCTTAATTGCAAACTGCCATCGACAGTACTTAAGTTAGTAGCAGACTACAATAATCCACAGTTTTATGACTCGATTACAAAATTATATGATGCTTTCTTGTTTAGATATCCACGCCCTTGTCATTAAAATCTTTGCAAGCATGCTAGATTCCTGAAAACGGAGTCAACGCCTTGCGTCCCAAAGCATTTTACGCTTCATTGAAGACGCGGGAATGCACCAAAACTGAAACTTCCAGTACCGATGTTACCGCCGTTCATCGGAGGAGTCGATTGCAAGGCTTGGGAAAACACTTTCCACGAACCATTGGCGTGTCTGTCGCGAAAGCTCTCTCGAGTCAAGGAACCATTTTTGAAGCTGAAAACATCGAGATGTTTATTTTATTATGCACATAAGCTCAAGGAATATACATCGAATAAGAAGACCATTACAGAAGCATGAATCGCGAAATACCCAAAGCTTTCCTTGAAGGCCCCAAAAGACTATGACTGTCAAGGTCCCGAAAAAGTTGCTCTTAATTGAAATTTCGTAATTAATTCTGAGGTTTTCCCGTGGTCACCTGCTGAGTAATATTTCAGCTTCATCTTATACCAGTATTTCCCAAACTTAGTTGAGGCGTTACCCAAATCAAGGTAGCGATTATGTCTTATTGCCCTCAATATCTTGCGTTATAAAAATAATAATACAAAACAACATTGTGTTTTTCTTTCTACGTTACCCCCCGGACAATCACTTATTACCCCCAGTTTGGGAGCCACTGCCTCATACACTGCCATATCAATGAAATCTAAATGTTGCTCACAAGGCTGGTTTTACTCCGATCATTCGGATTTTTCTTATATTCGGGATGCATTGAAGTTATTTAGCTAACTCTAATTCACTTTGAGAGATATTAACATGGAAATGTTTTCGGAAAGACCTATCTTGCAGACCAGGGATGGGGACCTATTTACTATCACGGGCCGCATGACTTATGGAATATCGCTGGCCGGGCGGAAAAAGTAATTTTATTTTGAAATTCTGCCTTCATCTTCCAAAGGGAAACAAGGAGAGAAAACTATGTCATAGAGCGAGAGATACTTCGCTTGGCTTGCTGTTCACATGTCTGCCCGTCATGGAGTTTCGTTTTGACGCGATGTTGTATTCTAACTCGGGTAACGAAAATTCTGATGCAGGCCATATTAAATGCTCACGCGAGCTGCAAGTTCCCCACCCCTGTAGTAGACTATCCAGGCGGCTTACTGAAAAACAAACCCACACACAGTAAATAAATTTGAGCTTAGACTCAACACATAATGTTGAACTAATTGCGTTGGCCTATGTTCCAGCAATTCGCAAAAAGGCGCAATACATTTCGGCGGAAGGCACATCACGTTTAATTCAATCAGCAGCCTGGATATAAATCGAGTGTGCGCCGATGCCTGCGACCTGGGCCTTTCACGCCATCGAGTGGACAAGTTGCCAAAGTCACCTGACGACGTCGTAAATACCAAGCGGCGGTAACTGCATCGAATGATGGCAAAAGCAAAGAAAGTGTTTCCCTAACAAAAAATAAGAAAAGCAGTGTGATAAAAAAGGGCATAACCCTACCACAGGCATTTTAAGATTTCGTAGAACACAGCAGAAAATATTTTTATTTAAGCGTTATGACTATCATACATAACACTGTGAAGTAAATTTTCAACTTTTAAAATCTTAAATTATTCCAAATTTTGAGGAGAGTTTCTAACAAAAATTCCTTGGCATTTTTCAATGGATATTGTGACTATGAGTCTTTTGATATAGCAATGTTTGGACAACATACATTTGGCCCAGTGAAGGAGAACCTAAAGCAAAACGCACCTTTTGTCGCGCGTTTTATTCACAGCAAACACGAAGAAAATATCACAAGTATAATATTTAAATGCAAGCGCAGGAGTGAGCTGGATTTTTAGCATATGTAAGAGATAACCAGCGTGGTCCTTTTTGACAAGACATTTTTAGTGAACTTATCATCTCATCTGTGTAACAAAACAAAACCTTTAGCCTGGCGGCAAGTTTGTGAGGAATCCGCCTCCTTGTTTCTGCTTTCAAACTTCTGCGATGATTAAAACTTGCGCGTATCTATTTTTCCATCGTTGCAAGCAGACATGGGGCGATTACAGCACAAATGTAATCGATTACGATTACTTGCCACTTGCTCGATTACGAATAAACAAAATCACAACGTAATCGATTATGATTACACTGACAGTAATCACGATTACAATCGTGATTACATTTGTCTTGAAACACATTCAGAACGAAAACAAACCTCATTTTCATGGTTTGATGTAAGTGCATTTTCAGACAACATACAATATTAATGAACGTAATAAACGAAGTGACTAATGTGTAAAGGTCAAGCACCGGAAAAAAATGTACAATAATTGTTTAATGAGATGTTCGTGCAGTCAACAAACTAGTGGCGTAACTGGAGGTTTGAGCTAGAAGGGAAACGTAGCTGAAAGAGGCCCACTGGCCTCTATAGGTGACCTACAAGTCACCACTCAGAAAAAATAACTCGTGGAATAATGGTGAATCCGGGTGTGGGTGGCTATATTAAATTCCCAAATAAACGGAAAACCTCCAAAAACGCAAAAAGACAACCTACTGAAAACCAGATGAATACTAAAACCGAAATATTAGTTAAGTAGAGGCCTGGTTTTTACATTTGGCTGGCCAGCGGAGTCAAATTTCCCCTCATCCCTCCCGTCAGTTACTCCACTGCAACAAACACTTTAAATATTAATTAAACAAATGATCAGTGTTTAAAATATTTGCTACAGTTGATAAACATCAAGGCTTCAAACTTTTCACCGTCGAACGACACCTATCAGGCTTGAACATTCGAGCAGAAACGCTGAAATTTCGTTTGTTAATAATTTCAAAATTGCTGACTATTTTTTCTGAGTGCGGGTTACGATCGTCTGCAAGCCAACATAGCATTGTGTAGCTTTTTGAAATGAAATGAACAGTGATGCCAATATCGCGCATCTGTCTATTGGACCACCACACGTCAACAGTCAACAAAACCTCACTGGTTCGTTTATTTATTTTTTTACCAGTATCTGGTGGATCGCGGATGACATGCTAGTTATCAGTGTTTTGGAAAAGTACTTTCGACTTGGATTAAAGTACCTTATTCCTCTGAAAAAAAATTAATTTACTGTATATAAATTACTGTACTAACGTAGGCTACTCCAGCGCTTACATTCATAAGTTGTCTCTGAATAAACATAAATAAAACCAACACCTCTCCTGGAAATGTCCCACTATTCTGTTGCCGAAGCGGCAACAGAATTGACAGTGTCAACTCATTTTTAAGTAAAGCTCTTCTTTTTGTTGTTACGTCTCACTGGACTCGCAACGTAACTTCCGGCGGCCAAGAGGAAGGGTAGCTGGAACAAAGCGCTGTGCTTGCCACTGCACTATCTGGATTTAACACACACAGACGGGAAAATAGCCTCCCCTGAATCATAACCATAACAAACGATGATAAAGGGGGAACCCAGCCGCTACAACCGCGGTTCATCGCACAGTGACGTAGGGTGAAGATTTCCAAGTTTAATCGCGAAAGTAATCGTTGATTACGATTAAATTGGCAATGTAATCGATCACGATTACATTTCATTTTTGGTCAATTCAATCGATTACGACTACTCAAAAAACTGTAATCGGTTGCAATCGATTACGATTGGCGATTACCCCATGTCCGGTTGTAAGCCGCAAAGATGGCGCAAATAAATCGATCACAGTTTATTTCACAGGGAAACTAGTTTCGCGTTTCCAAACGCATCTTCAGCCCTTACTCTAATAGAAATATGTGGGTATTCTTCGCATTTTTTTGAGCCTCACAAAATATCGCCGACGCGAACATCTCACCAAAGCAGTGCCATGTAAGCTTGTTCGTCGACTGGATTGACGAAGATGTGGCCTTCCAGGGACGGCCTCGGCTCACTCAGCCACAACATGAGCGTGTCCGACGTTCCAAGACTCACCACAACGTCACCACGCTAGAAAATGAACACAAATGAGCAAATCGTAAGGGTCGGTTTGTGAGGTGACGACTAATGCTTCGACCAGGTGTAGCGCACTCTGTCGCTGAAAGCGTAGAAACGCGATGGTGAATCCGTGTGCAAGGTGGAGCAACAGCGCAGTATATCGAGCAACAGCCCAGTATATAACAATACGACGCACACACTGACATGAAACCTATTTTAACAGTTATGAAAATACTCCTGAGACGACTACACGCTAAACCAGATGCTGGGTTCCTTGGCTGTACGTTGTTACAAGAAATATAATCACGGATTGCAAAGCTGAAAAGAGCACCAAAGCGAAACAGTGGAAAGCAGGTACGCTATCGTTTTCTTCTGGAGTGAATGATGACAAACGCATACCCCGTACTGTACTAATGCTCCTGTTCAGGTTTAACGGACGGGAAAGGAAGCACACACAACCAGGACCAGAATCGGGGGGGGGGAAACCTGGCGATTTGTTCCCAAAAATTTTCAAAATTATTTAAAAGCGCTAAAATTGTTAGGTAAAACAACAAGTTGGAAGCGTTTTGTCCCACCCCCTCGATAATATCGACAGGTTGCGGCCCGCACACAACCAGTTGTCGAGCACACAACAGTCAGGGAACGAAATATTGGTAACTGCTGCCGACATCACGCAATCTCCTAATCAGATGAGTTCCAACCGACTGTAAACAACACGCTGTAAGCACAACGCCAGAAAAATATTGTAGCGAACTTCTACAGTTACACGTTAAACGCCGCATACGAAAGCCAACGAAAAGGATGCAAGCATTTNAAAAAATCAAAGCTCAATTTCACACTANATGCTCTCAAAATATTCACATCGTGGGGGCGATTGTGACTTCACGTGGCGGTTCGGAAAGCAAAACGCATCAAAAGTCTTGATCTTTCATATTGTTTTTAATGTTTGCTGTAAAACATTAGAAGTAAATGATAAAGCATATCTNAAACCGATTATTACTGGAAAAAGTAAAGGGTTATTGGATGTGAATAAATATAAATCATTAGCACGTGAATATTGCTTGATTGTCTGGAACAGGGTTTCTCAACCGGGGCTCCCTGCCCCCACCTTGGGGGCCACGGAGCGGTTCTCCGGGGGCCGCGAGCAGAGGCTCTTACTAAATAGCTCTGCCGTGATATTGCAAAACCCATGTGTAACAATATTACTTATACGCCAGTTGAAGGGGGGAGGGGGCCACAAACCATGAAAGTTTGAGAACCACTGGTTTAGAATGTCTGTGCTATATCAACAGTGTTTTTCCAATACAAAGGAACGTGGTCACCAAAAAAATGGATACTGTCCTTTCGTCACAAACAGAAATAATGAGGTGGAGCCTATGAATGGATATTTGTTTTCTTCATTCCATCGCTGCGAAGTCGACGCAAGAAACCATTGCTAATAAGAATTTTAAAAAATACGTTACTTCCTGCAACCGGTCTCCGTACAAAGCGTACCTGCAGTCTGCAGCCAGCCAATGACGCGGGGTTATCCCCGGTGAAAGCGACAACTTTGCAGTCTGTCCTGAAGCCATAGCGGCGAACGAAGTAACTGCAGATGTTTCCCTGGAAAACATCGAACAAGCAAAAGACATGATCAATTTCGCAGTAAACGGGAAAAATACCAGTGTGTATCAGAATCGAACCAACGCTGTTACCTCGATCTCTACAAGATAATAAAAGAAAGAAAACTGACGTCGTTCGCTCCACTCGTGATTTGTTTTCACGCAACACTTGCTGTTTAACAAAAGATGTTAAAGAATCAGGTCATCACAACACGTGTGCAGCTCACCAATACAGTGGAAGAGGGAACTGGATCGCCGAGTTTTGCAGCCAAGCCTTCGGCAGTCGCGTTCAGGCAATTCGCATCCCATTGCTTCGTGCTGAAAACAAATCAAGGTAGGCGATTTTCTAATGCTGAAGAGCTGATTGCCATCGCAAACCCCAACACATTTGAACTGAACGACACACTACACAGAGCACGCTATACAACATATACAACACATGGTAAAGTGTGCGCGTGTTTTCGGGGTTTTAAAACATTAAGTGTATGTGTAGCGTGTCTCAGCCTTGAGTCGCAAAACCGCATGAGGTTCGCGAATGTTTTCTTAGGGTTCGCAATTATTTTCACAAAACCATAATTTTAATGATATCATCATATTCAACTTGTCTTTTTCTTCTCCGACAATCCAGACCGAATCGTAGTAATCGATCACCGCGTTGAACCTGTTTTTGAATGAGTTTGATTGCTACGCATCGCACCTTAATTGCTGGGCGATCTATAGCATCCTTACTCCCCGTCTGAATCGCAAAATAAAGTGCAACGCGTTGTGGGACCGCGTCCGAATTCGTTACCTCAAGCATTTGACATGTCTCTACAGTCAGCAATGGCATCAAGCAGCCACAGTGTTTTTGTGCAATGTCACTTTAAGCGCTGAATCCATGACAAGATCTAAGATGAAATGGCATCTCGACACAAAACATTCTGTCCATGACACACACGACTTAAAGTTGTTCCGACGTCATGAGGCTGAATTTTATAGTCATAGACTTTCAGAAGGTTTTCATCAAGAACATTCTGCATTAATGACATCATGTGAAATAACACTGAAATGTTTCATATAAAGAAATCGTGACTTGGTAAATGCTTGCAAAATTCTGTTTAAATAGTGCAGCCACTTCTTGGAGAAGGTAGTGAGACGAAAAGGCAGCAAATATCCCATTACTGTATGCAAGAATACCAATCAGAGGCATGTTTGAGGTATGCTAAAAGTTAAAAAGGAAATGAAACGAGAGCATCTCTCCTGCTTTCTTTTCAGGCGCTGTCGTCACGGATGTTGCTTCATATTCTCAGCTGCTTGTTTTCGTGAGATCTATTCGTTCAGAAAGAGTCAAAAAAAGTTCCTCTTTCGNAGTAAACCGGACATCACGAGTGNAGATATGACGGTGAAAACAAGCATATTTTTTGGTTNTCCGNCGCTGCGCTGAAAAAGTGTCTGTAGGGTTGGTNCCGATGATGGCGTCCTGCTGCGTCGAGATAACGCTCGCTAAACAATCACCGCTTCCATTTCAAAGCTGAACAAGAACAGTTGCACAGTGATCACCTGAAAACCGCAGTCAACATCCCATATTTACAGCTGCTGTTGTCGCAACGGTGTTTGACAGCAAAAGGTTGCACCCATGAACCCCACCAATCAGTGACAGGAAACTACTGCATCTGAGGTATGCTACTTAGAAAAACGACATGCCGTGTTGTGAGATTCTTCACATGCTTTCCTCAACAGCTGCTGTTACAGACTTCTTTATCAACTACAGTGTGCAAGTTGAGCGTACAAATTGCCGACATTGGATCAGACACACCTACAGTACTTGTCAAAGCATTTTTAAAATTCGTGCGAAGACATCTTTGTTCTCAGAATCATACTGATGTACCACGCCTTCTGCTTCCTTACCAAGTCTAGGAAAGTGTGAATTATCCTTTTTCTCAGAGATAAGGCAAACAATTCCAGTAAATAAACACCAACATTTATTGAGGTGACCACAAACCCTAAAAACCACTTCTCCAGCGCAAAGTTTCAGTTATTTCCAGCTTTAAAATTTTCACTGATTTAAAAAATGTTGTCTAGGGTTGAGAAAAGTACTGACAAAAGACTCTTTAAATCAGTGGTGAACAACAACACAGGGCACGACGAAAGTTCGTAAATGGCAAGCGTGCATTTAGGTCGAGGTGAAAAGTAAATTTTCTATTTGGAGTAAAGCATGACCAGTCGGTCGCGTTATTTCGTAATAATTTAAATCAGCAGGATATTCATGCGNAGTGATAGGATATNCATGCGCAGCGATTTAAATCNGCAGGATATTCATGCGCAGTAATAATTTAAATCAGCAGGATATTCATGCGCAGTGAACTTCAGTCAGAAACTGCAGTCCTGTCTGCTTTTATGAAAAAGATGTTCGTTTGCAATTCTACGGCTCGGAACTACATTACATGACAAAAATGCGGCTTGCATCGAGATGAATTGAACGCCACTTCCTATAATGTTTGCAAAAAAGTAGACACCGCTTAACAAATCCACCTCCTTACCAAGCGTTTTTGGATTCGATTAGCAGCGGATTTTATAACCGGCGCCGGAAAAATTAGAGTTAAATAAGAAGTAATTTAAAGAAACCAGTAATGTACAGAATGCTTTGTTCAATCATTGCACGCTACGCTTCTCAGAAAATTCTCAGCAGCTAATTCATTTGCAAAACACTAGCTCTTTACGTGAAACACGTGCTAATTTCTAGCAGCTCGGCGACAAAAATGAGAAAATGGAATTAATATTGGATTTATAAAGTAGCGTTTTGCCAATGCTAAAATTCCGTCCTAACCCTATTTGGCTTTAATAGACGACGGATTCATTATCCGTGGATTTATTAAAACCCTTTTAAGGGCCGCAGAAGCCACGATCGTGGCTTTCAAAGTTATATTAGGCTGTAATTCGCGAACGAAGTGCCTTAGAGAGTCAGTGAAGACATCTTTAGAAGCGGAAGACAGCAATCGATTTGTTGAGGTATGTTGCGCGTACTAGTGACGTCACTGTGACCGAGCACAACATACTTCGACAAATGCGTAGCTGTCCTTTCAGAGAAAAATAAATTTTTCACGCAGCCAAAAAAATTCGTGGTTTTCATTCGGAAAACTGCGGAGCGGAAACGAAACACGTTGGAAATTATTGTTTCTATATAAAAAATGTCATTCATGACCATAACGCGGCAAATTTTTTAAATAGTTTCAATAATGAACTGTTTGGGGGGGTAAAACGGTGCAAAACCCAAAATGTTTGGGTTGTTTTCACCGTCTTCAGGTCTTTGAAGAGTAAATTGTACCCAATATAAACACACGAAACATCTTAAAATTGCAGAACAGGTTTTCCCTTGAAGTCTTACAACATCCTACCAAATTTCAGGTGAAAATAACAAGAGGAAAAAAGTTATGGAAGTTTTCATCAATATTTAATTAATTAATCCCATAGGCCCTATGGCATAGGTGTTTAATTAATTAATTTGTTGTTTTCAGGCCCTAACTTTCCAACTACTAACGCTAGATGGCCAATCAAGTGCTCTAAAGATGCATATTTTCGCCTTGTTTATTTTTAATAAAAAAATAACGAAAACATCCCTTGTGTCTTTTTCTCAGGCCCCGATGACGTCGTACAAAAATCCCTTGGCCTCCCTCACTTTTTTTCACCTAAACATTCACCCTCAAAAACAAACAGTGATGAGTTATTTTGGTTGACATTTTTGGTTAGTCGGGGCCTTTAGACGTAGTCCAAGTCAAAAAAAACGTTTCGAAAAAGCTAACAAGCAAGGGTGAAATTTTTTTTATTTTCCGGAAATTGCTGGAAAATGGCTTCCGAAAAAATCAAAAATTGCATTTTTCTCAGTATTTTCAAATGCTAAGGTACCTTTTTTGAAACTCATCGGATCGATTGCTGTCTTCCGAATCCGAAGGATATCTTCACTCTCTAACGCAGCGGTTCTTAACCGGTGGACCATGCCTCCCCACAGGGGGCGTCAACAAATTTCCAGGGGAGCGTGAGCCCTTACGGGCTCTACAATAAGAAAAAAATTTAAACTTATTTTTGAAAGTTTTCGGAATTTGTACAACTTATTTTAAAGTCAGGGGGAATGAAACAAATCACATTGACTTGGTACAGAAAAGGTTAAGAACCACTGGGTCTTGCGTGATCTGTTCGCGAGGTACGGCCGATAATAACTTTAAAACCCCCGATCGTGGTTTCTGAGCGCCTCACAGCAGGGTCCACTGCATTGAGAAAAGATCAAAGCACATGCTATTGTTTTTGCAAAACATCTTAACAAGTGTCATTGTACACTGCTCTATTGAACTGATACAAGGTCAATCATTTCGGCGTTTTCAGTAACTCCACGATTGTTCATGTATTCGTGGAAAATCTATAGACGGGCATTTGCGATTGTATTTATAGTCAGTTGTCACAACATGGTACAGAACTTCAATTTTTCGAAACAGAGACAAAAGCGTTTTTTTCTTCAGAGCGTAAAATTAATTCGGAAAACAACTACTTGAATTTTCCGAAACCGAGGCAAGGTGCAAACGCTTCAGACCGAAGCAGACCCAGATACCGCAACTTCCAAGCAGCGTGGCCAGATTCGGGACTTATTTTGCGCTAACCGAATCTCATAAACCTGTTTCAAAAAATCAGCCAGCGTCTATCTGAACAAGAACAAAAAACTGCCACATTTTTTTGTGCGCAACTTTGATTGGGCAAACGGAAAAACAACAAGACCACAGCTTATTCTAACATCTGCTAAGTAGATAAAAAAAAAAGCGATTGAAAAAAACTTTGAAGCCAAAGCTTTTGATTTTTCGCCCGTGCTAACATCAAAACCGAAGCCGCCTTACGCAAAGACACTTGAGAACAAGAACACCCGAAACTTTTCTTCACGACAGGTCTGGGGGGGAAAGCGCCACTCGCGGCAAAAGCAAAACGGAATTCGAACTGGTCTTACTTGATGTCGAGAAGGTTCATTCCGGAGCCGTCGCTGTAGTCGATGCTCGCGTAGTTGCCAAGCAACAACGACGCGGCAAAGCTGCTCACCAAGGAAATTCTCTGCCATGGAAAAATTGATGCAACGAAACAGCGTGAAAATCAGTGGTACATCGATTTGAACTGCGTGAAAATTGGCGGCACATCGATTTAACATCTATAAAAAAATTCCGTCACAAGAAAAAACTTAAATAGCAACTCACAACGTTAGCACAACAAGCTTCTCATGCTCAAAACAACAAAAAGAAAACCCTGGAAAGGCAGAAAGTGTTCTTATTATAAAATCTATACTGCGCCAGTGCGACGCCCAAGTGCGAACACCTGTTGTTTCGCAATGAAACTTTTAGCTTTCGACTTGCTCGTTCTCAAAAAATTTCAAAGACCACAAAAGGCTTTATTGTTGTAGACCGGTGGTTCTCAAACTTTTCTGCACGTTGACCCCCAACTAAAGTATAAAATATTCTGTAGACCCCGTGGCCTGGCCCAACAGTTACTAATACAAGGAAAGTATGTGTCAAAATAAATTTGAGTACTTATTGCTTGAAATGCATGATAAATTTAACAATAATTTTGAATTTGGGGCTTCATGCTCCAGTAGACACCAGCAGTTATTCGTTGACCCCCTGGCCATTCAGTGACCCCCATTCAACACCGTTACTATTAACGGAGCCCTTGGATGGCCCAATTGACCCCTGGGGGTCGAAATCGACCACTTTGAGAACCACTGTTGTAGACCCTGCATGTTTTTATTAATAATAAGTAAAAGCGACCATCTTGTACAGAAATGAGAGAAAAGCACACAAAATTTGCATACAGCTGCTGAACACCACTGTCTCGAAAAACAAAAGAAAAAAAGTATAGTCAAAAATGTTGTCATTTTCTGGCTGTTTTTTGTTGAATCAGTTTTACAACAAGCAAATGTGAATAAAACATCCAAAAATTAATTCCTAGACAACCTTACTTCAGTCGCATCATAACAGTCTCGTTTCTTCGTAAATATCTTTCTGATTTGGTTCGCAGTGAAACGTTCATATGCCCGCGAACCGGTGATGTCCGACAGCTTCTGTGCACCTCCCACTTGCTGCTCAATATGCCTGTGAAGGAGCTTACATATTGGGCAGGGTCAGCGCCTGTCAAGCGAATCTTCAGCTAGCAATTCAGTTAAGAGTCAACTAAATGAAACAATAGCGACTGAAAAATCGGTTGGGTTGTGATTACGGAGATACGCGCAACTAAAAAATAAAAGATCTTTTGCGCGTTATTATTACACACACATACGAAGTCTAATTTTTCCTCCGTTCGAAATTTTGAGGAAAGCAATCGAACATGGAAAACAAAACATCAAATAAATGATTGGTAAAGAAGATAAAACGCGCAAAAATCATTTTCTTTTTACAAACTTGTATGAAACGACCAAATGATAGCAAACAAAATCAGATACAAGAAGTTATAATCTAGAAAATCTTGAAAATAATTTCTACAGGAATCAGAAAACCAATTGCGCTGTTGCAACCAGTAAGTTAGATAAATTTCGGGATATAATTTACAAAAAACAAGCAATTAAACGTTTAATAGTTTTCAAATATGTTATAAAACTTCTGAATGCGACATACTCTTTCTTCTTTTGTAAGCAGCTACAAGCACCACGGCATTATGACTGACTTTGTTTTTGACAGTTGTGTAGACAAACAGTTCATCAATTGTAGCATGCCAGGTTGGAAAATGAATTGGCTAAAATTTGATAAAAATCCAGCGAATAGCTTACTTCCCACTTAACTATCTTTTTACCCCGAAGCTATGACAATACTTCTTCCGTGTAAAAAAAAACTGGGAGGCTAATAAATTGCTTTGTAATTAAGGATTTTTGGCGTTGCATTGGATTACTGTTGAAATCAAGCTCGTGCGTTTGGACAGAATTAGGAATATTTGGAAAATAGCGAAGCATGAATAACCGGCATTCTTCTTTTGTGCTAGAATCCATCCAGATTGGAGAATAAGGCAATGAGAAAGCATCCTTTAACTGGTCATACAAGGTTAATTCGCTGTTAACATCTTGCAACTTCGACAGCGATCCCTTCTTCCAGTATACACTGCCATGTTGCTGAAAGGAGATCAAGAATGTTGGCATGCTGATTGCAGGGTATTTGAGTCGTAGCTGAGTATGGCTACTTTGCAGGCGAAACATACACTGTCAAAGATTTTAGTGACTGATGCTTTGGCAAAAAAGGATTCATTTTGAAAGATACCGTTGGGGCTATATTGCTGTTGTAGTTAATATTCACTACATATTCACTAATATAGATATGTTCCATCAGCTAAAATCGTGCAAAATCCAATCAGGTAGACAAACCACAACTAGTAGCAGGAGCAGCAAACACGTCAAGTAAACTTTGTTATAGGACCAACGTCATAATTACAAAAAAAAGATTTTCCTAATTCATGAAAAAACACACTATTAATAACAACAGGTGCAAGAGCGAATAGAAAAAAAAAATAAAAAAATGCATCAGCCACAAAACACACAACTGGCATTATATTGTTGAAAAACTCTAACAATTGAGATATACAACACTCACAAGTCAATAGTGAATTCCATAAAATCATAGTTTTTTCATGTCAAAGTTATTCAAATGTGTTTAACAACAAAAAATATCATCTCACCTGCCCTGTTCCAGAAACAGCAGCAACACAGCTAAAATCAAACCCTGAACTTTTTAGTTTGTCCAATGCAAAGTCAAGAGCCTTAATCCACATTTGAGGTGGAGCTGTAACCACCAGGTTATCATCTCCAACATGCACACCACCTGAAAACAGGAAGCCATTACAGGTGCCTGGTGGAAACTGATAATAAAAACGATATTACAGTTACCTCTTGTGTGAAATTCTGGCAGATCAGAGTCAAATTGCACATTGACTTCTTTGATTACATCCAAATGCTCATCAGTTGCAAGGATTTTTACCTGATATGATAAATCAATAAAAAAGATTTCTGTTTAAAATGAAACTAAAAAAGGCAGTCTTTAGTAAAAATGTTGACAGGGAAAAACATTTTAGTTACTTAAATGGCCATAAATACTGTACTTGTTCAACTGCTTACAAAAAATCTTCATCTAAAAAATTTTGCTGGATTGTAGCAAATCTGTAATTTGAACAAAATGGCAGTATATTAAATGAATGCATGTACACAAACATATCATCTATCATAATTGAAAAAAACATAAAACATCTAGCTTTATTAAACTTAATCAAGAGAATATTTGAAATATTAATTGAACGAAGTTTCAGTAAATCAGGAACAAATGAAACATGCTACCAAAATATCAGATGAACTGCTTAACAAAAAATGAAGTGGTTTCAGAACTGTTTAGTATTCTGTATCTAGAGGTTTACAAAATTGGAAAGAAAGGAAAACAAGGAATCCATCTCTAATGGCGTTGCATTATGCAAACGATGCTACTGCATTTTTTTGCCATAAATGCTGATGTCCAGTGGCTGTTGCAGGTAACGTCAAAGTGAAACCACATTTCAACCCATATGAACTTTGTCAAATAAGAAAAAATATCTGTTTTAGACTAGTCTGGCTTTAGCTATTATCACTGCTAATGTCTTATATCAGTACAGTACTCAACTTGGAAGTTTTTTTATAATGCGTGCTTGCTTCATATTCAGGACAAATTTGATAAGCTTGTTCCAAACCATCATGGCAAAACATTACAACAAAAGATATGAAGTAGGCATGAAATAAAAAATTTCAAAACAAGCCCAAGGAAAAAAACAGTAAGTATAAAATAGTTCATTAAATGTTTGCTTTTTATTTGAAGCACAGTTCAGAGTGTAATTCTTACAATAAAAGTTGAAAGGATATTATTGACCATAATAGACAACCCCTGCAAATCAAGCCTTGATTTTAGATTCACAAGCGAGAGGTTGAGACTAGAACAGGAGCTCCCAACCTTTTTTACTCTTGCATGCTGCACACCTAAAGATTTTAGTTCTGACCTCACACCCCTCGAACTAGCTTTCAAACATTTAGAAATAAATTTTGATTTTATAATATATACAGTATATAAAGAAAATCAAACATATATGGACTAAAGAAGAAACCGATTAACATGTGAATATACTCTGCAAAAATAATCACTTCCTTGAAATAATCACTTACCACGTAATTTATGACAAGCTTAACACTTTGAGAGCCAGCGTACGATATATTTGTACTACGATTTCGGCCTAAAAAACAGCAGTTTTTGGTTGCCTTACCAACGCCCTGGCTTGTTCGCCGATGGCGCTAGAGAGCTGTTCAAGGGCTCAAACAGATCAGCCAGTCGAGTAGACTGCACTTGAAAAAAAATTTTTGGTTGGGGGGGTGTGGATATTTTGTGAGTGATGTCATAAGTGAAGAAGTTTTAGGGTCATTTTGGCTCATGTTGCATGGCCTAGGACCCAACTGCTAGGCCAAAGTGTTTTGCTGAAGTTTTGGATCTTCTAGCTCGAGTCCGAGTCTTTTGAGCATTTGATCAACTTTCTAGTGTTTCTGGTTCAAAAGTTACGATCTAAAACAAACAAATTAATTATCTAATTAGTCAAATATTTTTACCAACTTAATCACAACTTATGAACCCGAAACCCCAGCAGGTCATCCAAAGTATCAAAAGACTCGGATTGTAGCTTAGTATCCAGTAAAAACTTCAGCGAAATACTACCACCTAATGGTTGGTGCCCAGGGCCAGGCAAAGTGGGCCAAGGTGGCCTAAAAGTCCTCTACTTATGA